>Ga0070681_10000907_pt1 | contig 25041 bp, 18 predicted proteins | sample KBSC83BmetaG_FD_65650 | JGI IMG/M metagenome (GOLD analysis project Ga0070681, IMG submission 65650) | Corn rhizosphere microbial communities from Kellogg Biological Station, Michigan, USA - KBS C8-3B metaG | ecosystem: Host-associated > Plants > Roots > Rhizosphere | place: USA: Michigan...
CCGCTCGACGCCGCCATCGCCGGCGTGAACATCCAGGAGCTCGATCCCAACGATCATTCCGTGGGACTCGGCGGCCTGCCCAACGAAGACGGCGTGGTGCAGCTCGACGCATCGTGCATGCACGGTCCCAGCCGCAGAGCGGGAGCCGTTGGTGCCATCGAGGACATCGCCACGCCCTCGCTCGTGGCCAAGGCCATCATGGACTACACCGACCACATCATGCTGGTGGGCGAAGGCGCGCGGAAGTTCGCCATCGAGATGGGATTCAAGCCGCAGAACCTGCTCACCGACGAGAGCCGGGAGATGTGGCTGCGCTGGAAGGCAAACCTCAACCCGGACGACAACTGGCTGGACCACAAGGGCGACGTGAAAATTGCGTTCACGCACGGCACCATCAACATGAACGCGGTAAATGCCACGGGCGACATCGGGAGCGTGACCACCACGAGCGGACTCTCGTGGAAGATCCCCGGTCGCGTGGGTGACAGTCCGATCATCGGCGCGGGCCAGTACTGCGACAACGACGTCGGTGCCGCGGGGAGCACGGGCTACGGCGAAGCGAACATCAAGATCTGCGGCGCCTTCTTCGTGGTGGAGCAGATGCGCCAGGGCGCCTCGCCTGAAGAGGCCTGTCTGCGCGCGCTGCAGCGGGCGGTACAGATGAGCGAGCCCCGGCTCATCGGCGCGAACAAGCGCCCCCTGTTCGACCTCACGTACTATGCCGTGGCGAAGGACGGCCGCTACGGCTGCGCCAACATGTACGAAGGCCCATCGTTCGCCGTGGCGGATGCGAAGGGCGCGCGGCTGGAGAAGCTCGCCTTTCTCTACAAGGAATCGGAGCGGCCCGCCGGCGCGTCGCACAAGGGAACCCTCAAGGAGCCATGAGCGCATGACACACGGATTCCTGCGCTGGCGCCGCACGGTCGCGCTGGTCGTCACGGTTGCGGTCGCTGCGGGCGCTGGCGCGTGCGCCACCGCCGGGTCGTCTGCTCCGGCTAGCGCGCCGGGCGCCACGCCATCCACCGAGTCATCCACCGCTGCCGCCCGCACCGGCCCCGCGCTCGACATCGCGTACTCGCTCACGCTGACAGATACCGCCGGCCACTATTACGACGTACGCATGGACATCGCGGGGGCGCTGCCGGATACGCTGCGCGTGCAGATGCCCGTGTGGTCTCCGGGCCGCTACGCGCGCATGGACCTCGCGCGCAACGTGCGGGGCGAGACTGTGCAGGATGCGAACGGCCGGGCGGTGCACTTCGACCGCGAGAACGGGTCGCTCTGGCGCATCTACCCCGCGGGCGCACGCTCGGTGTCGTTCCGCTACCAGGTATTCGCCAACACGCTCTCGGGAACGTTCAGCGTGCTCGACACGGCCCACGCCAACTGGAACGGCGCGTCGCTTTTCATGTACGTGGTGGGCCACAAGCCGAATTCCGTGCGGCTCACCGTGACGCCTCCCGCGCACTGGCACCTGATCAACGGAGCCAGCACCACGCCGGACCAGCACCAGTTCACCTTTCCCGATTACGACCACCTCATCGACACGCCCACCGAAGTGGCGCGCGCGTTCGACGTGGACAGCTTTCGTGTGAACGACCGGCTCTATCGCGTGATGGTGCATCACAATGGCGACGAGCAGGGCCAGCGCCCGCGATTCGTGCGTGACGTGGAGAAGATCGTGCGCTACGAGAACACGGTGATCGGGCCGCCGCCGCTCGCGATGTACACGTTCCTGTTCAACATTGGCTACGACGGGTCGGACGGCATGGAGCATCTCTACTCCACGCAGATCCAGGATCCCCGCCCCTGGACCGACACCGCCACCGTGCTCCCGGGCATCACCTCGGCGGCGCACGAATACTTTCACGTCTGGAACGTGAAGCGCATCCGGCCCATCGCGCTTGGGCCGTTCGACTACACCACCGAGCAGTACCAGCCGAGTCTGTGGGTGGCGGAGGGATGGACGCAGTACTACGGCGAGATCGGCCTGCTGCGCGCCGGCGTCGTGGACACCGCGTGGTACTATCACACCCTGGGTGCGCGCATCCGCATGAACCTCGAGTCGCCCGGGCGGAAATACGTCTCGGCGCACATGGCCTCGTTTCTCGCGCCGTTCTGGGACGGCGGCCGCCCGCCCATGGCGGTGGACCGCTCGAGTTACTTCACCTACTACTACAAGGGTGACGGCCTCGCGCTGCTGCTCGACCTCACCATCCGCGCGCGCACCAATGGCGCGAGGTCGCTGGACGATGCGCTGCGCGATCTCAGGAAGCGGAGCTGGGACGCGCCGAAGGCGAGCTACTATCTGCAGGGGCGCGGCTACACGGAAAGTGACGTGGTGGCGGCGGTGAGCGAGGCTGCGGGCACGGACATGCGCGCCTGGTTCGACCGCTATGTGGGTGGCGTGGAGGATCCGCCGTTCGCCGAGACGCTGGCGCTCGCGGGGCTGCGCTACGAGGTGCGCGGGGAAGGGGACGATCGCGAGTACGTGATCGAGGAAATTCCTGGCGCCACCGCGGCGCAGCTCCGCGTGCGCGCCGGGTGGCTGGCCGGCACGACGACGACCACGGCGGAGCGCTGATCATGAAGCGCCCCGTGATTTTCTGGGACGTGGACACCCAGCATGATTTCATGGATCACGATGGAAAGCTCTACGTGCCCGACGCCGAGCTGATCAAGCCGAATCTCAAGCGGCTCACGGACTACGCGCACGACCGGAACATTCACATCGTGGCGTCGTCGGATGATCACACGGCGGGCGACCGCGAGCTCTCATCGACGCCGGATTTCGAGGCGACGTTCCCCGAACACTGCATGCGCGGCACGCCAGGCGCGGAAAAGATTCCGGAGACCGCGCTCTTCGCGGCGAAGATCATCGAGCCCGACTCCGTGCCGCACGACGTGCTGGCGCGCAGTCTCTGGAGCCACGGCGGCGACGTGCTGATCCGGAAGCACTGGTTCGACGTGTTCACGAATCCCAACACGATCACGCTGCTGGAGGCCTGGGATCCCACGGAGATCGTGGTGTACGGTGTGGCGCTCGACGTGTGCGACAAGTATGCGATTGACGGGTTCATCGAGCACGGGGTGCCGGTGATCCACCTCGTGCTGGACGCCACGAAGGCCATTCATCCGGAGCGGACGCAGGCGCTGGTGGACGGCTGGACGAAGCAGGAGGTCCGCGTGGTGACGACGGAGGATGTGGTGGCGGGGAGGGTGGTGTAGGGCGACCGGGACAGGGATGGCGACGCCGACGCGGAGCATTGAATGGTGGGAGCGGCCTTGGCACTATTCGTGGACCCATTGCCGCTCGACCGGGTCGCTGAGCGGTCATCGCTCACTTGCGGGCTCCCATGTGCGCGGTCCGGCTCCCGCATCCCCAGGTAATAGCGTATGGCAACTCAGCGTCTCACCGCCGTTCCACCGGAGAGATCCGTTTCATCGCCCAGCGAGGGAGGGGCCGCGCGAGAGCCCACACTCATCGCGCATAGCTCCGAGTCCGGCCGCAGCTACCGCCTCGAGCGCCTTATCGGAAAGGGGGGATTCGGTGAGGTCTACCTCGCCACCGCCCTTGGATCGGATTCTGGCGCGCCGCTCTGCATCAAGATCAGCGACCGCATCTCAGGTTGGCTGCGCGAGGCCTACTTTGCCGAGCTTCTCGCCGGCGAAGATCGGGCGCTTCGCGTGTATGATCGGTTCGCCGAAGTCGATGGCGGGCAGATGCGCTACTGCCTGGCGATGGAGTACGCCGAACACGGCGATGTCGGCACATGGCTCGGCAAACACGGAGCGCAATCCGAGCGCTTCGTCCGTCGCGAGATCGCGGGCGTGCTCCGCGCGCTGGACAGGTTGCACCGTGGCCAGGCGCTGCATCGCGACCTGACGCCGTTCAACGTGTTCGTGTGCCGGGGGAACCGGCTCAAGCTCGGCGATTTCGGCATCGCGACGCATCAGGTTGGACGGCGCGGCGTCACCGCGGATGCCTTCAATCTGTTCCACGTGCCCGCGGAAATCGCATGGGGTCGGGTACGCCGCTGGCAGAAGCGCGACGACGTCTATCAGATCGGACTCATCGCGGCCATGCTCCTGCGCGGCGACATCACGAAGGCAATGCGTAGCAAGGACGTTCGCGCGTTGTCGTGCAGCGACCATCTCAAGGAAGTGATCCATCGCTGCCTCGGCTCGCGGGGCAGACGGTACGAGGCGGCCAGTGAACTCATCGCGGCGCTTCGTCAGCGGCCGGCGGATCCGCGACTCGGTCGAGTTGCCAGCCTGTCGGGGAAGCGCCTCTCGTTCACGGGGTACCTCGAGCGCACGCGAAAGGAAGCGATCGTCGCGGCGAAACGGGCCGGCGCCATCGTCCAGTCCAGACCGGGGCGGTCCACCGATGTGCTGGTGCGCGGCCGTCCCAACGCTCTGCAGATCGCTGGCAGGGATGGTGGATCGAAGCTGATCGAGGTCCGTCGGCTTGCGGCAGAGGGGCACAAGGTGACGATCATTGGGGAGCGCCAGTTCTGGCGCCTCGCTGCACCGAGGCTGCGCTCGCGCGATAAATGATGCGTGGGAGCTCATTCATGACAGACCCATGGATACCGTCGCATGAATTTTACGGACGCCATCGCACCCATCTCGAACTGGATCACGGAAGGGACGCTCCAGCGCGCCGCCGCGGTCGTCGCGCACCGCGGCACCGTCGTCGCCGCGCGCTGGTGGGGCAGCGCCGCCGATGGCGGCGCGCTCGATGCGCACACGCTCCTCCCCTTCGCGTCGCTCACCAAGCCGGCGCTCATGACAGCCATTCTCCGTCTCGTCGAGCGCGGCCTGCTGTCCCTCGATCTCACCGTTGGTGACGCGCTGCCCCGCGCGCCGGAGCACACGCGCGCCATCACCATTGCCGCGCTCCTCACGCACACCGCCGGATTCCCGGAACACGTGCCCGGCGTCGCCGGCCTCGCCGCGCGGCGCGCGCCCGTGGCCGACTATGTGTGTGCGACGCTCAATGCCGCGCTCCTCTTCGAGCCCGGTACCCGCGTGCTCTACAGCAACGCGGGGTTCCAGGTGCTCGGCGCCATGGTCGAACGCAACACCGGCGTTCCGCTCGCCGATCTTCTCGAGCGCGAGGTGTTCACTCCGTTGGGTATGCGCAGCGCCACGCTCCGCCCCCTCGCGCGTCCCGGCGTGCGCGTCGCCCGGGTGGAGCTTGGCGCGCGCGCGACAGATCGTGCGACCGATCTCTACAATTCGCCGTACTTCATGCGGCTCGCCCGGGCCGACGCCGGCCTCTTCGCCACGGCGCGTGATGTGGTCACGCTGCTCGAGATGTACCGCACCGGCGGCGCGGGCGTGCTGGGCGCGCCGCTCGCACGCGACGCCATCACGAGTCACACGCACGGGATTCCCGGACGCTACGGGCCGTACGAATGGGCGAGCTGCGATTTCGGCTGGAGCTGGGAGATTCGCGGCGACAAGACGCCGCACCCCACCGGCTCGCGCACGTCGGCCGGCACGTTCGGGCACATCGGCGGCTCCGGTGTGCTCGCCTTCTCGGATCCCGAGCGCCAGCTCACGGCAGTGATTCACACGCTGCGCGATTTCAGCGACGGGTGGGCTGCCGAGCGTCCGTATCTCACCCGCGTGGCCACCACACTGGTGGAGGTGGCCGACGCCGCTGCATCCTGACGGAGCGGCCACGGCGGCGCATTCCGATCGCGGGGTGCGCCGGCAGATGCCGCGTGTGCCGCCATGGCTGGGCCGCGACCTCCGGCTGCTCTTCACGGGCCGCGCGCTGCGCAGTCTCTCGCTCGGCTACCTCAACGTCATCGCGCCCATCTACCTCGTGGCGCTGGGCTACTCCGCTCTGCGCATTGGTGTCGTGTTCACCGCCGGCTCGCTGGGCAGCATGCTGCTCACCGCGCTCGTGGGAGTCGCAGCCGATCGCGTGGGACGCAAGCCGCTGCTCGTACTGCTCGGACTGCTCAGCGCTACGAGCGGGCTCCTCTTTGCGCTGTCGCCGTCGTTCGGTGTGCTGCTCGTGGCGGCGGCGGCCGGCACGATCGGCCGCGGTGGTGGCGCGGGCGCCGGCGGTGCGTTCGGTCCGTACTTTCCTGCCGAGCAGGCGCTCATCGCCGAGCTGTCGGGCGACCGGAATCGCACGAGCGCGTTCGGCATCGTCTCACTTATCGGAGTGCTCTCGGGCGCCGCGGGCTCGCTCGTCGCGACGATGCCGTCCATCGTGCACCGCGCGTTCGGCGTCACGGCCATCACCGGTGAGCGCGCACTCTTTCTGCTCACGATGGTGCTGGGCATCGCCATGGCGACGATCATCCTTCCGGTGCACGAACGCGAGCGGATACCGCGCGCGCCGGGCGCCCCGCGGCTGGGCACGAGCACGCGACGCATGCTGCCGCGCTTTCTCATCACGAACGCCACCAACGGCCTCGCGGTGGGCATGCTCGGCCCCGTGGTGGTGTACTGGTTCCACGTGCGCTATGGCGCGAGCGCGGCGCAACTGGGCGGCCTGTACTTCATCGCGAACCTGGCGGCCGCGCCGTCGAACCTGCTCGCGGCGCGCTTCGCGCGGCGCGTCGGGGCAGTGCGGGCAGTCGTGATCGCGCGGTCCATTTCGGTGGTCCTGCTCGCGGCCGTGGCGCTCATGCCGAACTTCTGGCTGGCGGGTGTGCTGTTTCTGCTGCGCACGCAGGTGAACTCGTTGTCGGGGCCCATCCGGCAGTCGTTCCTCATGGGCGTGGTGGACGAAGCCGATCGCAGTACCGCGGCCGGATTGTCGAATCTGCCATTGCAGGCGCTGTCGAGCGCGGGTCCCACCATCGCGGGGCAGCTCATGCAGACGATGTGGCTCGAGCTGCCGCTCATGCTCGCCGCGGCCCTGCAGGGGGTGAATGCGGCTCTCTACTATGTGTTCTTCCGCCACGTGAAGCCGCCGGAGGAGCGGGAGGCATAAGGTAAGGGCAGCCCATGGGGCTGCCCCTTATGCCCTTATCCCTCCGCTCAGCCCAGTATTGGCACTAGATTACACCAATTACGGATGTTCCACCGCCGCCTTCGACGGCGAGAGCCACCATGACATCGTCACACCCACAGTCCATGGCCGAAGGGCAGGCCATTTATCATCCTGCTGCCGTCGAACGGAAATGGCAGGAGCGCTGGCAGCGCGATCGGGCCAACTCGCCTGACCTCGACCAGCCCGCGCGCCCGTTCTATCAACTCATGATGTTCCCCTATCCCTCCGCCGAGGGGCTGCACGTGGGGAACGTGTTCGCGTTCACGGGGAACGACATCCACGGGCGCTTCCAGCGCATGCAGGGGAACACCGTCTTCGAGCCGATCGGCTTCGATGCCTTCGGCATCCACTCGGAGAACTACGCGCTCAAGGTCGGGCTCAACCCCAAGGAGCTGATTCCGCGCAACATCGAGAACTTCCGGCGGCAGCTCCGCGCGATGGGACTCATGGTGGACTGGTCGCACGAGCTGTCCACGACGGATCCCGCGTACTACAAGTGGACGCAGTGGATCTTTCTGCAGCTCATGAATCGTGGCCTGGCCTACAAGAAGAAGGCCGCGGTGAACTGGTGTCCGTTCGACAAGACCGTGCTCGCCAACGAGCAGGTGATCAATGGCGCGTGCGAGCGGTGCGGGACACCGGTGGAGCAGCGCTCGCTCGAGCAGTGGTTCTTCCGCATCACTGACTACGCGCCGCGGCTGCTCGCGAATCTCGACACCATGGACTGGTCGGAGAGTACGAAAACGGCGCAGCGGAACTGGCTGGGCAAGTCGGAAGGCGCGGAGGTGGTGTTTCAGGGTAGCGACGCCGCCTCGGGTGCGCCTGCGGGAAGCGATGAGAAATCAGACGCCGCGCAAATGGACGATGGGTGGAGCATTCCCGTATTCACGACGCGGCCCGACACGATCTTCGGCGCCACGTACATGGTGCTGGCGCCGGAGCATCCGCTCGTCGCGCGCATCACCAGCGACACGCAGCGCGCAGCGGTGCAGGCGTACGTGGCGAGCACGGCGAAGCAGGATCTGGTGTCGCGCAAGGTCACCGAGAAGGAAAAGACCGGCGTGTTCACCGGGGCCTACGCGGTGAATCCCGCGACGGGACAGCAGATACCGGTGTGGATCGCGGATTACGTGCTCATGGAGTACGGCACCGGTGCCATCATGGCGGTGCCGGGACACGACGAGCGCGACTTCGAGTTCGCGACGCGCTTTCACCTCCCCATCGTGCGCGTCGTCGCGCTCGCCGGACAGCAGGCAGACACGCCGCTCCCCGCGCCCGAAGTGGAGACGGCTGATTGTCGTCTCGTGAACTCGGCGCAGTTCGACGGAATGCCGGTGGCCCAAGGCAAGGCCGCGATCACCGCGTGGCTGGCCGCTCGCGGCGCGGCGAAGCCCGTCGTCAATTACAGGCTGCACGACTGGTGCATCTCGCGGCAGCGCTACTGGGGACCGCCCATTCCCGTCATCTACTGCGATACGTGCGGTGTGCAGCAGGTGCCGGAGAAGGATCTGCCCGTGCTGCTGCCGGACATCGAGGATTTCCGCCCTGACGACAGCGGCGTGTCGCCACTCGCGCGACACGAGGAGTGGTACCACGTGCCGTGTCCCGAGTGCGGCCGGACCGCCCGGCGCGAGACCGACGTGTCGGACACGTTCCTGGACAGCGCGTGGTACTTCCTGCGCTATCCGAGCACGGAGTTCGACGATCGCCCCTTCGACCGGGCACGCACGGAGACGTGGCTGCCGGTGAATTCATACATCGGCGGCAACGAGCACGCGGTGCTGCACCTGCTGTACACACGCTTCATCACGATGGTGCTGCACGACGCGGGGCACCTGCGCTTCGAGGAACCATTTCGCCGATTCCGCGCGCACGGCATGATCATTCGCAACGGCGCGAAGATGTCGAAGAGTCGCGGCAACGTGGTGAACCCGGACGAGTACGTGACGCAGTGGGGCGCGGATGCGTTTCGTACCTATCTCATGTTTCTCGGCCCGTTCGAAGAGGGCGGCGACTTCCGCGAGGCGGGGATCTCGGGCGTCAAGCGATTCTTCGATCGCGTATGGGCGAGCGTGCACCAGATGCGCGACGGCGGCGCGCCTGACACCGCCGTGATGCGCAAGCTGCATCAGACCATTCGCAAGGTCACCGAGGACATTCCGCGGCTCAGCTACAACACGGCCATCGCGGCGATGATGGAGTACGTAAACGCGCTGCGCTCAGGAGAGCGTGTGCCGCAACGGGCCGAGGTCGAACCGCTCGTGCAGCTCGTGGCGCCGTTCGCGCCGCACATCGCCGAGGAGCTGTGGGAGCGCATGGGACACGACACGAGCGTCTTCGACTCCGGCTGGCCCGCGTTCGACGCTGCCGCCGCCGCGGAAGATGAAATCGAGGTCGGCGTCCAGGTGAATGGGAAGCTGCGCGGCAGCGTGCGCATTTCGCGCGACGCGACGGAGGAGCAGGTCCTCGCCGCAGCTCTCGCCGTCCCCACCATCGCGAAGTTCGTCGCGGGCGAGGTGCGGAAGGTGGTGTACGTGAAGGGGAGGGTAGTGAGTGTAGTCGCTGGTGGCTCGTAGCTGGTTGCTGGACTCCCCACGCCCTGTCAGCGACCAGCGACGAGCGACCAGCGACCAGCGACCAGCGACCAGCGACCGTAGTTAAACCAGCTACCAGCTACCAGCTACCCATTTCCCCACAAAGTATCCCGCGACCGCGACGCCGAGTCCCACGACGAACATGTCGAGCCCTGAGCGGAAGATGCTGCGCCCGGTGAAGATCGAGCGGGCGGCGCCGACGAGAAAGTGCGACAGCATGGCGATCACGAAGGCGACGATCATCGCGGATTCGCCGTGCAGCAGCAGGAACGGGAACACCGGAATGAACGCGCCCACCGCCGTCGCCAGTCCCGTCACCCACCCCTCGCGCAATGGCGACAGCGTCTGCTCGCCGATCTTCAGCTCTTCCTGTACCTGCTCATCCAGCATGCGGCGCGGGTCGGCCATCACCCCCGTCGCCAGGCGGTGCGCTTCATCGCGCTCCATGCCTTTCGCCTCGTAGATCAGCGCCAGCTCGTCGCGCTCCACCTCCGGCATGAGCTCGATCTCCGTGCGCTCCATCGAGATCTCATGCTCGTACACCTCGCGCTCGCTCTTCGCGGCGAGGTAGCCGCTCGAGCCCATGGAGAGCGCGTCCGCGATGAGACCCGCGACGCCAGCCAGGACGATGGTCTCGTGCGCCTGCGCGGCTGTCGCGCCGATCATCCCGGCCACGAGGCCGAAGTTCGCCGTCAGCCCATCGTTGAAGCCGTAGACGACGTTGCGCAGGAAGCCGCCGCTCTCGGTGCGATGCCATGGTTCGCCGGAGCGCCCGGCTATTCCGCCCAGTGTCGTGGCGTGCTCGGCGGATTCGCGCGCCAGAATGAGCGCCTCCTCCTTTCCTTCGCCCCCGGTGGGCGTGCCGCGGTGCATGTTCAGGTAGCCGCGGACCTCGCGACCCTCCTCGGCCAGCAGTGTGGGGAGGAGGAGGCGCGGACCGAAGGTGCGGCCGAGCAGGGCCAGCATGCGCGCGCGCGCGGTGGGTCGGAAGGGCTGTGGAGGCCGGCCGTTGCGCGTGAGGATCTCGCTCCAGATCGTCACGTGGCGGTCCTCGACCTCGGCGAGCCGCAGGTACAGGTCGCGCTTTTTGGGATCGGACTCGGCCGTGGCAAGCTTCCGGTAGAGAAACGCGGCGTCGGCCTCGTCCTGCCAGTGATGCTCGAACTCGTCGAGGTCCGGCGCCTTGCGCTCCGGCTCCAGCGTCGCGGTCATGGGCGGAATATCGTCGGAGGGTCCGTGGAACGGAACCTCGGGCAGGGGCAGCCCATGGGGCAGCCCATGGGCAGCTGATAGGGCTGCCCCATGGGCTGCTCCTCCCGTCGGCAACCGTCCCGGGACCCGGGGTGACTCATCACCGAACACTTCCGACACCACCTGGCACCAGAGGCCCAGTCATGAAACCGCTCCACCTCCTTGCTGGCGCTGTCATGCTTGCCGCGACGGCCGTGCCGCTGCACGCGCAGGATGAAGACAATGGCGTCGCGCGCGCGCGCGACCTCGCAATCCGCGTCGCACGCGCGGTCAATGGCGAGGACAGCAATCGTGCCGTGCTTGGCATCGGCACACGCTCCACGGGCAAGCGCGATACGCTCGGTCTGCTCGTCGAGAGCATTACGTCAGGCAGCCCGGCGGAAAAGGCGGGACTCGAAGAGGGAAATCGCATCGCCTCGGTGAATGGCGTCAACCTCAAGCTCGCGCCAGCCGATGCCGGCGCGCCGGAGATGCGCGGCCTCATGACGCAGCGGCTCCAGCGCGAGATGAAGAAGGCCAAGCCCGGCGATGAGGTGAAGCTCAATGTCTATGCCGACGGTCAGTACAAGAACGTGACCATCAAGACCGAGAGCGCGGCGCAGCTCGACTCCGCGAGTGGCATGTTTCGCACGACGTCGCGCGAGAATCGCGCCGCGGCGGGCCTCGGACTCGGCGGTGGCGGGAGCGAGCGCGACACACTCGGGCTGCTCGTCGTGTCCGTCGTGAACAATGGACCCGCGGACAAGGCCGGCATCGGTGAGGGTGACCGCATCCAGTCCATCAACGCCGTGGACTTGCGGGTTCCCGCGAGCGAGGCGCAGGAAGGTGATCTCCTTGGCGCGAAGGAAGAGCGGTTCAGCCGCGAAATCAGCAAGCTCAAGCCGGGCGACACGGCTGACCTCAAGGTGTATTCCGACGGCGCGGTAAAGGACGTGAAGATCACGCTCGCGAAGGCGTCGGACGTGTATCCCGATCGTGGAATGGGGAACTTCCACTTCGACTTCAACGGCAATGGAGCAGCGATGCGCATGACGCCCATGGCGCCGATGGCGCCGATGCCACCGATGCCGCCGAACGTCGACGTCACGCCTCGTGCGCGGACGCGTGTCTTCACGCTCAGCGACGACGGCGAGCCGGCCATGGCCGAGCGTGCGGACGTCATGCGCAATCTCGAGTTGAGCCGGGGACTCATGGCGAGCGACCTGGCGCGGACGAAGATGATGGCAAGCAGGGACGCCGATCTGATGCGGACGAAGACACTGGCGAGAGGCTATGCGGACATGGCGCGCAGTTACGCCGGCCTGGCGCGCGACCGGGACCTGATGTACACGCGCGCGGCGGCAATGCGTGACGAAATGGGCGGCATGGGCGGCATGCCGGGCGGGATGGTCGGCTTTCGCGATCTGCGCCTGGCTCCCATGAATGCCGACCTGGCGTCGTACTTCGGCAAGGGCGCCGGTCAGGGCGTGCTGGTGCTCGACGCGAGCGGTCCCTGGGACGCGCTCAAGCCGGGCGACGTGATTCTCTCCGTGAATGGCAGGCCGGTGCGCGATGGCGACCGGACCTCAATCCAGCTCAATTCCGGTGAGCAGACCACGTTCGCCGTGATCCGGAAGGGAAAGCGGCAGACGATCACCGTGAAGGGGGACAGGTAGCCGCGCGCGGAGCCCCGCTGCGCCGGCGGCGTTCGCGTCGCGATCAGCGCGCGAGCGCCGTCCCGGTGTTCGCCGCGTGATTCAGAACTCGAGCTGCGCCCCCAGCTCCACCACACGATTCGGTGGGAGCCCATAGAATTGAGTCGCCGATCGGGCGTTGCGGGCCATGAAGGCGTAGAGCTGCTTGCGCCACCGCGCCATTGGCGTCTTGCCGGTGGGCAGCAGCTGCTCGCGTCCCAGGTAGAATGACGTGTCGCCCGGACGCATCTTGATGCCGGAAGGACCGCACGACGCCAGTACGTCAAGCACGTTCGGCGTCTGCATGAAGCCGTAGCTCGCCACCACGCGGAAGAATCCCTCGCCCAGCGGCTCGACGTCGGTGCGCTTCGCCGCCGGCACTTCCGGCACGCTCGCGGTCACGACGGAGAGCAGCACCACCTGTTCGTGCAGCACCTTGTTGTGCTTGAGGTGGTGCAGCAGCACGACCGGCGCACCGGTGGTGTCCGACGTCATGAAGACGGCCGTCCCCGGGACGCGCGGCGGGTTGCGGCGGCGCACGTCCTCGAGGAAGAGATCCATCGGCAGACTCTGCTCACGCAGCATGTCGTGCAGCAGCGTGCGTCCCTTCTTCCACGTGGTCATGAGCGCGAATACGAGCAGCGCCACGACGATCGGGAACCAGCCGCCGTGCTCGATCTTCACCGTGTTCGCGATGAGGAACGAGAGGTCAATGATCAGGAAGAACACCAGGAACGCCAGCGCCTTGGGACGCGGCCAGTTCCACTGATGCCGCGCGATCACGTAAAAGAGCAGCGTCGTGATGACCATCGTGCCGGTGACGGCGATGCCATAGGCGGCGGCCAGCGCGGAGACCGATCCGAAGCCGATGACAAGGCCGATGCAGCCGATGAGCAGCGCCTTGTTGATGTCCGGGATGTAGATCTGCCCGGCCTCGCGTCGTGATGTATGCGTGATGGTGACGCGCGGCGAGTAGCCGAGCTGCATGGCCTGCTGCGTCAGGGAGAAGGCGCCGGAAATCAGCGCCTGGGACGCGATGATGGCGGCCATCGTGGCCAGCAGGACCATGGGGTAGAGCAACCCCGAAGGCACGAGCCCGAAAAACGGGTTGGCGACCGCCTTCGGGTCGCGCAGCAGCAACGCACCCTGACCGAAATAGTTGAGCAGGAGTGCGGGGAACACGACGGCATACCAGGCGAAGCGAATGGGCCGCTTGCCAAAGTGCCCCATGTCCGCATAGAGCGCCTCGGCGCCGGTCACGCACAGCACCACCGCGCCCAGAAGAAAGAAGCCCGACCAGCCATTGCGCTCGAAGAAGAGCACGCCGTACCACGGATTGACCGCACGCAGAATGGCGGGCTCCCTGGCGATTTCCGCGACGCCGAGCGCGGCAATTGTCAGAAACCAGAGCAGCATGACGGGACCGAAGATCTTGCCGATGCGATCGGTGCCGTTCTTCTGGAAGAGAAAGAGAACAAAGAGGATGATGACGCTGAGCGGCACCACTACCGGTTCGAAGAGTGGGGTGGCGACCTGCAGTCCTTCAATGGCGCCAAGCACGGTGATGGCGGGCGTGATGATGCCGTCGCCATAGAGCAGCGCCGCGCCGAACAGTCCGAGCGCCACCAGCACTGCCACCGCCGCCTTGTTGGCGTTCTCCCGGAGGTTCCGCTGGATGAGGGCGAGGAGCGCGAGAATCCCGCCCTCACCCTTGTTGTCGGCGTGCAGGATGAAGAAGATGTACTTGATGCTCACGATGAGCGTGAGCGTCCAGACGATGAGTGACAGCACGCCGTAGACGTTCTGCATGCTCAGCGTGATGCCGAACTCGGGATTGAAGCATTCCTGGATCGTGTACAGGGGACTCGTCCCCAGATCGCCGTACACGACGCCGAGTGCGGTGAGAGAAAGGATGGCGAGTCGCTTGCCGCCAGGATTGTCCTCGACATGGAGCCGGTCCGGAGCAGCATGCTCCGCGAACGCAGTGGCACCCGATTGAGGAATTTTGGAAGAGGAAGCGGTCAATCGCGCTGGCTCAGCGGTCATACCGGAAAGGAACGAAGTGGCGGCGGGTCGGGGATGGCCGACATCATGACCCGGCCGCCGCTCGCGCACAGCGCGATGAAGTCCGGGCCGCGGACGTGCTCCGCGGCCCGGCTGTCGTACCAAGTTAGCGATAGGCGGGGAATAGGGAATGGGGACCTCTCCGCACCCCTCCCTCCCGCCCTCTGGAATGATCCACGCCCCACCTCCCAGCCCTTGGGAATGGGCAATCTGCCTCTCCTTTCCTCCCCGCCCGTGGGAATCGGCAATCGGGAATGGGGAATCGGGGAGGAAGACCTCCCCACACCGCACCCCACCGCGTTTTTTTCACCGCCACCTCCCCCGCTTCATCATTCCCCCTTCCCACGATTCCCCATTCCCGATTGCCGATTCCCGATCACTTCCGGCCGTTCGCTCGCCCTCAGCCGTTCCCAGCCCCCGCTTCCTCGATCTCCTTCGCGGCCCGCTCCAGAATCTCCCGGATCTTGCGCATCCGTTCCGGGTCCTTTGCGTTGCGTGGGCCAACGGTGTACGTGGCGCGGGCGACATTCTTGAACGCCTGGCTCAGCTCCAGCATGGATTCGCCGAAGAACGAGCCGCCGAAGTCCGCGATGCGCTGGAAGATGTCGTCCACCGTCGAACGATTCTCGGCCAGGTAGGCTTTCCCGCTATCGGTTATCTCGTAGATCTTCTTGCCCCCTTCCTCCTGTCGAGCCGTGGCGTAGCCCATGTCCTCGAGCATGGAGAGCGTCGGGTACACCGTGCCCGGGCTGGGCGAGTAGGCGCCGCCAAACTTCTCCTCGAGCTCCTTGATAATTTCGTAGCCGTGGCGCGGCTTTTCGTCGAGCAGTTGGAGGATGACATACTTGAGATCGCCCTGTTCGAACATGCGACCGGAGCGGAATGGTCCGCCGCGCCGTCCGCGTGGCCCTCCCCAGAACCATGCGGCGAAGCCGGGGTCGAAGGCGCGTCCCGCGCCGAACCAGGCAGAGCGGAATCCGTGGCAATCGTGTGACATGTGAACCTCACAGAAGACTGACGATATAACGTTGGCGACTGGGCAAGATATATCGTGCGTTATAACGTAGCAAGTGCGAGGAGAGGGGCAGCCGACGGGGCAGCCCCATGGGCTGCCCCTGCGACACCTACTGCTTCACCCATTCCACTTCAATCGTCACCTTTACCTCGTCCCCCACCACGACGCCGCCAGTCTCGAGGGCCTGGTTCCAGGTGAGGCCAAACTCTTCCCGGTCGACAATCGTCGTCGCGCTGTAGCCAAGACGCTCGCCACCCCACGGGTCCTTGCCGCGTCCCTCACGCTTCACGTCCAGCGTGACCGGATGCGTGACGCCACGAATCGTCAGATCCCCCGTCAGCCGTCCCGTGTCGGGCGACGTCCGCTCGACACGAGTGCTCCTGAACGTGATATTCGGAAAGTGCTCGGAATCGAAGAAATCCGCCGACCGCAGGTGGTTGTCGCGCTGGTCGGCTCTGGTGTCCACACTCGCCGTCGCAATTGCCACCTCGACAGAGCTCTGCGTGGGATCGGCCTCGTTGTATTGCAACGTCCCCTTCACGTCGGTAAACCGTCCCTTGACGGTGGAAATCATCAGGTGCCGAACCGAAAACCCGACCTCCGAATGAACGGGATCGATCTGCCAGGCGGAGGTCGTACCTGTTTTCGTGGTGGTTGACGTAGCCATGTGCGCTCTCCAGAAATGTGACGCGACCCAGGCGTCGCGCTTGAATGATTGTGCGGATTGCCTGCATGCCCCCTGGCCGCCGCGTGCTTACATCACATGACCAACTATATAAAGGTAAGTAACTATTGTCAAGTAGCTAATTTTACGTTAGCTTTGAACCATGAGCGAACAAACGCTATCTCTGTGCCCGCGCTTCCACGAAGCCGTCGAACTTATCGGGCGACGCTGGTCGGGGGCGATCATTCAACTTCTCCTGAGTGGCCGAGCCCGCTTCGGAGTGCTGCGTTCGGCGATTCCCGACATCAGCGACCGCATGCTCTCGGAGCGGCTGCGTGAGCTGGAAGACCATGGCATCATCTCCCGCACCGTCGTCCCCGACTCACCGGTGCGTGTCGAGTACGAGCTCACCGAGAAAGGGCGCGCGCTCGAAGTTCCCATGCACGCCATCACCGCATGGGCGGAGAGATGGATTCCTGTTGATGATGAGTAGCTGAACGCACCGTCGGAGTGATTCGCATGAGGCGCACCGCCCGCTTCACCATGCTGTCGCTGCTCCTCCTCGTAGTCGTCACTCCTCCAGCCGTCCGGGCCCAGGCGCCGATCGACTCCGCCCTGGCCGACTACATCGCCGGCATCAAGGCCATCGACAGTCACGCGCACCCCATGCGTCCCATCCCGCCGGGTGCGCCTCCCGATACCGAATACGACGCGCTGCCATTGGGTGGCATTCCCCCGTTCCCGCTCCCCTGGCGATTCCGCGCAGAGAATCCCGAGTGGCGCGCCGCGCAGCATGCGCTCTACGGTGTGAGCCTCTCGGACACCGGCGCTGCGTGGCGCGATGCACTGCACGCGGCAGTGAGCCGCGTTCAGCGGGAACAGGGCCAGCACTTCCCGAGCTGGGTGCTCGACCAGACCGGTACCGACGTGATGCTCGCCAATCGCATCGCACTCGGCCCAGGCCTCGAGCCACCGCGGTTCCGCTGGGTGGCATTCGTGGACGCCCTCATGCTTCCGCTCGACACCCGAGCGGAAGCGGCCCGCACGCCGGACACTCGCGCGCTCTACCCGTTGGAAGCGACGCTGCTCCGCCGCTATCTCCACGACCTCGGCGTTGCCGGGCTGCCCCGCACGCTCGATGCCTATGTTGCCGGCGTGGTGCTCCCCACGCTCCGGCGCCAGCGCCGGGGCGGCGCGGTTGCCGTGAAGTTCGAGGCCGCCTATCTCCGCCCGCTCGATTTCGACGAACCCGACGCCGCGCGTGCCCATCGTGTGTACGCGCGCTACGCGGCCCGCGGCACGCCCACCCACGCCGACTACAAGGCGCTGCAGGATTATCTCTTCCGCACGATCGCGCGCGAGGCAGGGCGGCTGGGGATGGCCGTACAGATCCACACCACGGAAGGGTTTGGCGGATTCTACGCCACGCATGGCAGTGCACCACATTTGCTCGAGGCGGCGTTCAACGACTCCACGCTCCGTGGAACCAACTTCATCATCGTGCACGGCGGCTGGCCGCTCGTCGGTGAAACGCAGTCGCTGCTCTCCAAGCCCAACGTCTACGCGGACATTTCCGCGATCTCGCTCTTCGTCGAGCCCGGCGAGCTTGCCGGCGTGCTGCGCCAGTGGCTCGGCGAGTGGCCCGAGAAGGTGCTGTTCGGCACCGACGCATTCGACGGCGGTCCGGAGCAGGGGTGGGCGGACGCGGCGTGGCTTGGGACGACCTCGGCACGCCGCGCGCTCGCCATTGCCCTCACCGGGATGCTGCGCGACGGCGAGATCAGCCGTCCCCGCGCCGAGCAGCTCGCGCGCATGGTGATGCGCGAGAATGCAATGGCCGCGTATCGACTGCTGAACCCCGGCCCGTAGGGCGCGGCCTCTATCGCGCGGCCAGTGAGCGTCCCACCATCACCCGCACCATCTCCTTCCGCCAGGCCAGCGTGAAATCCGTATTGTCCATGGGCTTCGCGGGACGGAAGGCCGCGTCGGCGGCGGCTGCGATGGTGGACTCGTCGAGCGGCTTGCCGACGAGCGCATCCGCCGCGTCACGGATTTCCATGGGATACGATGCGACCGCTCCGAGCACGATGCGCGCGGCCTGCACCGTGCCGTCGCTCGCGAGGTCCAGCCACGTCGCCACGCCGACCACGGGGAAGTCGAACGAGCCCCGGCGGCGCAGCTTCTGATACGACGCGCGCCACGACCCGACCGGCGGCAGCAGGTACGACACCAGCATTTCGTCCGGTTCCTTGGTGAGATACCGCATGCCGTCGTTGTTGTAGAGCGCATCCGCCGCGACGCGGCGCGCGCCGCGCGCGCTCGCGAGCGTGACATGCGCGCCGAGCGCCACCGCCACCGGCGCGCCATCCGACGACTGCACCGCCCAGCAGCGCGGACTCGATGGCGCGACCCAGCAGATCGCGCCGTCCTTCTTCATGCAGAAGTCGATCGCCTTGCGCCACTCATAGGTCTGATCGTAGTAGTTGCAGCGCGTATCGAGCAGCAGATTCCCGCCGATGGTGCCCATGTTGCGGAGCAGCGGTGTGGACACGAGCGCCGCCGCCTGCGCAACCGCGGGGTAGTGCCGCACGATGTCCGGATGCGTGGCGACACGCGTCAGCGTGACGCCCGCGCCGATGTGCAGCCCCTCCTCCGGCGTGCCGCTGATGTCCTGCATTTCCGCCACGCGCGCGAGCGAGATCACCACGCGCGGCGTCTGCTGGCGGCGCTTCATGTTGGGATACAGATCCGTGCCGCCGGCCACGTACGCCCCATCGGGTCCGGCGCGACTGCGCAGCATTACGGCTTCCTGCACCGACGTCGGTTCGACATAGTCGAAGCGCGGCAGCCGCAGCATCAGCGTGTGCCTCCCACTTCGCTGTGCGCGCGACCGTCCCGCTCGCGCCCGTCGCCGCCCTGTGCCGGCGTGAGGATGCGCGCGGCCTCGGGGAATGCGTACTCGGGCACCCGCGTCGGGCCGTATCGTCCCTCCTTTCCCTTCATCTTTTCCCGCAGCGCGCGCAGCACCGCCTGTGGTGAGCAGGGCACCTCATCGATGCGCACTCCTACCGCGTCGTAGATCGCGTTCGCCACCGCCGGCGGTACGGGCAGCAAGGGACCCTGTCCGACCTCCTTCGCGCCAAAGGGCCCCTCGGGATCGGGGTCCTCAATGAGCGTCGTGTCCACGTCGCACATTTCCAACGTGGTGGGGCTCTTGTACTCGAGCATGCTGGGATGGTGATGCACGACGTGCCGCTCTGCATCGCGATACGCCATTTCCTCCATGAGCGCCTCGCCGAGCCCCATGTACACCGATCCCTCCACCTGCCCGATGGCGAGCAGCGGATTGATCGCGCGCCCGATGTCGTGGGCGATCCAGATCTTCGGCACACGGACGATGCCACTGTCGGGATCCACCTCCACTTCGGCCACCGCGCACGAATACGAGTACGCGGGTGATGGGCCCACGCCAGCGCCCTTGTACCTGCCCGGCGAGCGCGGCGGCGTGTACGACCCCGTCGCGCCGATTGCACCCAGCCGCGATTCGGCGAGCTGCACCGCGTCCATGAAGGAGAGGCCGTGATCCGGGTTCTCCGCGTCGAACACGCGGCGTCCGGCAAAGACGAGTCGCTCGCGCGGCACGTTCAACTGCGCCGATACCGGACCCGCAATGGCGTCGCGTGCGCGCTCGGCGGCCTGGATCGCGGCGTTCCCGGTCATGAGGGTGACGCGCGATGAATAGGAGCCCAGGTCAACGGGCGTGAGATCGGTGTCGCCCGTGACGACGCGTACGTCGAGCGGCTCGATGCCGAGCACGTCGGCGACGATCGCCGCGAGCACGGTGTCCGATCCCTGGCCGATGTCCGTGCTGCCGCAGAAGGCCGCGACGCCGCCCGAGCGATCCAGCTTGAGCTGCACCGAGGAGTGCGGCATGTTGTTCCAGTAGATCGGGAGCCCCGCACCCGTGATGTACGACGAACAGGCGATGCCCACGCCGCGCCCGAAGGGCAGCTTGCGGTACTTGTCCGCCCAACCGCTCGCGGCCACGGCGGCATCGATGCACGCGCCCAGTCCCATGGATCCGATGCGCAGCCAGTTGGCGGTGACGCTGTTCGCGGGCTGCAGCATGCGGCGCCGCATCGCGGCGGGGTCCAGTTCCAGTGTTTCGGCGATTCGGTCGAGCTGGCACTCCACGGCGAAGCGCGGCTGCGGCGTGCCGTGTCCGCGCTTGGGGCCGCACGGCGGCTTGTTCGTGAACGCGCGCAGAGCGCGAAAGCGATACGCGGGCACCTGATAGGTGACCGTCTGCAGCGCGCCCGTGTAGTACGTGCTCGCCACCCCGTACGATCCGTAGGCGCCGCCGTCGAGGAACGACTTGAAGTCCATCGCGACAATCGAGCCGTCGCGCTTCACGCCGGTGCGGATCCACATGAGCGCGGGGTGCCGGCCGCGATGACAGTAGAACACCTCCTCGCGCGTGAGGCAGATCTTCACCGGGCGCCCGGTCCGTCGCGCGAGCGCGGCGACGACGATCTCGTGCCCGAACGGATCGGACTTGCCGCCGAACGCGCCACCATTTGGTGTGGCGATGACGCGCACGTGCGCCGGCGGCATCTCGAGCACCTTCGCCAGCGCGCGGTGCACGTAGTGCGGCGTCTGGGTACTCGACCAGAGCGTGAGCTTGCCCTCGGGCGCCCAGTGCGCGAGCGCCGCGTGCTGCTCCATGGGCAGGTGCGTGTTCCCTTCGTAGAAGAACACGTCCTCGCGCACGAGATCGGCCTGCGTCATGGCATCATCCACGCCGCCAAAGTCGAGCGCGATCACCTTGTGGAGGTTGCCATCATCGCCGTAGTCGTGGATGCGCGGCTCGCTGGTGCGAATGGCCTGCTCGACGGACTCGATGGCGGGGAGCGGCGCGTACTCGATCTCGATCAGCTCGCAGGCTTCGAGCGCCGTGTCCTCATCCAGCGCGGCGACGGCCGCCACCGGATCGCCCACGAAGCGCACGCGCTCCGGACAGAGCGCGTGCTCATCCTGCGAAATGGGGAGAATGCCGAAGGGAATCGGGAGATCCCGCCCCGTGAGCACGGCCACGACGCCCGGATGCTGCCGCGCACGACTCGTATCGATGCGGACGATGGTGGCGTGCGGCAGGGGTGAGCGTAACAGCTTGCAGTGCAGCATGCGCGGCAGCGCAAGATCATCGGCGAAGCGCAGTTCCCCGGAGACCTTGGCGAAGGCATCGACTTTCGTCCGCGGCGTGCCCACCACGGACGGCCCGGACGTGCGGCGAACGGGCATGTGCACATCAGTCATTGGCGCTCCAGCCTGCGTCCCCGTGCTCCCGTGCCACCTTCTCGATCGCTTCGTAGATCTTCAGATACCCCGTACAGCGGCAGAGATTCCCGCTCAGTGCATGCCTGATCTCCTCGCGCGACGGGTGCGGGTTGGCATCGAGCAGCGCCTGCGCCACGAGCAGGAAACCCGGAGTGCAGTAGCCGCACTGCGCGGCGCCGAGTTCCGCGAAGGCTCGTTGCAGCGGGTGCAGCGTACCATCGCGCGCCATGCCTTCAACCGTCTCGATCGTGTGACCGGCGTACGCCTGCGCCAGCGCGAGACACGAGAGCATCGGTACGCCGTCCACGAGCACGGTGCAGGTGCCGCACTCGCCCAGCTCGCAGCCATGTTTGGTGCCGGTGAGCCCGAGGTCCTCGCGCAGCACTTCGAGCAGCGTTTTGTGGGGCGCGAACGCGACTTCACACGGCTCGCCGTTCACCGTGAAGGTTGCATGGATCTTCCGCCGGGGCGGCGGCTCGAGCTGCACTGGGTGCGACACGACGCGTGAGGTGAGAGAAACGGCTCTCGTCGCTCTCGCGGCGCCAGGAGCCACTGTACCAACGATGTCGTCGTGCGCGCGGTCAATGCAAGATGGACGGAATGATCGTTCCAGCTTCAAGGAACGGCACTTGATGCTGATGGTGAAGGGAATAACGCGTCAGACCCTCCGTGCGCGTACGCGCACGGAGGGTCTGACGCGTCCTGCGGCCAGCCAGGTTCCCGGCGCTAGAACGCGGTGAACGCCGACCGGTCCACGCGGGTACTGTCGCCGAGATACACGAAGTGAATGTCGCGGAAATAGCGGTCTGCCGCAGCGCGCATGCGCGGAAGGCTCACCGAGCGCACATCATTCATGGCGTCCGTGGCCTTGTGATAATCGCCGCGGTAGAGCTGGGCCCGCGCCAGGAAATCCGCCTGCGCTTCGTCCGTCATGTTGTCGCCGTAGTAGTCCATGATGAACTGGTCGGTGAAGTAGTTGAACCCCAGCAGGTCCACGGGAATCTGGCGCACGGAATCAATCTGCGCCTTGATGAGCGGCAGCACGCGACCGGGTTGGGTGGTGGTGACGTAGATCCCTCCGGTGGACACCCCCAGCTCGGTGAAGGGCGCGCCGGCGGCATAACTGAGCCCACGTTCCTCGCGCACCGCGCCGCTGATTCGGGAGGACAGGAACGCCGTCGCCACGCGAAAGGCCTGCAGGTCCGCTTCCGACGCGGGCGGTCCTTCGAACAGGCCGAGGATGTAATTGGTCTGGAGCGGCCGCTGGACGAACGTCACGCTGGTCTGCATCCGCCTCGGCGCAGCGGGGAGGGACCACACGTACGTGCCATGCGGCAACGTCGCCAGCGTGCGGGTGACAGCCGCCGTCACGGCGGCGCGGTCCACGCTGCCCACCACGACGAGCAGCATACGCGATGTCACCATCTGCGCCCGTGCATATGCTGACAGCGCCGCCGAATCGAGTGCGGCGAGCGTCTGCTCGGTGCCGGCCGGTTGCAGCCCGTACGGAGAACCGGCAAACGTGACGCTGTCCGCGAGCATGCTCACGTATGCATCAGGGTCGTCGCGCGAGCGGCGCAGCGCCGAGATCATCCGGCCGCGCACGAGGGACACCGCGCTCGTGCTGAGCGTGGGGTGCATCAGGCGGTCCGCCCAGACGTTCCACGACGAATCGAAGTCCTGCCGCAGTCCCATGAACCCGTACACCGTCCAATCTTCCGATGGATCGATAATGATCTCGCTGCCCGTGCGGCCCCACGCTTCGCGCGTGGCTCCGCCCGGATAGTTCGTCGTGCCGTATTCGGACGCGCGCAGGAGCAGCGCTTCGATTCCCTGCGTGGCGGGCGTGAGCTGCCGCGTGCCGCCCAGCAGGTAGAGATGCACCGCGACCACGTCGTTCGCGTAGTTGGGGCGCTGGATGACCTGCACGCCACCCGCCATGTACGAGACGGTGACGCTGTCGAACCGCACCGTGTGTCCCTCGGCGGACGTCACGGTCATTTTCTGCTCGGGATGCGAGGTGGCGCAGGCGATGAGTCCCCCGGCCGCGGCGGCGACGGCAGCCGCAACGGTCGCGCGCGCCAGCCGCCGGCTGACGGCCGTCCGATAGGCGTTCACTGGACCTCCGTCATCTGAATGTATTGCTGCAGCGTCGCGGCACTCACCTGCGCGTTCTTCGCCGGCGTGAGGATCCCGATCACGTACGGCTTGTTGGTGATGTACTGATTCACAAAGGCGCGAACGTCGTTCACGCGCTGGGTGGAGAGATTGTCCGAATAGCCGAGGTAGTAGTCCAGTCCCGCGACGGCCCACCAGTACCCGAAGGTGTGCGCCAGTTGCGCGCCCTCCTCGAACTGGAAGGCGGTCTGCACCGCGCGACGCTTCTCGGCAATCTGGAGATCCGATGGCTTGAAGTAATCCTCGCCCCCCATCCGGGACAGCTCACTGGACAGCACGGTGAGCGCTGCGGGCAGTTTGTCCGCAGTCGTGGTGCCCCAGAAGGTGATGGGCCCCGTATGGTCGAGCGACTGATACGAGAGCGAGGCGGCGTGAAAGAGTCCGGCGTCCACGAGCTCGCGCTGGAACTGCGACTCCTTGTCGGCGAGGAGACCGGAGAGCACATCGGCCGCATACGTGGCACCAGCGTCCTTGCGCACGCTCGGGCCCTGCCACTCGATCTGCACCGTCACATCGTTCACGTCGCCGGTCACGACGACGCCGCGGGTGCTGTCGAGCGCGGGCATGGGGGGGACGGGCGCCGCCGCGAAGGGATCGGGACCCTGCTTCCAGCCGCCGAAACGCTTCTCGGCCATCGCGAAGACTTCGGGCGCGGACACGTCACCGGTCACGATCAGCGCCGAGTTGTTGGGGATGTACCACTTGCTGAAGATCTTCCTGAGCGAGTCCGGCGTCACGGACATGAGCGAGAGCTGGTCGCCGAGCGTGTTCTTGCGCGGCCAGCCGCTGCCCCAGAGCCGGACATCCAGCTCCTGATCGAGATGCGCCGCGGGTTCGGAGAGGTCGCGCTGCATTTCTCCCAGAACGACGAAGCGTTCCTTCTGGAGATCGTCGTTGTCGAAGTTCGGCTCGCGGACGAGATTCGCCAGCACACGCACTCCGGCATCCGTGTTCTCCGATGGCAGCGTGACATAGTACGTCACGTTCTCCTCGGCGGTCGTGCCGTTGTAGGCGGCGTGCAGCGCTCCCATCTCGTCGCCCCAGGAGCGATTGAGCGGGCCGTGGTAGCCCTTGAACAGCATGTGTTCGAAAAGGTGCGGGACGCCCTGTTCGTCGCTGGTCTGCGTCATGGCACCTGTCTTCACGACCACTTCGACGGTGGCGAGTGGCACGGCATGATTCTCGAACACGATCACGTGCATGCCGTTGGAGAGTGTCTCCTGGTGTGTGAGCCGCTGGAG
>Ga0070681_10000910_pt1 | contig 24995 bp, 28 predicted proteins | sample KBSC83BmetaG_FD_65650 | JGI IMG/M metagenome (GOLD analysis project Ga0070681, IMG submission 65650) | Corn rhizosphere microbial communities from Kellogg Biological Station, Michigan, USA - KBS C8-3B metaG | ecosystem: Host-associated > Plants > Roots > Rhizosphere | place: USA: Michigan...
TTCCGTTCATCCACCTCAGTGTCTACCTGTTTTCGACGATGCATCCGAAGCCGATCATCGGCAAGCCGGACAAGCCGTCGCTGCCCTCGGAGATGCTGATAACGTTCCTGATCTCCTTCTTCGCATTCACTCTCCTGTACTTCGCTTTCCTCCGAAGTCGTTACGCCTATGCCGTTGAGCGCGATGCGCGCGCGGCGAGAATCGAAAATGCCTGAGACCTCCGCCTTTTATCACGTCGCCTACACCATCGCACTGTCGATCTACGCGTTGTACGGCATCAGCATCTGGATGCGCAGGAAGCGATTGAGGCAGCAGTGACGACGGTCGGCGTTTCTTCACCTGTTCCGGCGGAAATAACCGATCCCGTCAACGCGCGCATCCTCGCGGTCTCGGAGGACCGCATCGCCGGATTCGTCGAAGAACCGTTTGCCGTGATCGCCGAGGCGAGCGGTGTCGCTGAGGACGTCGTCCTCGAGCGACTGCGCGCGATGCTCGCCGCGGGTGTGATCCGTCGCATTCGGCAAACGCTGATGGCGACCAACCTCGCGCCGGGTGCACTGGTCGCGTGGAAAGTCCCGCCCGCAAAACTCGATTCTGCGTTTGCGTACATGGTGAACGACGATCCGTTTTCCGGACACGTCGTCATCCGCTCCACGGATGGCGACACGCCCGGGTCCGTCTACCGTCTTTGGACCACGCTCAAAGTCCCGCAGGGATTCTCGATGCAGCGACACTGCGAGTTTCTGGCGGCCCGCGTCGGCGCGGAGAGCTTCCGCATCATGCCGGCAAAGCGTCTCTTCGCGCTTGGCGTCGGCCACGTCCGCCGCCGTGGCGTAGAGCCTGGCGCGCGCAGCGAAGATCCGGGACGCGTCCTCGATACCAACATCGTCGAGCTCTCGCCGCTGGAGTGGCGCGTGTTGACCGCGCTCAAGCGCGAGCTCACCGTCGACGAGATCGCGCCGGATCTCTGGGCAGGCCGGGCCCGCGACGCCGGAGTGTCACTCGAGCAGTTTCTCGACGTCGCTCGCTCACTCAGCGCGCGAGAGGTCATCGGCAGATTCTCGACATTCCTCGAGCACGTGAAGCCGTCGGCCGGCGGTGAGCGCGTCACACGCTACAACGCGCTTTTTCACTGGCGCGTCCCGTCAGGCCGCGAGATCGAAGCGGGCAGGGAAGTGGGACGCCACCACATCATCACCCACGCTTATTGGCGTGAGGGCGGGCCCGAATTCGCCGGGGTCAACCTGATGGCCGTCGCGCACGGCACCGACAAGCAGCTCGTGCTGGAGCACAAAGCTGCAATCGACCGACACCTCGCAGAGGCGGGCATCCCCGTCGGCTACACCAACGTGTTCTGGGGCGGCCGAAGTGAGATCAAGCCGTCCGAGATCTCCCCCGTCGAATACGCGGCGTGGGCAGAGCGGGTCGGCCTTCCTACCTCGGACGCGATGCGCGAGTGAGCGAAGGCAAGGTTTTTTTCGTCGGCGCCGGCCCGGGTGACCCCGGACTCATCACCGTTCGCGGCAAGCAGCTAATCGATTCCGCCGACGCAGTCGTCTACGATGCCCTCGCCAACTCGGTGCTGCTGCCTCCCGGCGCCAGAGCCACCGGCAGACCCGAACTCTATTACGTCGGCAAGCGCGGCGGATCGAAGGTTCCCGTCACCCAGGACGAGATCAACGAGTTGCTCGTGAAGCTTGCGCGTGAAGGCAAGCGCGTCGTTCGCCTCAAGGGCGGCGATCCTTTCGTGTTCGGTCGCGGCAGCGAAGAAGCCCAGGCGATGAACGACTCATCGATTCCGTTCGAGGTTGTCTCGGGAATCACTGCCGGCATTGCCGCTGCGGCGTATGCCGGCATTCCGGTGACCCACCGCGGACTTTCGACGTCGGTGACCTTCGTAACCGGACACGAAGATCCGGCGAAGGCGACGACCCAGACCAACTGGGAAGCGCTCGCGAAATCCGGCGGCACCCTCGTGCTCTACATGGGAGTGAAGACCTTACCTGCCATTGTCGCGGCGCTGCTGGATGGCGGAATGTCCGGCGACGTTCCCGCGGCAACGATTCAGTGGGGAACCCATCCCAAACAGCGCACCGTCGTTGCGACGCTCGAGACCATCGCCGCCAAAGCGGAGGAACAGAATATTTCGGCGCCGGCGATCACCATCATCGGGTGGTCGGTCGTTCTCCGCGACGAGCTGAGCTGGTTTGAGCGGCGTCCGCTGTTCGGGCGCCGCATCGTCGTAACGCGCTCGACGCAACAGGCGCCCGCGCTCACCGCGAAGCTGCGCGAGCTCGGCGCCGACGTGCTGGAGATGCCGGCCACCCAAATCGCGCGACTCGATCTCGCGCCACTGCGCGCCGACATCCGCCGACTGTCAGAGTATGGATGGCTGATCTTCACCAGCCAGAACGCGATCTCGATTTTCTGGGAGCAGCTGCTTGGCGAGGCGAAGGACGCGCGCGCACTGGCAGGTCTCAAGATCGCCGCGGTCGGTCCGGCGACCGCGGGCGCGCTGCTTCAGCATGGCATCGCCGTCGATGTAATTCCGGCACGCTTCGTCGCAGAGGGGCTGCTCGACGCGCTCCACCAACGTGACGACGTCGCCGGAAAGAAAATCCTCTACGTCACCGCCGAGGGCGCGCGCGAAACTCTTGCCGACGGCCTGCGGGAGATGGGAGCGGAGGTCACCGTCGTCGAAGCGTATCGGTCGATCGCCGACGGTGAAGGCGCCGAAAAGCTGGCGCGCGCCATCGAAGCCGGGAGAGTCGACCTCGTCACTTTCACCTCCGCATCCGCGGTCAGGGGATATGTAAATGCGATTGGTGAAGAGCTCGCCGCGCGCGTGCCGGCAGCGTCGATCGGCTCGCAGACCTCCGACGCGCTCCGTGAGCATGGCATCGAGGTGAAGGCCGAGGCCGACGAATCTTCGCTCGACGGCCTCGCTACGGCCATCGTTCGTGCCGTCTAAGCGCAAGACTGCAAGCGACGTTGTGCGCATCGGCACGCGCGCGTCCGAGCTGGCTCTCCGCCAGGCTCGGCTCGTCGAAAATGCGCTGGTTGCACGAGGCATTTCCGCCGAGCTCGTCTCCTTCAAGACCACTGGTGACAAAAAGCTCGATCAGCCGCTATCCGAGATTGGCGCCAAGGGACTCTTCACGCGTGAGCTGGAAGTCGCGCTGATGAAGAACAAGATCGACTGCGCTGTGCACTCGCTGAAGGATCTCCCGACCGACTTGCCGGAAGGCCTGGAGATCGCCGCGCAGCTCGAGCGAGAGGATCCACGCGACGTGCTGGTGGTGAACCGCCAAACAGGAGCCGAGAGTCTCGACGATTTGCCGGCCGGCTCGCGGGTCGGGACATCCAGTCTCCGGCGGCGCGCGCAGCTGATGGCGCGTCGGCCCGATCTCGAGGTCGTGGAGCTGCGCGGCAATGTTCCGACGCGCCTGAGCAAAGTCGAGCGGGGAACCGTGCACGCTGCGATACTCGCCGCGGCGGGGCTCATTCGCCTGGAGGTCGAGCCGCGGATCACCCAATTTCTGGAGCCACCCGACTGGCTGCCCGCCCCTGGACAGGGCGCCATCGCCATCGAGGCGCGGGCCGGCGACGATCGCATGAGCGCGCTGCTGCGACCGCTCGATCATGAGCCGACTTCGGTCGCCACCCGCGCCGAGCGCGCTTTTCTGGCTGCCCTCGAGGGCGGATGTCAGGTGCCGATCGGCGCTTTGATGAGCGAGGGCGTCGGCGTGCCTACATTATATGGTATGCTGGCCGACGTGACCGGCCGCCACATTGTGCGCGGATCCCGCACCGTTACCGGCTCGCCCGAAGCCGCGGGAGAAGCACTGGCGGCGGAGATCCGGTCTCGCGGCGGCAGCAGCCTCCTCATCGAGCTTCGTCAACTCTCGAAGATTCCCGCACCACAGCCTGAGTAAAGTGTCGAGCTTTCCCCAGTATCGTCCTCGGCGGCTGCGCCGCACCGCCGCGCTTCGCAATCTCGTCCGCGAGACCAAGCTGGCGCCTTCCCAGCTGGTGCTGCCGGTGTTCGTGCGCGACGGCAAGAAGCTTCGCCGCCCCGTCGGGTCGATGCCGGGCGTCAATCAGACCTCGGTCGATGAGATGCTTCGCGACGCCGAGGCTGGGGCAAAAGCTGGAGTCGGCGGCATCATCCTGTTCGGTGTTCCTGAAACCAAGGACGCGACGGGATCTGCTGCGTGGGACGAGGACGGCGCGGTTCAGTCGGGCGTGCGCGCGCTGAAGAAGGAAATCCCCGACCTCGTCGTCATCACCGACGTGTGCATGTGTGAGTACACCGATCACGGCCATTGCGGCGTCCTCCGCGACGGTGAGGTCGATAACGATGCGACCCTCGAGCTGCTGTCCCGCGCTGCGCTCTCCCACGCCCGTGCGGGCGCCGACATCGTCGCACCAAGCGACATGATGGACGGCCGCGTGCAGGCGATACGCTCGGCGCTCGATAACGCATCGCTGACGCAGGTGGCGATCCTGAGCTACGCCGCCAAGTATGCGTCGGCTTATTACGGTCCGTTTCGCGAAGCAGCCGAGTCCGCGCCGCAGACTGGAGATCGCCGCGGCTATCAGATGGACCCGGGCAACGCCGAAGAGGCGATGCGCGAGGTTCGCGCCGACATCGAGGAAGGTGCGGACGCGGTGATGGTCAAACCCGCCGGACCGTACCTGGACATCGTTTCACGGGTGAAGATGGAGACGGGCTACCCGGTGGCGGCGTACCAGGTGAGCGGCGAGTACGCGATGATCTGCGCCGCCGCCGAGCGCGGCTGGATCGACAGGGAAAGGGTAATGATGGAATCCCTGCTCGGTATTCGCCGAGCCGGTGCCGACTTCATCATCACCTATTTTGCCACCGAGGCCGCGACGCTGCTTTAGACGATGTTGGGCTCGGCCGCTCCGCCTCATCCCTCGATCCCGTCTCCAGCATCCAGCGCCCATCCCCTCTTGACCACGCTGGCATCCCGGCCGATACTTAGTTACTTGGCTAAGTAACTAATCTTCGATGAACGACGTTTTCCGCGCCCTGTCGGACCCGACACGCCGTGAGATCCTCGAGCTCCTGCGCTCAGGACCGCGAACCTCAGGTGAGATCGCCGACAAATTTCACACGAGCTGGGCGACGGTTTCCCGCCACCTCAGCGTTCTGAAAGACGCCGGACTGATCCTGGCCGAGCGCGATGGGCAACACGTCGTGTACGAGCTGAACACCACTGTATTCCAGGAAGTGGTGGAGAATCTCATCACGTGGCTTCGCCCGCGGAGATCAAATGCGTAAATGGCTTCCTCTGCTCATCGTGCTCGCCGCCATCATCACGTCAGCGATCGTGTACCCGCAGCTGCCAGCCCGAGTGCCGACCCACTGGAACGCGGCCGGCCAGGTGAACGGCTACAGCGCGCGTTTCTGGGGAGCGTGGCTGATTCCGCTGTTCCTCGTTGGAATGTGGGCGATCATGTGGATCCTCCCCGCCATCGATCCGCGCGGATCGAACTACGCCAAGTTTCAGCCCGCCTTCGAGACGATCATCATCGCCTTGATGCTCTTCCTCGCCGCGCTGCACATCATCGCGCTTCGCGCGGCGCTCGGCCATCCCGCGCACATGGAGCGCATCGTCCCACTCGGCGTCGGAATACTCCTCGTGGTAATCGGGAATCTTCTGCCGCGGGCGCGACCAAACTGGTTCGTTGGCATCAGAACTCCATGGACGCTCTCCAGCGATCGCGTCTGGGAGAAGACCCACCGCCTCGGCGGCAAGCTCTTCGTCGCCGGAGGATTGATCATCATCCTTGCCGGAATTCTGTTGTCGGAGTGGGCGCACATCGTGCTGATCGTGGTCATGCTCGCAATCACACTGGGCGTGATGGTTTACTCCTACCTGGAATGGAAACGCGAGCAGCCGGCGGCCCGCTTCAACCCGTGAGTCCAAGATGAAGGCAATGACCCTCGTACTGCTCGCAATGGCCGCCCAGTCTGCGGCAGGTCAGTCGGCGCGCGACACCGTCGGTCCACAGAGCCCGATCGATACCGTCGCGCCCAAATCAGTCAGAGAAACGCCATTTTCGTTCAGGAGCGGCGCTCTCGAGCTGGGTGGGACTCTCACGCTTCCCGCGACCTCCAGCCGTCCCATTCCGGTCGTCCTGATCGTCGCCGGATCTGGGCCAACCGACCGCAACGGCAATTCAGCGGGCGCCTTGCGCGCGCAGAACAACTCCAATCTCTACGCGATACTTGCATGGGAGCTCGCCGAAGCTGGAATCGCCTCGGTCAGGTACGACAAGCGCATTCTTGGCGAGAATCTCAAGAAGCTCGTCGTCGATTCTCTGACGATCGACGACTTCGTCGACGATGCGCTGGCGGGCGCGCGTGCCCTCGCCGCCGATAAGCGATTCTCCAAAGTCATGCTGCTGGGCCACAGCGAGGGAGCCGGTCTCGTGCTGCAGGCGGCGAATCGCGGCGCACCTGTCGCCGGGATTGTGATGATGTCGGGCGCCGGCCGGCCGATCATGACCGTGATCAGAGAGCAGCTGTCGCGGCAGCTACCGCCGGAGGAGCTCGTCAAGTGGGACTCGGCCTCCGCGCGCTACCTGCGTGGCGAGCCCGTGGGCGATGTCCTCCCGGGATTGATGTCTCTGCTCCAGCCGGTGAATCGGCGGTTCATGCAAACCTGGGCGAAGTACGATCCCACTGTCGAGATCGCAAAAGTGAAAGTGCCAGTCCTGATCGTTCAGGGCGGCAAGGACATCCAGGTGTCCGAGGCTGATGCGCGCGCTCTCGCCGCCGCTCAGCCAGCTGCGACTCTGCTCCTGATTCCCAACGCGAACCACGTCTACCGCGCCGCAACCAGCAGCGATCTCCGGAGCCAGATGAAGCTTTACACTGATCCCACACTTCCGTTGGTGCCGGAGCTGGCGGCCGGGATTGTGGGGTGGGTCCGGCAGATCAAATGATGGGGATCCTGGAACTGGCGCGCCTCGGCTAGCCACGCGAGTCCCAAAGCCTGCAGATGGGAGACGTGCACAGCTGGAAGTCTCTCAGCTGTCATACTGGCGCGTGACACCCTCGCGTTTCCCATAGATGCAAAGCACGACAGACTGAAATACTCCCACCTGTCCAGTCTCCAGCCTGCCGACTTTTGGACTAGGGGTGCGTGCCGGAGCGCCGAGAACCATACGCCATCCCGACGGCTCGGTTAACTTTGAGTCTCACAACTCATATCTGACAATGCGCTACAGGATTTTCCCAGGCACCACCCTCTCCGTCAGCGAAATTGGATTCGGAACGTGGACTCTCTCTACCGGTTGGTGGGGAGAGAAAACCGACGAGCAGGCGGTGGAGATGCTGCGCATGGCGCAGTCGGTGTACGGAATCAACTTCTTCGACACCGCTGATACCTACGGCAACGGGCGTGGCGAACGCCAGCTGGCTGATGCGTTTCGCGATCGGCGCGGCGAGGTCGTTTATGCCACCAAAATCGGCTACGACATCTACAACGTGGAGTCGCAGAAAGCGCGACGCGGCCAGAACGAGCTGCCCCAGCGCTTCGACCGCGACTACATGCGCTTCGCCCTCGACAAGTCATTGGAGCGGCTCGAGACCGATCACATCGACGTTCTACAGCTCCACAACATCAAGATGGAGCACGTCCGCGACGCGTCGATCTGGAAGGCGCTGCGCGAGATGAAGGACGAAGGGTTGATCGGCGTCTGGGGCGCGGCGTTCGGCCCGGCGATCGGCTGGCTCTACGAGGCGGTCGAGCTGTGCGAGCGCGAGAACGACATCGGCACCATCCAGATGATCTGGAACATCCTGGAGCAGCACCCCGGCGCTTCCATGATTGACGCGGCGAAAGAGTTCGCGCCGAACTGCTGCTTCAACGTTCGCGTCACCCACGCATCGGGGATGCTCGAGGGGAAATACACCGAGGACACCGTCTTTCCGGAGAACGATCACCGGCGGCACCGCCCGCGCAGTTGGCTCACCAACGGTGTGAAGAAAGTTCGTACTCTCGATTTTCTCACCACCGACATGACGCTGGGCCAGGCGGCGCTCAAGTGGCTGCTCGACGAGCCTCTGGTGGTAACGACGCTGCCCAACATCTACGACATGGATCAGCTCCGCGAATTCGCCGAGGCCTCCGATAAACCGGATCTCACGCCGGCGCAGCTCGAGCGGGTGGCCGTGCTCGCCAGCCGCAACTTCGGGGTCGAGGACGACGAGATGACGTACAAGGGGACGATGGAGCGCGTTTCCACGTGATTATCAACGCGTGGCACGATCTGCCATCGGGGATCCATCCGCCCGACAACGTGACGGCGGTGATCGAGATCCCCCGCGGCAGCCGCAACAAATACGAGCTCGACAAATCGACAGGAATGATTCGTCTCGACCGGGTGCTGTATTCGGCGGTGCACTACCCCGGGGATTACGGCCTGATTCCGCGTACCCTGCACGAAGATGGCGACCCGCTCGACGTGCTCGTCCACATCAACGAGCCGACGTTTCCGGGATGTCAGATCGACTGCCGCCCAGTCGGGGTCCTCAAGATGCGCGATCGTGGCGAGCCGGACGACAAGATTCTGGCGGTGCCTTGCCACGACCCGTACTACCAGGAGTACTTCGACATCGCGGACCTTTCACAGCATTATTTGAAGGAAGTGGAGCATTTCTTCCATATCTACAAGGATCTCGAGGGCAAGCGCGTCGAGATCGTCGGCTGGGAGAAGAGCGAGGTTGCCGCGCGGGTCATCAACGAGTCGATCGTACGGTACCAGGAAAGATTCCACCAGGTTGGGACTTAATCATTCGGCGCCGCGGTCACCTAGCCGGCGGCGGAGGACGATATGAAGATGAAGCGCTCGATGGCTGGATTTTTTGCGGTAGTCATGACGGCGGCGATCGCCACCGCGTGCAATCGGGACGCCGACGCGGTTGTCAAAGGTCGGACAGGGCCCGGCGGGACTTCGCGCGATACCGTTAGCGACATCACGCTCAGCGAGGATGGTATCGGGCCGATTCAGATCGGGATGAACCTCAGCGATGCTGTGAACATGGGTCTGTTGAACGACAATCCCAACCGCAAGCAGCAGTGCGATTGGGTCTACCCCGCGGTGGGGTCGGGCATTCCCGACGGCGTCAACGTGATGGTTGTGAACGACAAGATCGCGCGCATCGACGTCGACACCGGCACCGTCACCACCGAGGACGGCGGCAAGATCGGCGACAGCGAAGACCGCATCAAGGCGATCTACGGCGACGACCTGACCATCGAGCCGCACAAGTACATCGAGGGCGGCCACTACATGACGGTGGTCGGTGACAGCACCAGCGCCGGCAAGGCGCTGGTCTTCGAGACCGACGGCAAGCACGTCACGGCTTTCCGCGCCGGCAGACTTCCCGAAGTCAAATGGGTGGAAGGCTGTAGCTAGTGACCACCCGCCGGTGATCGCGACCAAGCCGGCGTTTCTGACCGCGCAGTGGCGGTACCTCGCGCTGCTCAATTTCGAGGTCGGCCGCCAGCTTCTCGAGCCGTTGTGCCCCAGGGGCACCGAGCTCGACGAGCGGGCGGGGCGGCATTTTGTCAGCCTCGTCGGGTTTCTGTTCCTCGACACCCACGTCCTCTCGCTGCCCGCGTTCTTCCACCAGGACTTCGAGGAAGTGAACCTCCGGTTCTATGCCAGGCGGGAGGTTGGCGGGGAGCTGCGACGTGGCGTCGTCTTCATTCGCGAGCTCGTCCCGCTTCCGCTCGTGTCGGCGATGGCGAGGCTGACCTACAACGAGCCATATCGCACCGTTCCCATGCAGCATACGATTCTCGACACCAACGGTGAGCTGCAATGCGTCGAGTACCTTTTCGGCGGACCGAGCGAGCAGTGCCGGATGACTCTGCACGTGGAGTCTCCTCTCGCCGCGCTGGAGCCGGAATCGCCGGAAGAATTCTTTTCGCAGCGAGAGTGGGGCTACACGACGCAGCGTGACGGCGGGACTATCGAGTATCGCGTCGATCACCGGCGCTGGAAGGTGTGGCCGAATGCGCGATGGGAGCTCGACGGCCCGCTCGGGGAATTTTACCCTGAGCCGCTCGCTGATATACTCAGGGCGGGGCCGTCGTCGGCCTTTATCGCCGACGGATCCCCGATCTCCGTGCACCTGCCCGAACGAATCGCATAACCCGCCGAGCAATGACAACCAGCATTCAGGACACCGACCTGCGCTATCCGATCGGCAGATTCGATTTCGATGCGCCGATCAGCGACTCCGACTTTCCGAGATTGATCGCACTAATTGCCGAGGCCCCGGGAGCACTGCGCTCCGCGGTTGCCGGCCTCACCCGCGACCAGCTCGAGACACGTTATCGGCCGGGTGGATGGACCGTGAAGCAGGTCGTCCATCATGTGCCCGACAGTCACATGAACGCGTATATGCGTTTCAAGCTCGCACTCACCGAAGATGAGCCGACCATCAAGCCCTACAACGAGGCGGCGTGGGCGGAGCTGGCGGATTCCCGGCGAGTCCCGATCGAGGTCTCGCTCGATCTGCTCGACGCGCTCCATCTCCGTTGGGTGGCGCTGCTCAGGTCGATGGATGCCGCCGACTTCAATCGCGGCGTCCGACATCCCGAGCACGGTCGTCTCCTCACCATGAAGCAGCTGCTGGGTTTGTACGCGTGGCACGGCCGGCATCACGTCGCGCACATCACGTCACTCAAGAAGCGCGAGGGCTGGTGACGGGCATTCGCCTTGCCTCTCTGAGCAGTCCAACTCGAAGGTGGTGGACTTGAAAAAGAAGAAGATGAATCCGCGGAAGGCGACCTGGCTTCTGGTCGGGGCCGGTGCGGCGATGGTGGCTGGCAGACTGGTGGAGCGTGGGCTCGACGCCGGGTGGCGCGCGATGAATCACGACAATCCCCCGGAAAAACCGTGGCGGAGCGACGCGAGCTGGCCGCAGGCGCTGGCGTGGACCGCGCTCTCGGCTGCGGCGGTAGCGACCGCGGAGCTCGTGGCGCGGCGGAGCGCGCACCTCGGATTGCGCCAGCTGACCGGAAAGCGCGTCCCCGCCGGGCTGTGAAGCATTCTGCGGCCTTTTTGCGGCTCGTCGACGACGCCAAGCAGCGGGTCCGCGAGGTGAGCGTCGGTGAATCCCGCGCGCGCGTGAAAGATGGGAAGGCAACTCTGGTCGACGTGCGTGAGGACAATGAGTGGGCGGCGGGCCACGCGCGCGGCGCCGTTCACATGGGGCGCGGAGTCATCGAGCGGGACATCGAAAGCCGGATCCCCGACAAGAACACGGAGCTCATCCTCTACTGCGGAGGTGGGTTCCGATCGGCGCTCTCGGCTGACAACCTCCAGAAGATGGGCTACACCAACGTCGCATCCATGGCGGGAGGATGGAGGCAGTGGCAGGCTGAAGGTGGAGACGTCGACAGATAGTTCAACTGCCACGGAAGACTACCAGCTGATAGCAGCGGGTGGATCAGCCCGCAGCTCCGAGCACGGTTGGATTGAGACGCGATGCCTCGATGCCGCGCTGTTTCAAATAATGCTCGGAGCCGCCCGCCGCTCCGCTCATAGCCGCCAGCTGGTAGTCTTCCGTGGCAGTTCAATTATCTCTCGGCCCGTGGTTAGCCAGATTACGGCCTGAGCTCTCCATGGAGGGCCGGCTCCCGTCCCACCTTCAGAAACAGGAATTCGTACATCAGCGCCGCGATCAGCCCGCCTAGGATCGGTGCCGCCCAGTACAGCAGCTGCGCCTCGTAAACCCCGCTCGCAACCGCCGGCCCGAACGAGCGCGCCGGATTCATGGACGCGCCGGTGAGCGGGCCGATCGCCAGAATGTCGGCGGCAATCGTCAGTCCGATCGCCAGCCCACCGATCTTCGGCCCCTTGAGGTCCACCGCCGTACCAAAGACAACGAACACCAGGAAAAATGTCGCGATCGTTTCGAGGATGAATGCCTGACCGCCGGTGATGTCCAGCGCGATTGCCTGTCCACCGCCGCGCGTCGCGACGAACACCGAATCGGGATACGCAGCCTTCAGCGCGTAAGCCGCGGCGATCGCGCCGAGGACCTGCGCCACGATGTAGAGCGCAGCCATCATCACTTCGATCCGTCTAACGGCCAGAAAGCCGAGCGTGATGGCGGGATTGAAATGACCGGAGATGCGCATCAGTGCGCTCACCATCACCGCCAGGATGATTCCATGTGCCAGGGCGACTTCCACCAGCCCGGCCTGACTGCCGGACATCCGCGCCGTCATGATCGCGCCGCTCCCCACAAAAACCAGAGCGAATGTTCCGATGAACTCAGATGCGAAGTGCCGCCACGCGTCGCGCATGATGCTGCCCCCTGTTTGCGTGATGAAGAACGGGGCCGCGGCGCGATCTAGATCACTCGACGCAGTACCAGCGCGGCATTGATTCCGCCGAAGCCGAAGGAGTTGGTGAGGATGTGCTCGACCCGCTGCTTCCGCCCGGTTCCCGGCAGAAAGTTAAGATCGCACGCCTTGTCCGCAACCTGAAGGTTCACCGTCGGCGGCAGCCATTCCTCTTCCATCGCCAGAGCGCAGATCGCTGTCTCGATCGCGCCAGATGCGCCGAGTGCATGACCGTAGTAACCCTTCGTGCCGCTCATCGGAATCTTGTATGCCCGATCGCCCAGCACCTGCTTGATCGCAGCCGTCTCGGTCGAGTCATTGAGCGGAGTCGAGCTGCCGTGGGTGTTGACGTACTCGATCTCGTCGGGAGATACCGCCGCATCCGCCAGCGCGAGGCGCATCGACCGCGCCGCCTGCGAGCCGTCCGGGCGCGGCGCCGTCATGTGGTGCGCATCGTTCGTTGTGCCGTAGCCTGCGACCTCGGCGTAAATCTTCGCGCCCCGCGCTTTCGCCCGGTCGTACTCCTCGAGCACCATCACCGCCGCACCCTCACCCATCACGAAGCCGTCGCGATCCTTGTCGAACGGGCGCGACGCCGATTCCGGCTCCTCGTTTCGCGTCGACATCGCCCGAATCAGGGCGAACGCTCCGAAGCACAGCGGCGCGAGCGGAGCCTCAGCCCCGCCGGCTATCATCACGTCGGCGTAGCCATCGCGGATTTGTCGGAAGGCATCTCCGATCGCGATGGTGCCCGACGCGCAGCTCATCGCGTTGGTGGAATTCGGACCCATCACGCCGAGCTCGATCGCGATGTTGCAGCTCGCGGCGCCGCCGAAGACCGCTAGCGCGAGGGTCGCGTCGACGGCGCGCAATCCCTGCTGCAGGTACACCGCCAGCTGACCTTCCGCGTAGCTGACTCCGCCCAGAGCTGTGCCCATATTGGCACCGACTCGCTCCTTGTCCTCTTTCGAGAGATCGAGATTGGCATCCGCGAGTGCCATCTGAGCTCCCACCACCGAGAATTGCGCGAACCGATCGAGCCGTTTGGCGCGCTTGCTCTCCAGATGGTCGGACGGCACGAAGTCGTTGATCTCGGCCGCGTTGTGGCTACGGAACTGCGACGGGTCGAACCTCGACACCGATCGAACGGCCGAACGCTGGCGCTGGAGCCCAGACCAGAATCCATCGCGGGTAGTTCCAATTGGGGTGATCGGTCCCATTCCGGTAATCACAACCCTTCGTCTTTTCACAAATTGCCTCTGCTCACCACTGGTTATTCGATTCGCGCTCGGCGACTGCTGCCAGTCCGGCCAGCGTTCTGGATGCGATGCCATGCACGAAAATCGGTCCGATCACGTAAATAGCGGCCCAAACTCCCAGGAACGGAATCCGCGGCCCATCCCAGACGTGCACAATTCGTACGTGCGTGCCGCCTGGGGCCGGCGTGAAGGTCCATTCCACGTCCATGCCCTTCGTTATACCCCCGATGTGCCGGAAGCGGATCGCAGGCGCCGAACGGGTAACCGACATTTCCGATAGCCACCACGTCGGCCAGTTGACGCGCAGTGCTGTTTCCTCTGTGCCAAGCACGTCGAACGGTCGGTTGGCCGACATCTCGACGACTCCGCCGCCATCGGCGCGACGGTCGCGGAATCGGACGTAACGATAGTGTTGTAGATACGCCGGCCACTGTTCCACTCTGCTCGCTATCTCGAAGATCACCCCGACTGGCGCGCGGACGAGTCGCTCGTCGACGGTCTCCATTGGCCGTCCCAGCGGCAGCGGAGCCAGGTCGAACGGCCGCGCCACATCCGCGGTCATTGAACTGGCGCCCAGCTCGTGGTGACGCGGAATCCAGGACGCCTGCGGGCGACTGGCCTGCGCGCCACCGCCTGCTGGACTGTATCGGATAGCTCTCGCGGCGTGAAACCCCGCAGCACGGAGACGACGCCGTCGTGGCGGCTAACGGCATGGAATCGGAGGGGAAACGACGCGATCCAGATTCCCGCCGCGGCGAGCCAGCTTCTTCGCAGATCACTCACCACCACCCGCACCCTCGCGACGCGATTCATCTCGCGCAGCAATCGCGACGCATCCCGATCATCGAAGTGGTGCAGCACCTGGGAGCACATCACCACGTCGATGCTGTGGTCCGCAAACGGCAGGTGCAGCGCGTCCGCGCAAATCGAAATGTCGATCGATTGTCGGCATGCGCGCGCCAGCACGGCCGCGGAGTCGACGCCTATTGTCGCCAGCCGAATTCCGCGCTTCGCAGCGACCGTCCGCGCCGCGCCCGGGATATCGCCGAGCCCGGTGCCGACATCGAGGAGAGTCGCGTCGCTCGGCAGGTCTACGAGCGCGAGCTTGAGCTCCTCGAGCGCGGAGCGCCTGCCGCCGAACAACGTGTTCGCGCGCACCACATCGGCGAGCGACCGCGTCACCACCCGGGGATCGACGTCCGGCGAGTCCAGAATCTCCATGCCCCTCTTTCGCGGCGGGGTCAGGAGCCCACGCATCACCTACCGCTCCAGCTGGGCGTAACCGCCGCGGTAATAGAGCAGCGGGGCGCCTGGCTCAACGCGCGATGAATCGACTTCACCGATGATGATGGTGTGGTCGCCGCCGTCGTGGAGCGCGTGCCGCCGGCACTCGATCACGCTCAGCACATCGTCTAGGATAGCGTAGCCGTTCGCCGAGCGGCTGAATCCCACGCCCTCGAACCGATCGATGTCGACAATGGAGAACTTGCGCGCCAGCTGCTCCTGGGTCGCCGAGAGAATGTTGACGACGAACCCGCTGGCGCGGGTGAGCGCCTCGTGCACCGAAGCCGTTTTCTCGATGCAGATCAGAACGAGCGGCGGTTCGAGCGACAGCGAGCAAAACGCGCTCACCGTCATGCCCTGGTCCGCGCCATTGGCATCGCTGGTGGTGACGACCGTGACGCCCGACGGGAATCGGCCCAGCACGGCCCGAAATTCATCGGAAGTCACCGGTGGCGGGGGCGGAGGCGGTGGGGGAATCAAATCTTGAGCGCCGGAGCGACGAAAACTGTGAACAGGAATCGCGGACTCAGCACGAGCCGCGGCGGAATGAAATCACCAGCAACACCCACGAGGAGGTCGGCAAGATCCTTTCGCCGCGCCAGCACGCCAGCGGCGTTGTTGAGGAACCATGGATATGCGATGGCCATGCCGACGATCCGCTCCAGCTTCCACTTGCCGCCGAATTCGCGTTTGCGCGCACGATCGTAGCCGGCAAGAACGAGCTTCTCCTCCTTCTCTCCGCGGCCCAGCGCTTCGATCAAATAAGGCGCGAGCAGCTCGCCTCCCCTCAGCGCTGCGTACATGCCTTCGCCGGTGAAAGGATCGAAGAAGTCGGCGGCGTCGCCGACCAGCGCGGCACCCGGCGCCCAGGCCCGACGCGATGCGGTGGCGAAGGGGCCCGTCGCCCGCACCGGCGTCACTCGATGCGCGGATGCGAAGCGGCGCGCGAGGTGGGGGCGCTCTCTGATCCAGCGCTCGAAGAACTCGGTCTTCCCATCGCCGAGCTTTTCCGCGCGCGACTGTGGAACGACCACCGCGGCGTTGATTCTCCCGCCGCCGACATCGACGAGCCCGAAGTATCCCTCGCGATCGATGTGCATCTCGCCAATGTCGCTCACCTCCGCGACGTTTTCGTAGTGGGTGACCAGCGCTATTCGGCGCGGCCAGATCCGGCTCGTCCTGACGAGTCCTAGCCGCCGGCCAACCACCGAGCGCAATCCGTCTGCTCCGACCACGTATCGCGCGCGAAGAGCTCGCTCGGCGCCGTCCGGGCCAAGGACCTTGACTCCGTTGACGCGTCCGCCGCCGTTTCGGTTGAGGTCAGTGACCCGCATCGATTCTTCCACTCGCGCGCCCGCTTTCCGTGCGCCTCGCAGGACGATCTCGTCGAGGATGGTGCGGCGGATGGCGAGGCCGCGATCGCGGAAGCCGTGATAGCCGTGATTGGATGCGAACTCGCCGTCAGCGACCGCGCCGTTGGGCGCGCTCACCCGCATGCCGCGGAGGTGCGCCGGGTTGCTCGCCTCGATCTCCTCCAGCACTCCCATGTCGGAGAGAATCCGGGACGCCTGGGGGCTGAGATACTCTGCGCAAACCTTGTCGCGCGGGAATGTCGCCCGGTCGAGCACCAGCACATCCACACCTTCGCGCGCCAGCGCGTACGCGGTGGAAGCGCCGGCTGGTCCGCCGCCGACGACGACGACTTCAGCGTCGAGGTGCTCGGTCACGCTATCCGATCGCGCGCGCCACGCGCTGAAACAGTCCCATGTACTGCCAGTGTGGCCGCGGCAGTCGCAGCACCGATGCGGCGCGGGTGAGGTACGGCAGAACGATCGATCGGGAGTCGGCGGAGAACATGAATCGTGGGTGATCGGCGGCGAAGCGCTTGAGGCGCGCCACGGCTGCGTCGAACGAGAGTGAGCTCGAAAAGTAAAACGTCGGGTCGAGCAGAGTGCTATCGGCCGGGACGGTCCCCTCCGCGATCGCAATGCGGTGCAGCGTCGTACCCGGATAGATGCGGAGGCCCACGGTGGTGTAAACCGCATCGCCTCGCTCCAGTCGCCATTTCGCGAATGTTAGTGTTTCCTCGACGGTCTCGGTCGTCTCACCCGGCCCACCGACGAGAAAGATCCAGAGGGTTTTGATGCCGTGCGCCTCGACCCGCGCAGCGACCTCGCGCACTTTCGCCGCATTGAACCCTTTTTCCAGCCTCGCCAGCACCGCATCGCTCGCGCTCTCGGCGCTGATCCCGAGGGTGCGGAATCCGGCGTGGCGCATTGCGGTGAGGAGCTCGGGTGACGCGGTGGCGGGCGTGAAGTTGGTGGTATCGAGATGCACGCCGAGCTTGCGACGCGTGATCGCCTCGCAAACCTGAAGCGCGTGTCCGGGCGGCGAGTTGAAGGTCGAATCCACGAAATCGAAATGGTGAACGCCCGCTCTGATTTTCAGCTCTTCGATCTCGTCGGCGACGAGCTCAGGGTCGCGGGTGCGGTAACCCCAGCCTTCGACGTTTCGATACGTGCAGTACACGCATTTGTAGACGCAGCCGCGTTTGGTTTGGATCGGGATAGTCGCGCCGTGGCGTTGGTAGCGCGCGAGATCTATCCAGCGGTGCAATGCGGGACGCGGCAGCGAGTCGAGGTCGGCATCCTCGCCGGGTGGCGTGAAGGTGACTCTCCCGTTTCGCTCGCGCACGAGTCCGGGAATGGCTTCGACCTCTTGGCCGGCGCAAAGCGCGTTGATCAGCGCGACGCTGGCGCGCTCGCCGTCGCCGGCCACCGCGTAGTCGACGCCGAGGTCGCGAAAGAGGGCCTCAGGCGCAACGCCGAACGCGGCGCCGCCGGCGACGATTTTCGCCGCGGGCGCCGCCTGGCGGAGTGCGTGCATGACGTCGCGCGCCTCGGGGGTGTAGTGACGGAGTGCAATCGCATCGCTGTTGTCGATGTTTCGGACCGAGACGCCGATGATGTCCGGACGAAAGGCGCGCGCGGCGTCCGCGGCGGTGCGAGCGGGATCGCGCGCGAAGCAGAGATCGACGAAGCGGACGTTGTGACCTGCCGCATCGAGCGCCGACGCAACGCACGCCAGGCCATTCGGCACCACCGGGTACGGCTGGCGCTCGCGGTTGGTGCTCACCAACAGCACCCGCGCCGACTGTCCCATCGAATGTTCACTGCGCTGCGCCATCACAAAAATCCGTCTGGGATTCCTACAAAACCCGAGAGATGCCTAAAGCTACCAGGGCACCCACCGCGGAGCAGACCGCGTTGACGACATCGTTGTCGAATCCGCGCATTCCCGCTGCGTGAAGGGTGGGCTTGCCGCAGCTATGCACCTTTCGCTCGGTGGATGTGGCGCACGCCTCGCACCAGCGGCGCGCCTGAATCGTTGCTCCGAGGACGGAATCTGTCAGAGCGCCCGCCACGCCACCCAGTGCGCCGGCGGCGAAGGAGACCGGCCAACTCGCCAGCGCTGCCTCCGCGGCGATGAGCGCGGCGCCGGCGACCCCGGCGAGGCTGCCCAGCACAGTGATGGCGCCCGAAGTACCGGCGGGGGCCCGCCGACCGGAAAGGATCGAGACCGGCTCCCGTCTCGACAGTGTTCCGACCTCGGTCGCCCAGGTATCGGCAGTCGATGCCGCGATCGCGCCGACTCCCAGCGCCATCCATACCGGCGACGGAGCGAGCAGCTGGCCGACCGCCGCAGCGGCGAAAACTCCTCCGTTGGCGAGCACCTGACCCGCATCTCGCTCATCGCCCTTTTCGACGACCGGGCTGATGCGCGCGAGCTTTCGCTTCTCATCGACGCGAGACAGCGCGCTGGCTGACACGAAAAGGGAGATCAGCAACAGTCCCCAGCTCCATCCCGCTGCCATGCACAGAGTACCCACGACGGCGCCCGCCACCGCGCCGCTGGGCGAGAGGGTGCGGGTGAGGCGGGCGGCGAGGACCACGAGGGTTGCGAGGACCGCACCCAACAGCGCGCGGCTAAACAGATCTGTCACGCGGAGATGGATCGGAGTGGTTTACGGCTCAGAGGTCGGATGCACCGATTCACATCTGGAAATTACGTGTTGTGGGTTGCCGGTAGTACGGTTGCGGGTTGCCGGTGAACAACGCTGCGAACTTTTCGATGAGCAGTCAGGGGAAAATCAAAAGAAGACTACCGGCGGGAGGCCGTGGGCGGGTCGGCGGGAGGCCGCGCGCCAGGCACTAACTGCAACGGAAGACTACCAGCTGGGGGCGGTGCGCGGAGCAGCTTGCGGCGCCGAGCTTTGTTTGAAAAACAGCACTCGGAATTCAGGGGACGCTGTTCATCCAACCGCGGCCATACGGTGACGCAGTTCATCCAACCCCGCTCGGAGCCGCCGGCTGCTCCGCCGACAGCGATTAGCTGGTAGTCTTCCGTTGCAGTTAGGAAGTCAGCACGCGGCCTCCCGCCGTGTGGCTCAGGGCCGCCCGCCGGTAGTCTTCTTTTGCAGTCGATCCATAGCTCTGAAGCGAGCCGTCCTCTCCTTGAAGCCCCCTTCAGCGCCCGTTAGCTTGCCCCTCTCCGCTCAGCCTCCCAAATGCCCGGCACCGTCAACGCCATTGTCCCGCTCAGTCTCCTCGAAGCCGTGCGCACCGTCGACATACCGGAGGGAGACGACGTCGAGTACGTGCAGGAGCATCGCAACAAGCGCCTCGGCCTCAGCGATACCGTCATCGCCCAGATCAGGCGCTATAAGGACGCCCTCAAGCGCAATCAGCAGATCGCCATCCACGAAGCGAGCGGCATCGCCAGGCTCATCGGCAGGAGACCCGACGCCGAGGGGATCTTCACTCGCGCGGGAAGCATCGTCGCCAACCGAATGTACCAGATGATCTCGGGCACCACCCGCCAGATCATCCACCTCCTGCCCGGCTTCATCGCCCGCCCGCTCGCATTTCGGCAGGTAAAAAAAGCCGGCGAGAAGTACCTCGGCGCTTCGGTCCGTAGAGTCGGAGCTTCGATAGTGCTCGGCGTCCGCGACTCGGTAACCTACGGGACGGCGCCCAAGGCGGTCGGCTGCCTCTACTACGAGTCTGCACTGCGTGAGATGCTCAAGCTGCTGGTGCAGGGCGGCGGCATGATCGATCACGTCCACTGCCGCGAGCGCGGCGAGGACATCTGCGAGTGGCGCGCGGAATGGCGCGCCGTCAAAGGCTCGCAGTAACGCGTGCTGCAACCTGATGCGCTGCCGGCGATCCAGTCGGCGCTGGGCCGGGCCGGGGTTGACGGCTGGCTGCTCTATGACTTTCATGGCCTGAACCCCGTCGCCGTCGGGATGCTCGAGCTCCCGGGAATGACCACCCGCCGGTTCTTCGTCCTCATTCCAACAAAAGGCGCTCCCGTCGCCATCACCCACGCCATCGAGCAAGGCCCGTGGGCGGCGTGGCCGAAAGGCTGGCGCAAGGAGAAGTACAGCAGCTGGCGGGAGCTCGAGTCACTCCTCGGCGGGCTTGCGAAGGGCAAAAAGCTGGCGATGGAATATTCGCAGGGCGACGCCGTGCCGTATCTGGATCGCGTACCCGCCGGCGTGATCGAGATGGTGCGCGACGCCGGCGCAACCATCGTTTCGTCCGCGGACCTCGTCTCCACTTTCTACGCGGTCTGGAACGACGAGCACCGAGCGTCGCACGAGCGCGCCGCGCGTGCAGTCTCCACCATTGGCCAGGAAGCGATCCGCCTTGCCGGCAGTCGTGCAGATAGCGCGACTCCACTTACAGAGTACGCGCTTCAGGCGTGGATCCTCGAGCGTTTCGCCGCGGGCGGGCTGGAGACGGATCACGGTCCCATCGTTGCCATCGGCCCAAACGCCGCGAATCCACACTACGAGCCGACCGCCGAGCAGTCCGCGACCATCAAGCGCGGCGACATTCTGCTCATCGATCTCTGGGCGCGCGAAAAGGGCGGTGTGTTTGCCGACCAGACCTGGATGGGGTCGCTCGGCAAACCGAGCGAGCGCGACCAGAAAATCTGGCTGGCCGTGCGCGATGCGCGGGACGCCGCGATTGCGCTGCTGCGTGAGAGGGTCAAGGCTCACCAGCCGGTGCGGGGTGGAGAAGTTGATGATGCAGCGCGTGAAGTCATCGCGAAACGCGGTTTCGGGGAGCAGTTCATCCATCGCACCGGACACTCCATCGATCCGCGCGATCTGCACGGCTCCGGCCCGCACATCGACAATCTCGAGACGCGGGAAGAGCGCGTTCTGATTCCGGGCGTCGGATTCTCGATCGAGCCCGGGATTTACTTCGCCGGCGACGTCGGGATGCGCAGCGAAGTCAACGGATTGATGGGACCCGATTCGGTACTGATCACTCCTTCCGACTACCAGAAGGATCTGCTGATCGTCTAGGGTCCGATAAAGCTCCACACCGCCGGATCCTCGAGGCCGAGTCGCCACAAAGCGAAAGACGTAACGCCGACTTGTCGCGCGTCGCGGATCAGGGTCTCGATCAACACCCGATCGCTGACCCATATCTCCCACCCTTCCGGCGAAAGCGCGTGAAGTGTCGCCGACGCGTGATCGCGAGTGAGCGCGATGTTCGTCATCGTCGTCAATCGTCGCGCCTCGTCGTAGCTGATGACTTCGGTCTCCGCGTTTCTCCGCCACCGGTAACCGTACAACGGGAACCCGGCGATGATGCGTCCCGCTCCGACTTCTGCGACGCGAACGCCGAGGTTGCGCGTCACCCAGTCTGGCGCGGCAATCGGGCCGGGTGGCGAGGTGCCCCAGTGCTGATCGTAGAGCACCGGCATGATGTAGTCCGCCGACTGAAGCAGCAGCGCCGCTGGATAGGCGGCGGTGTCACCGGCCGGCACTGCGATGACAATGGTCGTGATTCCGTGCGCGCGCACCGAATCTGCCACCGCCTTCGTTACCGTCAAAAGCTGATCGAGATCACGCGTCGTCATGCCCTCGAAGTCGATTACCACGCCGTGGTACCCGCCGGAATCGACCAGTGCGGCGATGGCGCCGGCCGTCGACGCCGACACCTGCGCATTCTCGCCGAGTCCGCGGACGATCTCGGGATGGAAGCCGCTGCCGAGGTTGGTCGTGATGAGCGCCATCGTGCGTCCCGCGAGCGCGGCGCGGTTACCGATGGTGTCCGGATAGGCGACGATCGGACGAAAGCTGAGGGTGTCGAGGGCGATCCACCCCGTGACGATGCGGTCGAGACTCCCCTGATGCGCGAGCACGGACGCCGCACTGCGCGCGTCCCATGGTCCGGTGAATCCCCAATACGCGGGTCGTCCCCGCGGCTGCGACGGCAGGTGCGCGCATGCTGCGAGCGCCAGTGACGCGACGATGCGCCACTTTCGTGCGTGAATCAGCTGCATGGCGCTGCGAGGCTTGTGTCGGAGCCGTCGACGCGGCAAACTCCGCCGTCATGAAACATCTCTCAACCTACCTCGCGATTCTCACGCTCGCACCAGCCGTGGTCATGGCCCAGGGCACCGCCGATCTGGTGCTCACCAACGGACACATTTACACCGTCGATGACGCGCGCCCGCAGGTCTCGGCGCTGGCGGTGCGTGGCGGTAGGGTGCTGTTCGTCGGATCCGATGCGGAGGCAAAGGCTCTCGCGGGCCCCTCGACGCAGGTCATCGATCTTCGCGGCGCGGCCGTCTTCCCGGGATTTACCGATGCCCATGCGCACCTGCTGGGGCTCGGCAACATGCTGCAACGCGTCAACCTCGCCGGATCGAAATCCTACGACGAGGTGATCGCGCGGGTAAAAGCGTGGGCGAAGGACGTGAAGCCGGGCGAATGGATCCAGGGACGGGGTTGGGACCAGAATCGGTGGCCGGTAAAAGAATTTCCGACCCACGAAGCACTGTCGCGCGCGTTCCCCAACAATCCTGTCGTGCTCGATCGCATCGATGGCCATGCGCTGTTGGCCAACGCCCGCGCGATGGAGCTGGCGCACGTGACTGCCGCGACGCGCGATCCCGCTGGTGGAAGGATCGTGCGACTTCCTTCCGGCGCGCCGTCGGGAGTTTTCGTCGACAACGCCAAAGCGCTGGTCTCTCGCGCCGTGCCGGAGCCGACCCGCGCCAATACCCGCCAGGCGATCCTCGCCGCTGTCGCCGAGGCGAACCGCTGGGGACTGACTGGCATTCACGACCCCGGCGAAGACCCCGAGGCAGTGGGCATCTACGAAGAGCTGGCGCGAGCGGGCAAATACAACCTCCGCAACTACGTGATGCTGAGCGATCCGGGCGAGCCGGGCTCACCTGCCGCGATGCGGAATCCGTACATCCAGCGCGGTCCGCAGAACGCGCTTTATGACGGCCATCTGTGGATCCGCGCCATCAAGCTCTACGCCGACGGCGCGCTGGGATCGCGCGGTGCCGCCCTGCTCGCGCCCTACAGCGATGACCCGAACAACTCGGGCCTGCTGGTCTCCCGCCCCGAGCATATCGAGGCCTGGGCGGAGTGGGCGCTCCGCCACGGATTTCAGGTCAACGTTCACGCGATCGGCGATCGGGGAAATCGGGTCGTGCTCGACGCCTTCGATTCCGCCCTGCGCAAAATTCCGACTGCAAATCACCGGTTCCGGATCGAGCACGCCCAGGTGCTGAGCCCGCAGGACATTCCGCGCTTCGCGAAGCTGGGCGTCATTCCCTCGATGCAGGCGACCCATCAGACCAGCGACATGCGCTGGGCCGAATCACGCGTCGGCCCGCAGAGGATTCGGGGTGCGTATGCGTGGCGATCGCTGCTCAATACCGGCGTGATCATCCCCAATGGGACGGATTTCCCGGTCGAGGAAGTCAACCCGCTGCTCACCTTCCATGCGGCGGTGACGCGGCAGGATCCAACCAACTGGCCCGCCGGCGGCTGGTATCCCGATCAGAAGATGACCCGCCAGGAAGCTCTTCAGTCGATGACGATCTGGCCGGCCTATGCGGGTTTTCAGGAATCCGTGCTTGGCTCGCTGACGCCCGGCAAGTACGCCGACTTCGTGGTCCTCGACCGCGACATCATGCGGGTGCCGGACACCGAAATTCTGCGAGCGCGAGTACTTTCCACCTGGGTTGGGGGAAAGCGCGTGTACGAGGCGAAGTAGCGCGGCACATCGCTTGCCCCTCCTTGGGGCGAACTTTCACTTCCTCTTCAACAGAATGCTGCGCCGGCTTTTCGGCTTTTTCATAATTCCGCTCGTCGTGCTGGCTTGTTCCCACGACGACACGGCTTCCGCGAAAACTCGTGACGGAAAATCGGACGACGATGGAGTTCCCCCGCGTCCGGCCGTCGTCTCGCCATCGACCCAGCCTTACAAGGTTGCGGCGGTCTCGACCCCTGGAACGATCATCGGAACCGTCGACTTCGACGGCACCCCGCCGGTGCCGCGGGTGATCCAGCCGACCGTCGATCAGAGCGTTTGCGGAAAGTCGATCGTCGCGAAAAACGTGACCTTCTCCGGCACACGCGTCGCGGATGCCGTCGTCTGGCTCACCGATATCCGTACGGGGAAGGATTTCCCGCTCGAGCGGCGGTTCGATCTCACCAACAACGACTGCATGCTCGACCCGTTCGTGCAGGTGATCACCACCAACGGGACCCTGAACATCGGCAACGACGATAGGGCGGTCCAGACACTTCGTCTGATCAACGTCGGAACCGGCAAGATCGTCGCATTGGCGCCATTCAACGACGATGGCGAGGTGGTCCCGGTGGACAAGATCAAGGAGCCCGCCGAGGTCGAGATCGTGTCGGAGCAGCATCCGTGGACGCACGGCTGGATGGTGGTGCTGGATCATCCGTACTTCGCGCAGACGGATGCGAAGGGAACCTTCAAGATCGAGGGCGTTCCGCCGGGCAAATATCAGATTCGGAGCTGGCACCCGGAGCTGGGTTACGCGGACGCGAGCGCTACGGTAACAGCAGGCCAACAGTCGGTGGTCGAGTTCCACCTTCGGCCTGCCGGGGTCACAGCTCCGACGGTGGTCGCGCCGGCCGACACTACGCGCGCGGCGTCGAGCACTCCGGCCATTCCGATTCTGCCGACCTCGTCCAGCACGC
>Ga0070681_10000913_pt1 | contig 24949 bp, 20 predicted proteins | sample KBSC83BmetaG_FD_65650 | JGI IMG/M metagenome (GOLD analysis project Ga0070681, IMG submission 65650) | Corn rhizosphere microbial communities from Kellogg Biological Station, Michigan, USA - KBS C8-3B metaG | ecosystem: Host-associated > Plants > Roots > Rhizosphere | place: USA: Michigan...
ACGGGACTCTCTCAGCCTGCACCCGACGTGGGCAGGCACCCCGGTCAAGGGCGAATTATAGCGAGGCAGATGAGACCACGCGATTGCGTGCCACGGCGGCGCGCGAGAGAGCGAGCTCAGTGGCACGTCACGTGCTTTTTTCCAGTGCATCTTGGTCCACCCGGAGACACGATGAATCGACTACTCACTGCGCTCGTGCTCGGTCTGATCGTGACCGGCGCGGCCTGTCGTAAGGGCGGCAAGCCCGCCGATACCACGCTCAGCCACGATCTCTCGCTCGCGGCACAGCAGCAGCGTACGATGGACAGCCTCTCGGCGGCCGAGCGGGCCGCGTCATTTGCGCCGGCGGCGAGCGCGCCGGTCGCGCACTCGAGCTCGGGCAGACCGGTCGCTCGTACGCATCACACGCACATCGGCGGGAGCGGCACGACTACGACCAGTGGTGGGACCGTGTCGTCCAGCACGACCACGTCGAGCGGCGGCACGGTCGAGAAGCATACGAAGCGCGACGCGGCCATTGGCGCGGCGGCTGGCGCGGTGATCGGCGCCACAACGAGCCGGAACAAGGTGAAGGGTGGCGTGATCGGCGCCGCGGTGGGGGGCATCCTGGGGGGCGTGATCGGTAACAACATCGACAAGAAAAAGAAGCCCTAGGCTCTCGCGTGACAGGATGAGACGGAAGCCCTATACTTGAAGGGCTCCCGTCCGTCCCCACTCGAGGGTTCATGGCCAAGGAAGAACCGATACAACTGGAAGGGCAGGTCACCGAAGTGTTGCCCAACGCAACCTTCCGTGTGCAGTTGACCAACGGGCACAATGTGCTCGCAACGTTGGGCGGCAACATGCGCCGATTCCGCATTCGCGTGTTGCAGGGCGACCGAGTGACGATCGAGGTCTCGCCCTACGATCTGACCCGCGGTCGGATCATCTTCAGACACAAGACCTGATCGGTCATCCCGAGCGGGGCAAATGTCATCCCGAGCGCAGCGAGGGATCTGCACCTACGGTTTTGAAGTGCAGATCCCTCGCTGCGCTCGGGATGACAACTACTCGCCGGTCTTCAACTCGTGCGCTGATGCGCGGCGCGGCTTCGGATAGGGCACCGAGTCGCCCTTGATCGCGCGCCACAGGATCTGGTTGAACAGATCCTCATCCGCGGCATCTTCAATCCTGAGATCGAGACGGCTCGATTCGCGCGCGCCGCGCGTGTTGCGCGGGTTCATTTCGTCCAGCGAGACCGACGGCACGATCGGCGAGTAGGGCCGAAGGTCTGGCGCGCTTGCCCAGATATCGCGCAGCGGACGTCCGAAATGGTCGAACTGCGACATCGATTGCAGTCCGAGGATCTCCTCGATCGTGCTCAGGACATCCGTCGTGTTCGCGAAGCGATGAATGACGCCCGGGCGAGAGTACGCCGAGATCACGAACATCGGCGAGCGGTGCGCGTCGACGTGGTCCGGTCCGTTCTGCGCGTCATCCTCGAGGACGAAGATCACCGTGGAGCGCCAGAACGGCGATCGCGACACGGCTTCGACCATGCGTCCCAGGGCAAGATCGTTGTCGGCGAACGCGGCGTGCGGCGTTGGCCGCCCGGCTGCCGCCCCTGACGTGTGGTCGTTCGGCAATCGTACGATCTCGAGTGCCGGCAGATTCCGCTGCTCGACGTATTTGTTGAACTCGTCGAGCCAGACATCGACGCGATGCTGGTCGCGAATGCCGAGGTCGAAGCCTGGATACCTCGGATTCGTATTCGAGAACAGATATGGCTTGTTTCCGCGATAACCTGCGGGTAACGGATCGTCAGGGTCGCGCGCTGGCGACACGAACTCGCCGTAGTTCCGGAATGTGATCCCTTTCTTCTCGGCGAGATTCCAGAGATACCCGTTTGCGGGCTCCGCGACGTCGTCGTCGGGGAGCGAGTTGCGATTCAGTCCCTCGTAATCGTACTGGCGACCGCGCGAGGAATAGTTCGAGGGAACGGTCTTCTCGAGGTAGTCGGTGGCATACGCCGCCGTCGACCAGTTGTGGCCGTCGGGGCTTACCTCGGCGTTGACGAAGAACCGATCGAAGAGACCGAACCGTTCCGCGAGCGCGTGATGGTTTGGCGAGACGGTGCGCGGAAAGAAGACGAGCGACGAGTCGCCGTCACCCTGCCGGACGTCGCCCAGAATCTGATCGTAGGTACGGTTTTCTTTGATGACGTAGATGACGTGCTCGAACGGCGGATAAGCGCGCGGCTTCGCGGCGTTGTTCCAGCCGTTGGCCGCGGCGACGCGCGCGGTGAACTGTGTCAGCGGTTCGCCGGTGGTCGATGCGAGCGGCAACCGCATGAGGCCACCATCGATCAGCGCCAGCGTATAGAACGGACCATTGCCTGTGTTCACCTGCGATGTCTGCGGTTGCGGTCCACGCGGATTCGAAATCGATCCGCGTCCCTTGCCGTTCGCGATGATCAACGCATCCCTCGTCGACAACACCGCGCACGGATACCATCCCGCGGGGATTCGACCCGAGAGACGATCGGTTCCAGTCGCGCTCGAAACGTTCGATGTCGCCGCGGTGAGATCGAACACGGCGACGGCGTTCGCGTCTGCTTCAGCGACGAACAGCCGAGTGCCGTCCGGCGAGAGCGTGAGCGCGTTCGGCGTTGCGCCCTCGTTCGGTCCAGCCGGCGGAGGATCGAGCAATCGCGCGATCACTCGCCGAGCTTTCGTGTCGACCACCGCGACATGATCCGTGCTGCCCGACGCGACGAACAGTCTCGTGCCGTCGCGACTGAGCGCGAGCGACGACGGATGTCGAGCGACCGGGAGCCGCCCATCGTCGCGCAGCCAGCCGTTGGTGGTCTCCGCGAAGCGCGAGATCGTGTGCCCGCCCCACGCCGAGACGTACACGTGGCCCGCGGAGTCGGCGGCGACGTCGTACGGATAGCGCTCGGTGGCGAAGCGCTGCACGACTTTGCCGTTGTCGACGTCGACGACCGCGAGCGAATCGGCGAGGTTCTCCGCGACATACAACATGTGCCCGTCGTGCGACACGGCGAGGCCCGCCGGATAGCGCCGTCCGCTCGCGCGAGGCGAGGCCTTCACGCCGAGGACGAGACTGTCGCGCAGCTTGGCGCGTCCGTCCGACCAATCGTATCGATAGACGACGTCCTGATTGCCGCCCGACGAATAGAGCGTACGTCCGTCTGATGAAAACGCGAGACCGACGAATGCCGATGCTTGCGGAAGCTCTTGCACGATCGCGCCGGTCACCGGATTGACGATCTGCAGGCCTTGTTTGCGATGCCCGCCGAGCGACAGCACGACGGCGTTGCCTTCGGGCGCCGCGCGCATCGTGAGCGGCATGGGCCCGACAGTGGCCATCGGCGCCGCCGGATCGAGCTTCACGCCCGTTGGTAGGCGTGGTTGAAGGGCGCTGGTGAGCGAATCGCCTTGGCGACTTGCCTCGGCGGCAGGTTGGCGGCAGGCCGTGAGGGCCGCTAGCGCCAGAACCGCACAAAACAGGCGTTCGGAACGACGGATGCGCAGATCCCTCCCTCCGCTCCCTCCGCTTGCATCAGGGCAGGCTGCTACGCTCGGGATGACGGGATGGATGGTCATATGCCTCTGGGTCGCGTCGAAGGTGATCGCGACGTTAAAATACGTCGCCTGCCCGAGGCCGCGCATCGGCGCCGCCTCTGTTCGTTCCCACTGCCAACTCGTGTAATGCTTTTTCGTCGCGCCATCCTGGCGACCGTCGCGGCTTCGTCATGGTGTGCGCTGCCCTTGGCGGCTCAAGATTCGGCGCATGTCGCTCGAGCGGCCGTTCAGGACACGCTCCGCATTGCGCCCGTGGCGCTGCACGGTTTTTTGCAAGTCTATTATCGCAGCGGCGATCCGCTCATCAAGGACGGGTATCGGCTTCGTAAAGCGGACTTGAAGTTCAGCGGCGAAATCTCGCCCGTGCTGCGCTGGCGCGTCGCGTTCGATGCCGCGAAGCTGTTGACCCTCAACAAGACGATCGATGCGAGTGACTCATCGGCGCTCGCCGATGCCGCGGTCGATCAAAAAACGCGCATGCTGCAGGATGCGGCGCTCACGTATCGCGTGAACGATCATCTGCAGATCGATGTCGGACAGCAGGTCGTTCCGCTGAGCTATGAAGGTACGATTCCTTCGTCGAAGGTCGAGACCATCGAACGCGTGTTGTTCATCAGCGAACGATCGCGCGCCGTCGGCCTGGGCGACGTGCGTGATCTTGGCGTCTCGGCGAACGGGTTCGTGCCGTGGCTCGAGTACCACGTCGGCGTCTTCAACGAAGCCGGCGAGGGCGCAGGCACCACTGACGGCAATGATCAGAAGGCGGTCATCGGCCGCTTCGCGATCAAGCCGCCCATGCTTCCAGGATTCCAGATCGGAGGCTCGGGCGGATTCGAGGGTGGCCCGCCAGTGCAGCATCGTGAGCGCGCCGGCAGCGAGATTCAGTATCAAACACCGCGCCTCACCTTGCGCGCCGAGTCGATGTCCGCGCGCGACGGATTGCTGCATCGATTCGGGTGGTATGGCCTCGGTGCCGTGCGACCCGCGGCGCGCTGGCAGTTCACCGCGCGCTTCGATTCGTGGGATCGTGATCGGACACACGAGGCATCGGTGAACGACGCGCTCGAACGCCAGGTCGTCGGCGCGGCGAGCTATGTCCTCGACGAGAGCGGAGCGCGAGTGGTCCTCAACGTGATTCGACAGAGCTTCCCCGTTGTGACGACTGTGCGCTCCGGCACAATTTTGCTCGCGGCGTTTCAAGCCGTCTGGTGAGCCCAGCGGCCTGCGATGTGCATTTCCGAGGCGTACACAACGGAGGCACATCGATGAAGCATGTCCATTTGACGACCGGGCTCATCGCCGGAGCGTTCGCAGCGGCGGCGCTCGGCGCGTGTAAGAAGAGCAACAACGGCTACGCGTCCGACACGACCAACATGTCGCGCGTCGACAGCGCGGCGGGACGCACGGACACCGCGGCCGGTGTGGTGCGAACGGATAGCGGTACGCCGTCGGGCAAATTCGCCGACGCGAGCGTCCTCAGCTTTGCGTCCGTCGCAAACCGCGGCGAGATCGCGCTGGGCAAGCTGGGTGAAAAGATGGCGACGAATCCGCAGGTGAAGTCGTTTGCGCGAATGCTCGTCACCGACCACCAGAAACTGCTGACGAACGCAAACCAGCTCTTCTCGAAGCTCTCGGCGCAACTCGACACGACCTCCGGTGATGCCGCCGATCTGGCGAACCATGACATGGACGAGGTCAAAGACCTGACGGGTCAGGCGAAGGGCGCCGATTGGGACAAGGCGTTCATCGACCACGTGATCGACGGCCATCAGAAGATTCTGAGCGCTCTGCAGGATGACGCGAAGGGCTCGACCAACCCGTCGGTGCGCTCGGCGCTCGAGCAGTCGACGGGTATTTTCCAGCAGCATCTGACGAAGGCGCAGGACATCAAGACCAACGTCCTGAAGAGCTGAATCACCAGCGTGCGGGGTCGCGCCGTCCTTTGTGACGCCGGCCCGGCTGACGGCGACGGCATCGCTTTGCGGTGCCGCCGCCGTCGTTCGTTTCTGTTGACGGGGACTTACGCGAACGAGGCGCGGCGGTCATAGTGCACGGGCACCCCACCGCCGAGGCCGATTGTGACCGCCGCATTCACTTCCACCGCGTTCGTCGCCGCCGCATTCAGTGTGCTGGCGACATCGCCCGCTGCCGAGCGATCGTGGCGACCGCCCGCGGCGAAGGTCGCGTTTTCCGAACCCGCGATCTCACCAGATCATCGCGAGATTGCGTTCGTCGCTGGTGGTGACATCTGGACGGTGGCGGCGAACGGTGGCGAGGCGCGTCTCCTCGTTTCGCACGCGGCGTATGACTCGCGGCCATTGTATTCGCCCGACGGAACGCGACTGGCCTTCATGTCCACGCGGACCGGCAACGGCGATGTCTACGTATTGCAGCTCGCAACGGGCCAGCTAAGACGGATCACGTTCGATGACGTTCCGGACCAACTCGACGCGTGGTCGCGCGACGGACGCTGGCTGTACATCTCGTCGGGGAGCAAAGACGTCAACGGAATGAATGACATTTACCGCGTGAGCGTCGACGGCGGAACACCGATGCCGGTGAGCGCGGATCGATTTACACAGGAGTACTGGGCAGCGCCGTCGCCGAACGATCCGAACACGATCGCGTTCACCGCCCGCGGCGTCACCGCGTCGACGTGGTGGCGGCATGGTCACAGTCATCTCGACGAAAGCCAGATCTGGCTGGAACACTTCGGCGGCGAGTCGCCGCAATACGAGCAGATCACGAAAGACGAAGCACGCGCCGGATGGCCGATGTGGAGCGGCGACGCGAAGACGCTGTACTACGTCTCAGACAAGAACGGTCCGGAGAACGTCTGGTCGAAACCGGCCGGCGGCGGCGACGCACACGCGGTCACGTCGTTCAAGAGCGGCCGCGTGCTCTGGCCCACGATGTCGTACGATGGCAAGGCGATGGTGTTCGAGCGCGGCTTCGGCGTGTGGACTCTCGATGTCGCGAGCGGTAAGACGAGCGAGGTGCCGATCACGCTGCGCGGTGCGAGTCAGGCGCCCGCTGTCGAGCATCAGACGCTCAGCACGGGCTTTCAGTGGCTCGCGCTCTCGCCCGACGGAAAGAAGATCGCGTTCGTGTCGCACGGCGACATCTTTGCGGCCTCGGCGCGCGAGGGCGGCGAAGCGTCGCGCGTCACGACAACGCCCGAGCTCGAAGCGGAGTTGACGTGGGCGCCAGACAGTCGGCGCCTCGCGTATACATCGGGCCGCGATGGTGTGAATCACATCTATCTCTACGACTTCGTCACGCGAACCGAAACGCGAATCACCGACGGCACCGCGAACGATGTCGCGCCGCGCTGGTCGCCCGACGGCAAAAGCATTGCGTTCATGCGCGGGGCGAAGGAGCTGCACGTCGTCGACGCGACGACGAAGCAGGATCGCATGCTCGCGACGGGCCAGCTCGATCGGACGCCATTTCTGCCCGATCACCCGATCGCGTGGTCGCCCGATGGGCGATGGATCGCGTATCTGAACGGCGGACAGGGCGCATTTCAGAATCCTTATATCGTCTCGAAGGACGGCGGAGCGGCACGCGCAGCGAGCTATCTGCCGAACGCGTTTGGCGGCTCGGTGGCCTGGAGCCCAGATGGCAACTATCTGCTGTACGACACGTCGCAGCGCACGGAAGAGGCTCAGATCGTTCGGATCGATCTCGAGCCGCGCACGCCGCGGTTCCGCGAAGATCAATTCCGCGACCTGTTCCAGCAGCCGACGCGCCCGGGTACGCCAAACGAGCCGACGCCTCGACCGGCAGGCGCGGAGCGCGACACCGCCGCGGCACGTACGGACACAGCGCGAGGCTCGAACCGTCGTGCGACGCAGATCGAGTTTGACGGCATTCGCCGTCGCGCAACCGTGCTGCCGGTTGGTGTCGACGCAAATTCGATTGTCATCAGCCCGGATGGTAAAACGGCGCTGCTCAGCGCGAGCGCCGCGGGCCAACAGAATCTCTACACGTACTCGCTCGACGAGCTGTCGGGACAGCCGGCGGTCGCGCGACAGCTGACATCGACGCCCGGATTCAAACAGAACGCGCAGTTCACCGCGGACTCGAAAGAAGTCTACTACCTCGAGAACGGGCGCATCTCAGTGATCAACGTCGATACCCGGCAGGCCCGGCCGATCAGCGTCACCGCGGAGCTGGATGTCGATTTCGCGAAGGAGAAGGTCGCCGTCTTCCAGCAGGCCTGGAAGATTCTCGCCGACAACTTCTTCGACGCGAAGATGAACGGAGCGGACTGGAAGGGGCTGGAGGCGCAGTACGAGCCGTATATCGAAGGCTCGCAGAACATCGAGGAGATGCGCCGCTTGATGCGCCTGATGATCGGCGAGCTCAATGCATCGCACACGGGATTCAACGGGCCGAGCTTCTCGCCGCAGCAGAACGTCGGCCGAATCGGGTTGCGATTCGATCGAAGCGCCTATGAGAACGGTGGAAAGCTGCGCGTCACCGAGGTGGTTGGGTTGAGTCCTGCGGCAATCGCCGGCATCGCGCCAGGGGAGTTCGTGCAGAGCGTCAACGGTGCCGCTATCAATGCGCACGTGAATCTCGATTCGCTGTTGCTTTACCAGACCAATCGCCGTGTGACATTCTCGGTGAGCAAGACGGCGGACGGCACCGGCGCCCGCGAGGTCGCCCTACGGCCGGTGAACGCGGCGACAGAGGCGCGGCTACTCTATCGCGACTGGGTTGAAAGCCGTCGCGCGTATGTCGCCAAGATCAGCAACGGACGCCTCGGCTACGTGCACATGGCGGACATGGGGCAGGGATCGCTCACGCAGCTGTATCTCGATCTCGATACGGAGAATCGCGGCCGCGACGGCGTGGTCATCGATATTCGGAACAACAACGGCGGCTTCGTGAATCCGTACGCGATCGATGTGCTCGCGCGACGGGGCTATCTCCAGTTCACACCGCGAGATTTCGGCACGGTGCCCGGCCGTTCGACGCTGGGCCAACGGTCGCTCGAGAAGCCGACGGTGCTGGTGACGAACATGCACTCGCTATCGGACGCCGAGGATTTCACGGAAGGATATCGCGCGCACAAGCTTGGGCCGGTGGTTGGCGAGCCGACCGCGGGATGGATCATCTTTACATCGAACTTCGGTCTGCTCGACCAATCGTCGGTCGTGCGAATTCCTTTCACGCGCATCACGGACATGAACGGCAAAGACATGGAACTGCATCCACGCCCGGTGGACGTGCTGGTGGAACACCAGATGGGTGAGTGGTACACGGGCAAGGATCCGCAGCTCGATGCGGCGGTGTCGGCGTTGTTGAAGAGAGTGGTGAAGCCGTGACCCCCGCCACTGTCATCCCGAGCGCAGCGAGGGATCTGCACTTCCGTCTTGGTGGAGTCGTAGCAGCACTCTCGCTCGCTCTGGCGCCGGCGCACGCGCAGGTCCGGCCCGAAACGCCGGCCGTCGTTCGCCACTACCTCGAGCTCACGCGGCCAGTCTTCTCAGGCCAGCGCGCGTTCGATCAAGTCGCGTTCATGGATCAGTACTTCCGCTGGCCGGGAAATACTGGCTTCAACGCGAGCATTCGGCGCGTCGAGGGAATCCTCAAGGACGCCGGCTACATCGAAGAATCGAAGGCGCCGAAAGGCGCGGTACTCACATACCGTATCGAGCACCGGCCAATCAAGCAGCCGGCCTGGGATCCGGTCGACGCGAGCGTCACGATCGTCGGCGAGTCGTCGCCTGTGCTGCAATGGTCGACGAACCGCAACATGCTCGCGATCGCGTCGTTCTCGACACCCGACACAGGCATCGTTGCGCAGCTCGTGGACGTGGGGAAGGGAACGCCAGCCGAGTACGACAAGGCATCTGTCGCCGGAAAAGTCGTGTTGTCCGACGGTGGCATTGGTCGTGTCTTTCCCGAAGCTGTTCAAAAGCGCGGTGCAGTCGGCGCACTGTCGTACAGCATGCCGGCATACACGCAGCCCGACGTGCACACACACTCGATCCAGTTCGGCTCGATTCCGTACGACAGTGTGAAGCACTCGTGGGGCATCCCACTCTCGAAGGATGCGGTCGAGCACCTGCGTGGCGCGCTCGCCAAAGGACCCGTGACGGTGCGCGTGAAGACGAAGTCGAAGATGTTCGCGTCAGACGAGCTCACGCTCGTCGCCGAGGTGCACGGGAGCGTGGCGCCGACGGAGCGATACGTCCTCAGCGCGCACGTGCAGGAACCCGGCGCGAACGACAATGCGTCCGGCGTCGGCGACTTGAGCGAGATGGCGCGCGTGTTGGCGACGCTCGTGAACAACAAGTCCATCGCGCCAAAGCGCACGATCACGATGCTCTTCGGGCTCGAGATCGCGCAGACGCGCAACTTCCTCGCCGACGACTCCGTGCGCACGAAGGGCGTGCGCTGGGGCTTGAGCATGGACATGACCGGCGAGGACGCGAAGAAAACCGGCGGCACGTTCTTGATCGAGAAGATGCCGGATCCGTCGGCCGTGTGGACGCGCGGCGACGAGCATCACAGTGAGTGGGGCGGACGCCCGATCGCGAAGAGCGAGATCGTTCCGAACTTTTACAACGATTATCTCCTTGCGCGTTGCCTCGACCAAGCGGCGGCGACCGGCTGGGTCGTGCGCACGAACCCATTCGAGGGCGGCAGCGATCACACGCCGTTCCTGCAGTTCAAGAAACCGGGCGCGCTCTTCTGGCATTTCACCGATGTGTACTACCACACCGACGGCGACCGCATCGACAAGGTCTCGAAGGACGAGTTGGTGAACGTCGGAAACGCGGCGCTCGTGTCGGTGCTCACGTTGACGTCAGCGGACGGCGCAACGGCGCGTGCGCTCATCGCGGAGCTCGAGCACGCGGCGATCGCGCGACTCGACATCGAGACGGCGTTGAGCAAGACCGCGCTGACCAGTGGAGGGAAGTTGGCGGAGCAGGAGGACATCCTTCAGACATGGACCGACTACTACATCGCTTCGCTCCACACGATGACGGACATCGAGGTCGGCGGTTCGTCGCGCGAGACGCTCGCCGCGATCGATGCCGCGGCGCAGCGCGTCAAACAGGCGGGCGCACAGCGGCTCGCGTCACTCGCGCGCTGACGTGACCGCACTGTGCGCCTGGCTCACAGGCCACGGCACGAGCTGTCTCGAGGTCGTGGCCGTAGTGTTCGGCATCGTGAGCGTATTTCTCAGCGTTCGCGAGAATATCTGGAGCTGGCCAACGGCGCTGATCAACGTGGCGTTGTACACCGCGCTGTTCTACGAGACGGGCCTGTATTCGGACATGGGTCTGCAGGTCGTGTACTTCGTCCTGTCGATCTACGGTTGGTATGAGTGGTTGTACGGCGGAAAGGGTAAGACTGAGCTCCAGGTCTCACGCACGCCGCGCGGTGTGTGGATCGCGTTATCGATCATCGGCGTCGCGTTCTGGGCAGTCGATGGATACGGCACATCTCACTTGCCGAACGTGTCGCTGCCGTACGTCGACGCGGCGACGGCGACGGTAAGCCTCGTCGCGCAGTACTTGATGACACGCAAGTACCTCGAGAACTGGACGCTCTGGATCATCGTCGACGTCGTGTACGTCGGCATGCTGATCTACAAGGGCCTGAATCTCACCGCGTTCAACTACGCGATCTATCTCGTGCTCGCGGTCATGGGCCACGTCGCGTGGAAGAGATCCCTCGGCCGCACCGCGGAAGTCGCCGTCGCGTGATTCGCGTCGTGCTCACCGGATCGGAGTCGACGGGAAAGTCGACGATGGCCGCGGACTTGGCTCGCCACTATGACGTCCCGCTCGTTCCGGAGTTCGTCCGCGGCTTCGCTGAAGCGCGCGGAGGCGTGATCGAATTCTCCGATCACGGTCCGATCGCGCGCGGTCAAATGTCGCTCGAGGACGAGTACAGCGAGTACATCGCGAAGAACGGTGGGCTTCTGGTGCAGGACACGGATCTTCTCAGCACCGTGGTCTACTGCCGCCACTACTTCGGCCGATGTCCGGAATGGATCGAAGCCGCCGCGGCAGCGCGTCGCCCCGATCTCTATCTCCTCTGCGAGATCGACGTGCCGTGGATCGCCGACGGTGTTCGCGATCGCGGCGATCGCCGAGAGGAAATGCAGACGCTGTTTCGGGACGAGGTTCGTGCGTCCGAAGTCCGTGTCGTCACGCTGAATGGCGATCACGCGACGCGCCTCGCAACCGCGGTCGCCGCGATCGACGCGTTGCTGCGTCCGTCCTGAGCACTTCCCGAACGATGTCCCCGGCCTTGACGCCGCGATAGCTTCTTCGTCCCGGTACTGGGACGGTCATGGGCAAGCTCGTCGTTCTGATGTTCGTCGCGTTCGTGGACATGGTGGGATCATCGATGATCCTGCCGTTGGTGCCGTACTACGCGACGCGAATGGGTGCGAACGGCTTCATGATCGGCCTGATCATCGCATCGTTTTCCGTCGCGCAACTCATCAGCGCGCCCGTTTGGGGGCGCTTGTCGGATCGCTACGGTCGTCGCCCGGCGATTCTACTTGGCTTACTCGTCTCGAGCGCGGGCTACATCGTCTTCGCATATGCCGGCACGATCGCCGTGCTGCTCGCCTCACGTTTCGTACAGGGCTTCGGCGCGGGAACGGTCGGGGTGCTTCAGGCGTACGTCGCCGACGCCATGCACGAAGAAGAGCGCGCGAAGAGCCTCGGCTGGTTGAGTGCGGCGACGAGCTTTGGCGTGGTCATTGGTCCGGCATTTGGCTCGTTTCTCACGAGCACGAGCGGAAACGCAGCGCCTGGGATCGCCGCGGCGATTCTCTGCATCGCGATCAGCGTATTCGCGTGGCGCTATCTGAGAGAATCGGCCGGCCATGCTTCGGACGCGCCTTCACTCGCGCGAGCGCCGCACGCCGGACGCGCAGCGCTCGCGCGTGTGATCACCCACTCCGGCGAGCCGGCACCCCGCCTGATCTTGATCTATGCAGTGAGCATCGGCGCCTTCTACGGCACTGGACAGCTAATGCCACTCATCCTGGCCGACCGCTTCGGGATCACGGAGAAGACCGTCGGCTGGTTTTTCATGTACTTCGGGCTCATGGGCGTGCTCTTTCGCGCGCTGCTGCTCGGGCCCGTCGTTCGTTCCTTGCGAGAGCCGCGAGTTGCGCGCATCGGCGTGGTGGTCCTCGCGGCGGGACTGTGCATCGCCGGCCTCGCGACGTCGTACGTGACGCTCTTCACTTCGTTCACGCTCATGCCGCTCGGTACGGCGTTTCTATTCCCGTGCGTCACGGCGCTGCTGTCACGCGTCGTGCCGGCGAGGGAGCGTGGCCTGCAGATGGGCGTTCAGCAGACGTACGGCGGTATCTCTCGCGTGATCGTCCCGATCGTCGCTGGTGCGCTCGTCGATCGCTTCGGGCCGGGCGTTCCGTTCATCGTCGCTGGTGTCTTGGTGCTGGCAACGCTGCTGATGACTGGGTCGCTCGACGATTATTTACGTCCGGCTGCGGTCAGCACCTAGCGACGGTGTGAACGATGAGATACTGACACTAACGGAAAAGGCGACGGACAACTAACAGAACTACGTAGGAGCTCTTTCTTTTAAGAAACACTACGGAGTTTCCGTCGTGCGGTTAGTATCCGTTGCCCCCGTTAGTTGTCCGTATCTCATCGTTGATGTCGATCAGGCGCGTTCACGATGTGACCGCCTCGCCGGGCTCTAGACGTCGTACGCCTTTCGCAAACACTCGCCTGATTCTCAGATAGAGAAACACGGCGACTCCTGCGAGCGAGACGACAAATCCCCACCACAATCCGCGCGCGCCCAACTCGGTCTTGAAGCCGAGGTAGGCGCTCACGGGCACGCCGAGCAGCCAATACGACGCGAGCATCACGAGCAAAGGTGCCGTCGTGTCGCCGGCGCCTCGAAGCACGCCGGCGCCCACGGCCTGCGCGCCGTCGAACACCTGAAACACGCCTGCGATCGGAATCAGCACGGCCGCGAGCGCGACGACTCGCGCGTCCCCGGTGAACGCGCTCGCAAGAAGTCTCGGCGCCGTAAGAAACGCGATCGCCGTGAGCGTCATGAATCCGACACCGCACGCATACGCGGCGCGAATCGCGGCCTTGGCGCGCGCGTCGTCGCCCGCGCCGATCGCATGACCGACACGTACGGCGGCGGCCGTTGCGACGCCGAGCGGCACCATGAACGTCAGCGCGGCGAGCGTGATCGCGATTTGGTGCGCCGCCATCTCGATCGTGCCGAGGACGCCCATCAACAGACCGATGGCGCCGAACGCGCCTGCCTCGAGCGCCTGCTGCGCACCGATCGATGCGCCAATCACGAACATGCTCTTGAGCGGAATCCACTCCATGCTGTCGCGTCGCCAACGGAGTAAGTGTGGCGCGAGATCCCGCCACGCGAGCGCCAGGAGCAGCAGCATCATCACCCATCGGCTGATTGCCGTCGCGATTGCGCTGCCGGCCACGCCGAGCGCGGGGCTGCCGAGGTGACCGTACACGAAGACCCAGTTGAGTCCCGCGTTCGAGAGATTTGCCACGACGATCGTGACGACGATCGGCGCGACGCGGTGCATCGCCTGCAGACTCTGTCGCAGCACGACGAATGCGAGGAACGGAAGCGCGCCGATGATCGAGATGCGCAGATATCCCGCGGCATCAGGCACGATTTCGGCCGGTTGATGAAGGAATCGCAGCACCGTGGCTGCCGGTGCGAGCACCAGCGATGTCGCAATTGCGAGCGCGATCGACAGCACGATGCCGCGCTGCATCGCATGCGTCACGGCGTCCATGTCGCGCGCACCAACGGCTTGCGCCACGAGCGGGTCGAGCGCCATCAGCGTACCCGCGCCGAAGATCGACACGTTGAAGAAATACAGATTTCCTAGTGCCACGGCGGCCAGCATCGTCGCGGACAGACGCCCGACCATCAACGTGTCGACGGCGCCCATCGTCATGAACCCGAGTTGCACGATCACGACCGGCACTGCGAGCGACACCGTCGCCCGCAATTCCGAGTGCTCACCGCTAGCTTTGGAGATGCGCATTTGGATCCTGGTCACTGTAGCGGCACTCGGCACGGCGCGCGACACCGCACCTGCACAAACTGCCTCGGTGATGGCGCAAGCGATTCCCGTCTTCACTCGCGCCGATCCCACAGCGACCCGCACGACCCTCAACGAGGGCTACCTGTCGCAGCCGGTGGTCATGGCAACCGGCACGTGGAACTGGCTGCAAGGAATCGCGACGCTCAATCTCGAGGGACTCACGCTGAAGCGCGGTGAGCTCAGCACCGGCGCGTACGGCGAAGGGTTCGTCGACCGCCGGCATCCGCATACCTATGCGCATGAGCTGATGGTCGGAGGACTCACACGGTACTTCGGTGTGCAAGGCTCGGTGTTCGCCGGCCGGGGGTTCGTGCCGTTCGGCAGCGACGATCCCATGATGCGCCCCTTTGAAAAATATCCGGTGAATCACCACCTCGCGCAGGTGCTCGAGCGCGAGGTTGCGGTTGCGGCGGTGCGATACGGTCCCGCCATTCTCGAGGTCGGGACGTTCAACGGCGATGAGCCGATTTCTCCAAGTGCGTCGCCGCAGTTCGATCGGTTCGGTGATTCGTTCGCGGCGCGCGCCACGTTTCTACCGACCGGTGGGCTCGAGCTCTCCGCGAGCGGTGCTGCGGTGAAATCACCAGAAGTCGCGCTGGGCAGCGGCGTCGATCAGCGCAAAGCGAGCCTTGTTGCTCGCTTCAGCCGTTACACGCCAACGGATTGGCGGTACGCGCTCGCGGAATGGGCGCGTACGGACGAACGCGCGGCCGGTCGATTGACGACGCGACTGAGCACATGGCTCGGCGAAGCGGCGGTTTGCCGCAATGGATTCATCGCCGCCGCGCGCCTCGAGCAGACCGATCGACCCGAGGAAGAACAACTCGCCGATCCGTTTCGCACGCCGCGGCCGCCGGTCGATCTCTCCAACCTCGGCGTGTCGCGATGGACGACGCTCACGCTGTCGCTCTCACCGCCGGCGGTTGGCCGATGGTTTCTAACTGGACGTCCGTTCGTCGAAGTTGCACGCATCGCCGCGGCGCCGGGAAATCCGGCCGGCGTCTTCAACGCCGAGCAGCGATACGGAACCGATCGAATGTGGATGCTCTCCGCGGGGATTCGGTTGCGCGCCGGTCAGTCCCATGGCCGCATGGGCCGCTACGGCGCTGCCGCGGTGAACGAAGAAATGACGATGGCAATGGCTATAGGAACCGACTCGCTCAACAGCGGGTCTCATCAAATGATGGCGATGCAGCACACCATGACGAATCCATGCGCCTTGTAGGGACGTTTCGAGTGCTCATCGCAGCGACGCTGGCGTCGTTCGCCCTGATCGCGTGCGGAAAGGACAGCACGTCGCCCGGCGATCCTGGGACCAACTTCGCCTCCTGTCCGGCGATCGATTTCGGGACCAAGCCCGCTCCGCTCACCCTGCCGAAGGGCTCACCGGCCGTGCTTACCGCACTCGGCAACGGAGTCGACACGGTTCGATATCAGGCGGAAGTCGCGGCTCGAGGAACGACGGCGTATACGACGAGCTGGAGCGTTCGCAGCGCTGCCGGCAACAAGGTGAGTATCTGGGATGTGAGCGGCAATGTGCCGCGATTCGTCGATTCGCTGATCATCAACGGCGTTTCAACTACAGGCGATGTCGCCGTCAGCGATGATGGGCGGCTCCTCGTCGTCGCGACCGAGCGGATCCCCGGATCGATCGTGATCTACGATCTGGCCGATCCGCGCAAACCCACGAAGATCACGACGTTCTCCAACTCGGAAACGAATCCTGGCGTTCACACAGCCGAGGTCGGTCGTGTCAACGGAAAGCTGTACGCTTTTCTGTCGATCGATCCACTCGGAAGCATTCCGGCGCGACTCGTCACTGTCGACTTGACGAATCCAGCGGCGCCGACTGAAGTATTCACGAAGGTCATCGGCAACCCGTACGTTCACGACACGTTCGTGCGCAACGGACTCCTGTTTCTCGCGCTGTGGAACGACGGCGTGCAGATCTGGGATATTGGTGGGTGCGGAACTGGAGCGACTCCCGCTGCACCCAAGGTCTTGGGTTCAGTGAAGACCCTGGGAGGCGACGTCCACAATATCTGGTGGTACAACGACCCCAATGGTTCCAAACGGTTCGCGTTCGTCGGCGAGGAAGGGTTCGGAACGGTCCCAAGCCAGTCGTCGGGAGACATTCACGTCATCGAGCTGAGCGACCTGGCGCATCCAAGAGAGGTGGCGTTTTACAATGTGCCGGGGGCGGGGACGCACAATTTTTCCGTTGATGAAACAAACGGGGTGCTTTACGCGGCTTATTACAACGGGGGCGTGAGGGCGCTGGACATTCGTGGCGACCTCTCGACCTGCGATCCGAATCAAAAGTCTTTGGACGTAAGCACCAACGTTTCGAGGTGTGATCTGCGTCAAATGGGACGTGAGCTGGCCATTGGGCTGCAGGATCAGGCCAAGCCGGTCTACATCTGGGGCGTGCAGTATCTGGACGGGAACGTTTATGCGTCCGACATGGTGAACGGAATCTGGAAGCTCAAGGCCGCGAAATGATTGTACGCATTTCGTAAAATTCGGTAAGACAAGGCGTTACGACGCGTGACTTCCGTCTACCCGCGATGCATTCTATCAGGTGACGAAATTGCGCGAAATCCGAGTCGGGCTCTGAGCGGGACCTCTCTTGGGGGGAGTAGAGCATGATTGCGACGATCGAGCAGGTCTGGCGGCGAATGATGCAGCGGCCGCTGGTACCGTTGGCACTGCTCGTCATGGTGCGAGTTCCCGATCCCACACGTCGCCCCAGTGGATACGTTGGCGTGTTGCCGGTCCCGGCGACGAGCGCGTCGACGGCCGCGGCACCTATCGCGCGCACTGATGGCCCGGCGGATCAGGCGCGGCGTGACCTGCGCGCCGCACGTGGACGCGTTCTTTATGCGGCGGGACATGCGCCCCAAGCAACGACACAGCACGCCGAGCGGAAGGTCGTGTGTCCGGCCGATCGTCGCGTGGGACAGACGCGCGCAGCGACCTCCTCGCCGAATTCGTAGTACAGCGTCACTTCATCTCTCATTCTGATGCCTCGCTCTCGCACCGCCGCGGCGGCCTTGCTGTTGGCCGTGCCCATCGTCGCGGGTGGATTTCTGCTTCAGGAGACGCCGACGCAGTCGGGCGGTCTGCTCCTCGAGCAAGTCATGTCGCTCGTGCAGCGCAGTTACGTCGACAGCATGCCCGCTGGGGCCACGTTCGAAAAGGCGGCGCGCGGCTTGGTGCGCGAGCTGAACGATCCGTACAGTGAGCTCATGGCGCCGGTTCAGTCGGAGGATTTCAACCGCAACACTGGCGGTCGTTACGGCGGCACCGGCATGTCGCTCACCGAACAAGCGCCCGGCCTGATCGTCGTCGCGCGCGTGTTCCCGAACACGCCGGCTGAAGAAGGCGGCGTTCGTGAAGGCGACCGTGTCATTCAAGTCGACAACACACCGACCACGAGCCTCGAGCTCGGGAAGGTGTCGAACATGCTGCGCGGCGATCCGGGCACTCCGGTCTCCGTGACGTACACGCGGCCGGGCGTCACGGAGCCGATCAAGCTCAAGTTCACGCGGCGTGTCGTGCACATTCCCGCCGTGGCGTTCACGGGCATGTTCGGCGATCACGTTGGCTACATCCCGCTGCAGACTTTCAACGAGAACACCGCCGAGGAAGTGCGCACCGCCGTCGATAAGCTCGTGAGTGATGGCGCGAAGGGCCTCATTCTCGACATGCGCGACAACGGCGGCGGCATCGTCGAACAGGCGCTCCAGACGTCGAGTCTGTTTTTGCGCGAAGGCCAGGACATCGTGAGCGTCCGCACGCGCAGCGGCACGCCCGAGACGATGAAGGCCATCGGGCGCCATCTTGGTCTCTCGCTGCCGCTGGTCGTGCTCGTCGACGGTGGCTCCGCATCGGCCACGGAAATCGTCGCCGGTGCATTGCAGGACCACGATCGCGCGCTGGTGTTGGGCACGACGTCGTTCGGGAAGGGACTCGTGCAATCCGTCTTCCAGCTGCAGGGCGGTTATCAGCTCAAGCTCACCACCGGCAAGTGGTATACGCCGAGTGGCCGTTCGATTCATCGCGATCGCAAGCTGATGCCGAACGGCGCCTTCGTCGAAGTCAATCACGACACGCTAAAGGACCCGAACTCGCGCCCGAGGTTCAAGTCGGACGCCGGTCGCGTCGTCTTGGGCGGTGGCGGCATTCGCCCGGACATCGTCGTTCCGGACGACACGCTGTCGACGATCGAGCGCGATTTCCTGCGCGCGTCGGCGACGCAGGTGCAGGCGATCAACACCGTGCTTCAGGACTACGCGCTCGAGCTCAAGGGCACCGTATCTCCCGGCTTCACCGTTCCCGCGACGTGGACCGCGACGCTCAGTCGGCGTCTGAACACCGCGAAGGTGAAGATCGAGCCGAAGTACGACAGCGTGTCGAAGGTCTTTTTGACGCGTGACCTGGCGAACCGCGTGACACGTATGACGTTCGGCGAAGCGGCAGCGAAGAGCCGCACGCTTTCCGAGGATCATCAACTGATGCGTGCGATCGAGCTGTTGGAGCATAGCTCGACGCAGGCGCAGCTCCTCGCAACTGTCGCCACGGCGAAGCGATAGCCGCGCAGCCCAAAAACAAATCCGCGAGCTCCGTTTTTGGAGCTCGCGGTTTTGTTTCCGATATCTGCAGCCGAGAGCAACAGCCTTCAGACCGAAACGATGACATCCAACGCTTCTGAATCCGTGCGGGCCGGCGAACGCTCTACACCTGCTGTCGACCCTCGTCGGCCGCGGAGTATCTTTTGCAGATGGACATCGACCGTCGCGCTACGCCGCGTACCCACCACATCCGCGTCATTCGCACGGCGCGATTCTATACGCTGGGTGGCGGCAGCTTCTCGCCTCGCGACGTCTGGTTCGTTCTCCACGGCCACGGACAGCTTGCCGGAGAGTTCATTCGCTTCTTCAGCGATCTCGCGAACGACCAAACCCTCGTCGTCGCGCCCGAAGCACTGAATCGCTACTACGTCACGGACATCTCGAAGGCAGCCGCCAAAGATCGCCGCGTTGGCGCGTCGTGGATGACTCGCGAAGATCGCGAAGCCGAGATCGAGGACTACATCGACTACCTCGACGCGCTGTACGAGGAAGTCGCCGCCGGACCCATGCGTGAAGGTGCGCGAGTGAACGTGATCGGATTCTCGCAGGGCGCCGCGACCGCGACGCGGTGGGCCGCGGACGGTCGCGCCAGCATCGATCGCCTCGTGCTGTGGGGTGGGCTGATGCCGCCGGACACCGATCTATCGCGGGGCGTGGGCGCGATTCGCGGCGCGCGTTTGGCGATCGTCGCCGGCACGCGCGATCACTACGTGACGGCCGACGCCCTGGCAGCCGAGCGGTCGCGCCTCGATGCGGCCGGTATCGCCTACGAGCTGCTCACCTTCGACGGCGGTCACGTCATCAGCCGCGGGGTATTCCCGCAAATCCTCGGCGACACGGCGGTCCAGCGAGAGCGGCGCTAGCGTCGCTTGCGGTCGATGAAGCGGGCGAGGTCACGACGATCCTTTTTCGTCGGGCGGCCCTTCTCTTCGTACACGAATCCCGCCGGAGCTATTCGTAACTGCGCCGACAAGCGCTCGCGCTCCGCGCGACTGGCGTCGGTCTCTTCGTACAGCGTTGCCGCGAGCGACGCGGGACCACGGCGCTCGCCCAGCTCGCGGACAATCAGAATATGCTCATACGGGCCGACGCGGAGACGCACTTCGTCGCCTGGTTTGATGGCCTTGGCGGGTTTCGCGCGATCGCCGTTGACGTCGACTTTGCCGCCGGCGACAGCCTCAGTGGCCAACGACCGCGTCTTGAAGAAACGGGCTGCCCACAGCCATTTGTCGAGCCGCACAGAATCCATGCCCCCCTCTCCCATCGGAGTTCCGTCCTACATTAATTGCATCGAACCGTCCCCGCTCGAGGGCTCGCTGTGACCGACGCATTGGCGACGTACGTACATCGCTATTTGCCCCCCGAAGGCAACGACCGACGTACCCTGGTGTTGCTCCACGGTACCGGAGGCGACGAGAACGATCTCATTCAGCTCGGACAGATGCTCGCGCCAGACGCGGGGCTCCTGAGCCCGCGCGGCACGGTGCTCGAGAACGGGGCGCCACGCTTCTTTCGCCGTCTCGCCGAAGGCGTGTTCGACATCGATGACCTGCACGCCAGGACGAAAGACCTCATCGCCTTCGTGGCGGCAGCAGCGGAGGAGTACGACTACGATCCTGAGCAAGTCGTCGCCGTTGGTTTCTCGAATGGCGCGAACATCGCCGGCAGCGTGCTGCTGACGGATCCGGATGTGTTTGCCGAGGCGATTCTGTTTCGGCCGATGGTGCCGTTCGTACCCGATCAGGCGCTGAACCTGACGGACAAGCGCATCTTCATCGGAGCAGGGAAGGGCGATCCAATCGTTCCGCCCGACCACCCCGAGCGGCTCGCCGATCTGCTGCGCGTCTTCGGCGCCGATGTCACGTTGTCGTGGCAGCCAGGATCGCACGCGCTCGCACGCTCCGACGTCGCGACGGCCTACGAATGGCTCGAGGCGGGAAAGCCCGAGGAGTGAGCGCATCGGACGATCGAGTCCGTTTTTCTGCTCGCCATTCGTAGTACTGAGGTATCAGGAGACGGACGCGCAGATTCACGCCGCCGAGCTCCGCCACGACAACCAGCGCTCGCGGGTTCAACTCGCGGCGGCGACGAGGATGAGTGCTGAGATCCCGGCCACAGCAGTGTGGCCGCTTTTCGTTGGTCGCACTTGCATCACGAGCCTGGTGAAGTATATTACTGACGCGTCAGTAATTTTCTACAGACTTTGATGACCAGTCGGTCATTTCTATAAGTGTCTCGTACTACTGAAGATACATCTGCGGTTGAGCCGCGCTGGCGGCGTCTTCCGGGAGAGCGACCGGGACAGATCCTCACGGCCGCGCTGGCCGTGTTCGGCGAGCGCGGCCTTGCGGCAGCGCGCCTCGAGGACGTCGCGAAACGCGCCGGCCTGTCGAAGGGCACGATCTATCTCTACTTCCCGAACAAGGAAGAGCTCTTTCGAGAGATGGTGCGCCATAGCGTCGTCTCCGCGATCGAGCAGCGCGAGCAGCAGATCAGCGCCGCGGCCGGAACGGCCAGTGAGGTGCTGACCGAATATCTCCGATCCTATTGGAAGTTCATTCGGTCGGAGCCCTTCGCGCCGTTGTTCCGGCTCATTCACGCCGAGATTCACAACTTCCCGGACCTCGCGCGCTTTTACGCAGACGAGGTTGTCGCGCGATCCAAGCGGCTGCTTACCACAATCATCACACGCGGTATCGAGTCCGGCGAATTCCGGCGCATCGATCCGGTGGTGGCTGCACGGATGCTGACGGCTCCGTTCGTCATGCACGGCCTCTGGTGCACGCACCGCGAGTTCTTCTCGGACGTCGCAGCGAAAGGCGATGACCAGGTGCTCGACGAGTTGATCGATTTCTGTCTTCACGCTCTGAAATCCCGCGAGCCAAGCGGCGACGCGGCCACATCCACTCCATGAACCAGACTCTCCCCCGTTTTCTCCGCCTCGGCGCGGTACTCTCGGTCGTCGTCGCGCTGCTCGCGTTTCTCGTTCGCGAATCGTCGGCGCAGACGCCACCGCGCGCACTCTCTCTCGGGGATGCCGCGCGCCTCGCCGCGTCGCAGACCTATGGCGTTCAGGCCGCGAACTACCGTGTGCAGGAAGCGCAGTCGCGCGTCACGCAACAGAAATCGGCGTTGTACCCGGAAGTGGATCTCTCGCCCAACTGGACGAGCCGCACGCTCAACAGCGCAACGTTCGGATTCAACCTTCCGACCGCGCCTGGGCAGAAGCCAATTCTCGATCCCAACGGCCAGGTGCTCGGCCCGGTCAAGATTTGGGATTTTCGCGGCAACCTGAATCAGTCGATCTGGGATCCAACGACGAACCAGCGTATCAAGGCCGCGAAATCCAGCGTGTTCGCTGCATCGGCTGACGTCGCCACGGCGGCCGAGCAATCGGCGAACACCGCGGCGAACGTCTATGTTCGCGCGATCCGGAGCGACGCGGCGCTTCAGGCGCGCATCGCCGATTCGACGCTCGCGGCCGATTTGTTGACGATCGCGCGCGACCAACTTACCGCCGGTGTCGGCGTCGCCCTCGATGTCACACGCGCGGAATCACAGCTCGCGACCTCGCGCGCGCAGCTCATCTCCGCGCGCAACGACCGCGACCGTGCACGCCTGGACCTGCTGCGCGCACTCAACTTGCCGCTCGATGCGACGATCAGCCTCAGCGATTCGCTCCTGACGATGCCGTTGCCGGCGGTCGAAAACGAACAAGCGGCGGTGGATAAGGCGTTGCATCAACGTCCGGACATCCTCTCGGCGACCGCGCAGATCGATGTCGCGGAGAAGCAGATCGCCGTAATCAAGTCCGGACGGCTGCCCAAGGTGAGCGCGTTCGGCAACGACGGATACGACGGATTCATCAATCATCTCTTGAACACCTACACCTACGGCGTCGGGCTCTCGTGGTCCGTGTACGACGGCAAGCGCCGAAGCGCACAGGAGCAGGAGCAGACAGCGCAGGTGCGTGACCTCGAAGCTCGTCGCCGTGATCTACAGCAGCAAGTCGCCGTGGATGTGCGCGGCGCGATCCTCGACATGGCGTCGGCGCGCGAGCAAGTGGATGCCGCACGCGAACGTCAGCGTTTGGCCGAACGCGAAGTCCAGGAAGCGCGCGATCGATTCCGCGCCGGCGTCGCCGGCAACGCGGATGTGATCACAGCGTCGCTCACACTGAACAACGCGCGCACGAGTCTGGTCGACGCGCTGACCGCATTTCAAAGCGCCCGAGTCTCGCTCGCGCGAGCCGAAGGCGCCGTTACCGAGCTCAAGTAAACTCCGATCACGCTCCAACCAACATCGGTTCCGACCAATGGCAACAGCTCTCAAGACCGACGATCGCGATATCTCGAACACGTCGCCCGCGCCTGCGGCTCCGCAGCCGCAGAAGGGACGACGACGCATCGTCCTTCCAATCGTCCTCGTGCTTGCCGCGCTCGGCGCGTTCTGGGCCTTCAAGCAGTGGAGCTACGGCCGCTCGCACGAGTCGACTGACGATGCGGCCGTCGACGGGCATCTCGTTCCGGTGCTCGCGAAGGTGAGCGGCTACGTGCAGTCGGTGAACGCGAGCGACAACGATCACGTCAAGGCGGACTCCGTGCTCGTCACCATCGATCCTGCCGAGTACAAGGTGAAGCTCGCGCAGGCCGAAGCGGACCTTGCTGCGGCGCATGCCGCGGCGGGCGGTGCGGGTTTGAGCGGTCAGGCGCAGGCGGCCGTCGAGCAGGCGGCTGGGCAGCGTGCTTCGCTCGACGCACAGATCGCGGCGGCGAAGGCGAACGAGCTCAAGGCCAAACAGGACCTCGCGCGCATGGAGGAGCTTGCCGGAAAGGCGATCGTCTCGAAGCAGCAGCTCGACGGTGCGCGAGCGGCGGCGGAAGCGGCATCGGCGAACGTCGTGGCGCTCCAGCGTCAGACGACCGCGGCGACGGGCGGCGTGGCCAGCGCGGAAGCCGGTGTGCGACTCGCGACGGCGCGCCTCGAGGGCGCTCGTGCGGCACGCGACAACGCGCAGCTGCAGTTGAGCTACACGAAGATCTCTGCGCCGGCGTCCGGCGTCATGTCGCGCAAGCAGGTCGAGCCGGGCCAGCTCGTTCAAGTTGGACAGCCGCTGTTCACGATCGTGACGGATACGGGCGTGTTCGTGACGGCGAACTTCAAGGAGACGCAGCTCGCCGATCTACACGTCGGCCAGCCGGTCGAGGTTGAAGTGGACGCATACGGCGGTGCGACGTTCGTCGGCTGCGTCGAGAGCTTGAGCGCCGCAACGGGCTCCAAGTTCGCGCTGCTGCCGCCGGACAACGCAACGGGCAACTTCACGAAAGTCGTGCAGCGCGTTCCAGTTCGCATTCGGGTGAAGCAGGGCCTCGGTCCCGATCGGCCGTTGCGTCCGGGGATGTCGGTCACCGTGCACGTCGATACGAAGGCTCCTGCGGGCAACTGCTGATCTACGGAAACAAAACGGAAAAGTGCAGATCCCTCGTTTCACTCGGGATGACGTGTCTCACCGGATGACGCATGGCGACTAATCAGATTCCGACGGTCGAGGCGCCCAGCGCCCCGACGATCGGTGCGGGTCCGCGTGGAACGGCGCGCGTGTACACGCCCGC
>Ga0070681_10000916_pt1 | contig 24937 bp, 25 predicted proteins | sample KBSC83BmetaG_FD_65650 | JGI IMG/M metagenome (GOLD analysis project Ga0070681, IMG submission 65650) | Corn rhizosphere microbial communities from Kellogg Biological Station, Michigan, USA - KBS C8-3B metaG | ecosystem: Host-associated > Plants > Roots > Rhizosphere | place: USA: Michigan...
TCGATCAGGTTCTTCTTCATCGCCGCGCGCACGGGCTCGGTGCGCATGAAGTCGAGGAACGCCCCGGCGCCCTTCGGGTTCTTCGACGACTTCATCACCGCGGCGGAGAACGAGTAGTACGTCTGCACTTCCTTCGGCAGCGGGCCGATGATGTCGATGCCGGCGACGGGAGCCAATTCACAAAGCAGCTGCGCGCCGAGCTGGATCTCGCCTTTGGCGATGCCGGCGGCGACCGGGCCTTTCTCGACGATCACCCGCTTCTTCAGCTTGTTCGCGAGGCCATGCTTCTCCAGCAGGCCGGCGAAGTAGAGGCCGCTCGCGCCCTGCTTCGAATGGCCGACGGACTCGGCCGAGAGGAGGGTTTGTTTCAGCTCGTCCCAGGTGCCGATCTTCGGGCGCGCGGCGCCTTTGCGGACGGCGAGCCCGACGCCGGAACGGCCGAGCTCGATGCGCGTCGCCGGGTCGGCGTGGCCGTCTCTCACCAGCTGGTCGATGCCTTCCTTGGTGAGGATGACGACGTCGGCGACGGCACCGTCGGCGATCGACTTGAGGAGCGCCTGCGTGGCGTGGAACTCGGCGCGCAGACCGGGCGCGGCGGACTCCAGCGCGCCCTTCAGCGCCAGCGTGCTCAATACGCCGAGGTTGCCAAAGGCGTCAGCGTAGGGTGGTTTCGATTGAGACATAGATGTAGTTCGAGCCTCCGTTCACGTTGCCGAAGAACTGCGACTTGCCGAACTCGCCGGAGCGGTGCGACACGCCCACGCCGAGGTACGTCTCGCGCGCGACGCGGAAGTCTATGCTCGGATCCATGTAGTTGAGGAGCTTCCAGTTGCCGCGGTCGTGCTTCGCCTGGTCGCGCAGCTCCATCGTCGAGATCTGCTCGGAGTACGACAGGCCGCTGCCGATGGCGACGCGAGTGCGCACATATTTGTCCCACGGGAAGCCGTACCAGTAGGCCTTGAAGAAGGCCATCACCGACCAGAAGTCGTCCTGGTAAGCCTTCTCGAGATGGCGCTGGGCGCCGATGAAGCCGGCGAGCTGCACCGGCCAGCCGTCCGGCGAGTCGATCAGCATGCGCCCGACGTGCAGCGCCGCGATATCGGTGTTGTCGACGGTGTGCCGCGTGGTGCAGCTGAAGCGCATGATCTGCAGCATGTCGCAGTCGCTCGAGTTGCCGTACAGCGCTTTCACGATCAGCGGCTTCGATTCTGGCGCCCACCTCGCCTGCTTCGGCGACCAGTCGTAGAGGAAGCCGACGAACATCTCGTTCTGCAACCCGCCGCGCGCCACCGGGCTGGAGGTGATCTCGCTCGAGTGGCGCGTGGTGCCGATGGAGCCGTAGAGGCTCCAGCTCTCGGTGAGCGCGTAGCGCGCGTACAGCGCGGCGTGCAGATCGATGCCGGCGCCGGCCTCGTAGGTCGGCGTGCCGTAGTAATGGTTGTTGAGGCTCGCGCTGCGCCAGCCCGCCATGAGGTGCGGCTTGAGGCTCAGCCGGCCGCGGCGCCATTCGTTCCAGTAGCCGGCGCGCAGCTCCGTGCCGTCCGAGCTGTTGCTGACGTCGTGCAGAGCCTCGACGTACGGCGTGCCCCAATCCATGCGGCGGCGCAGGCTCACGCCCGCGTCCCAGCCGGGCTCGCGCACGCCGAGGCCGGCCATGCTGGTCGGGACGTTGTCGCGGTTGAAGCCCTCGAAGCGATAGTTGAGGAAGGCGTCGAAGCGCCAGTCCTCGGCATTGAACTTGAGGCCGAGGCGCGTGCCGTGCAGGTAGGCACGCTCGCCCTCGTACAGGTACAGCGGCAGGTTGTCGCGGCTGCTCTGCGCGCCCTGGTACGGGCTGCGGTTGTATCCCCACAGGAAGCCGACGCCCGCGCCGCCCACCGGCAGGGCGTCGATCAACGGATCGCTGGAAGCGAAAACGACAGGCGGCGCGGCTAGCGCCACCACCAGGCCAAGCGCCCGGCAGACCTGGCGCAGCACCACCTTCATCCCTACCCCTTATTTTTTATGCGGGCGTATCTTAGTTGGATTCGGGTGGCGCGGTGCGCGCGGCTTACAGCAACTGGAAGAAGATCATCGCCAGCCCGATGACAGAAACGAGCCACAGCGCGGTGCGCAGCCAGGGAATTCCTGCCACATAAATCACGGCGTAGGCAAGGCGCGCCCAGATGAAGATCTGCGCGCCGAGCAGCGTGGTGGAGTTGGTCCTCCCGGCCGCAACCGCGGCCAGCACGAGCGCGGCGAAGAGCACCAGGTTCTCGAGCATATTGTGGTGTGCGCGCGCCGCGCGACCCGCCCAGCCCGTGCACAGGGCGAGCCCTTCGCGATTTCCGGCGAGCGCCGGCAGCCCGACCTGCAGCGTTGCACCGCCGACCGCAACCAGCATTTGCACGAACGTGAGCAGCACCGCCCACACCAGCAGCATCAGTTCCGGTTTCATGGTCTTGTCCCCCCTGTCGAACCCGCGCGTTGCGGAGCGACCATTGTCGCCGATCGTTTACAAATGCGCTGTGGACTTCCCGAAAAAGCTGGCGCAAGATGCGTTAACGCAGTTGCACTTCGAAGAAGGGAAGAATCGCGGCCAAGATCGCGAATAGAACACCCCGTACTCCGCGGCGCGCGCGCAGCGCGCAGCCCGCCCGAAACCTTCTTCCCCGTTTTTTCTTAACGGCTCTTAAGCTAGCGCTGCCAGGCGGCGCGCCGGAAGCTCTTGCGTCGCGAGGTCACCGCGATGCGGCGGCCGGCGAACTCGTGGATCTTCTCGCGGATATCGGCGCGGATGTCCTCCGGCAGCGCGGTGGCCGCGTCGTCGAAGCGGCTCACCACCTCGTCGGGCGCGGGCGGCCCGTCGTGGAAAAAGCCGCGCGTCTTGTCCCAGACCAGCGCCCGGTCGCTCGAATCGACGCCGTAGCACAGCTGGAAAAGGGTCACTTCGCCGTCGGACTGCCAGACGAAAAGGTCGAAGAACTCGTCGTGGAACCAGCGCCGGCGAGCCGTGCCGTCGTCCGCCACCCCTTCGATCTCTTTCAGCATCGTGAGCCTTGCGCCGTCATGGTCATTAGAGGGTTCGAGGTCACTACAAGGGCGAATCCTGTCACGAACCGGCCACAAGCGCGATCTTTGGCGACGGGTCAACTCTTAGGCCGAGCGGCGCGTTCTTCAGGGGGTACGCGAGCAATACAAGGCTTGTGGCCTGTGACGAAATGTAAATCCCGAAACTCGGGGCTCTTTTCTTGCTCGGACATAGGAGTGCTATGAGCGCAAATCCGGAGGCCGTAATGAAGCCAGCGACGAGCACCGATCGACATTCGGACTTCCTGAAGTCGCTCGTGGAGTTCACCAAAGAGCACCGGGCCGCGCGATGGAGCGGCACGCTGTCCGACTTCCTCGAGTCCGTATTCCCCGCCGACGCCAAGGGCATTATCCGCACCAGTCACCAATACATCTGGGACATGCTGCGCGCCAACGGCTTCGACGACGTCAGCGGCCGTTTCCGCTGCCAGCTCTTCGAGGACGAGCTCTTCGGCGTCGACGAGACGATCGGGCGCGTCGTCGACTACTTCAAGGCCGCCGCCGCCGGCTCCGAAGTTGGCAGGCGGCTCCTGCTGCTGCTAGGCCCTCCGTCCGGAGGGAAGTCGAGCATGGTGATCCTGCTCAAGCGCGGCCTGGAGGCTTACAGCCAGACCGAAAAAGGCGCGCTGTACGCGATCGAGGGCTGCCCGGTGCACGAGTCGCCGCTGCATCTCATTCCGCACACGCTGCGGGCGCAGTTCCGCCAGACGTACGGCGTCGAGATCACCGGCGAGCTCTGCCCGCATTGCACCAGCCGCCTGCAGCACGACTACAGCGGCGACTTCATGCGCATGCCGGTGCAGCGCATCTTCATCTCCGAAGCCGGCCGCATGGGCGTCGGCACGTACGCGCCGCATGACCCGACGACGGCGGATATCGCCGACCTCGTCGGCTCGGTCGACCTTTCCAAGGTTTCCGAGTTCGGCGACGAAGGCGACCCGCGCGCCTGGTCCTGGTCCGGCGCGGTCTACGCCGCGAGCCGCGGCCTCCTCGAGATGATCGAGATCCTCAAGGTGAAGCGCGAGTTCCTGTATTTGCTGCTCACGCTCACCCAGGAGAAGAACGTCAAGGTGTCGCGCTTCCCGCTCATCCACCTCGACGAGACCATCGTCGCGCACACCAACCTCGCCGAGTTCCGCAAGTTCCTGCAGGAGCCGGAGAACGAGGCGCTGCTCGATCGCATGGTCATCATCCAGGTGCCCTACACGCTGGACTACAAGGAAGAGGCGCGCATCTATCGCAAGCTCTGCTCTTCCACCCAGGCGTTCCGGCAGGTGCATCTCGATCCGCATGCGCTGCACGTGGCGTCGGTCTTCGCCGTGCTCTCCCGGCTCTCCGAGGGCGAGGAGCGCGAGCAGGACAACGTGAAGAAGGTTCGCATCTACGCGGACGAGGACGTCGAAGGCATCGCGCCGAACGAGGCGGCCAAGATCCGCGCCAAGAGCCCGGACGAGGGCCTCGCCGGCGTCTCGCCGCGCTTCATCATCAACGCGCTTTCCAACGCCATCATCCAGTCGCAGGCGAAGAGCCTGACGACGATGGACGTCCTCATCTGCCTCAAGGATGCGATCGAGTCCGACGTGCGCATCGACGGCAAGAAGAAGCGCAAGTGGATCGACTTCCTGGTCGCGGTGCGCAAGGACTTCTACAACCGCTGGGTGAAGGAAGACGTGCACAAGGCGCTCTTCGTCTCCTTCGAGCAGGAAGCGCAGCAGCTGCTCGACAAGTACCTCGACGAAGTGGAAGCGACGCTCGACAACCGCACGCTGCGCGATCCGATCACCAACGAGGAAAGGAAGCCCGACGAGCGCTTCCTCCGTTCGGTGGAGGAGAAGATCCGCATCTCGGAGTCCGGCAAGCTTTCCTTCCGCCAGGAAGTGGTGCGCAAGGCGATGGGCGCGTACAAGCGCGGCGAGAAGTTCACGCTCGACTCGCACGCCCCGCTGCACGACGCCATCGAGCAGTACCTCTTCGAGAGCCGGCGCGACGTCCTGCGCCTCGTCTCCTCCGCCTCGCGACCGGACGACGAGACCCGCCATAAGATCTCGGTGGTCGAGAAGCGCCTGGTCGACGAGTACGGCTACGATCCGCACAGCGCGCGCGAAGCGCTCAACTACGTCACGACGCTGCTAGCGCAGGAGTGAACGTGATCCCCGCTCGCGGTTTTTGCCGGCCCCCGCTCAACGGGGGAAGCGAGCGGTTTTTGCGAGCGGGGGGTTTGGTTTGAGCATCCGAATTTCTGCAGAGACGCCGTGGTACGACCTCTTCTCCAGGGGCGCTCGAGACTGGTTGCGGCACAACCAGAAGGTGCGCGAGGCCGTGAAGGACACGCTGCCCGACCTGCTCGCCGGCGCCGACCTCATGACGCGGCCGAATCGCACGGTCGCGGTGCCGGTGAAGTTCCTCGAGCACTCGCGCTTCCGCCTGTCGGATGCGCAGGTGCAGCAGGGCGCCGGCCAGGGACGCGGCGAGCCCGGCGACGTCCTGCAGCCGGGACGCGAGGAAGGCCAGCAGCAGGGCCAGGCCGGCGGCACCGGCGACGGCGAGATCCGCTTCATGGTCGAGCTCAAGATCGAGGAGATCGTCGACTGGCTGTGGGAAGAGTTGAAGCTGCCGGAGCTCAAGCCCAAGCGCATCAACACCATGGACCAGCCCGAGTACATCCGCGAAGGCTGGGACAAGCGCGGCGCGCGCTCGCGGCTCGACCGCCGCCGCACCATGAAGGAAGCCGTCAAGCGCCATGCCGTGCAGGGCAATACCGCCCTCTCGGTCGACGACGAGCCCTTGAGCCTGATCAACGACGACCTGCGCTTCCGCCAGCTCGTGAAGCGCCCGGCGCCGGCCACCAGCGCGGCGGTGATCTTCGCGCTCGACGTGTCCGGCTCGATGGACGAGGCGCAGCGTCGCCTCGCCAAGCAATTTTTCTTCTTCGCCCTGCAGGGCATCCGCCGCCAGTACGCGAAGGTGGAGACGGTGTTCCTCGCGCACGCGGCGCAGGCCTGGGAGTTCGACGAGAGCCAGTTCTTCCAGGCCTCGTCCTCCGGCGGCACGGTGACCTCGAGCGTCGCGCGCCTCGCGCTCGACGTGATGGGCACGCGCTACGATCCCGGCCGCTACAACGTCTACTTCTTCTACGCCTCCGACGGCGAGAACGCAGCCGAGGACCGCGACGAGGCGAGGAACACCCTCGTCGACATCGCGCGGCAGGTGAACTACGCCGGCTACGTCGAGACCGGCGGCGTCGCGAGCTTCCGGCCGCGCGACACGCAGCTCGCCGAGATCTTCACCGAGATCAAGGGCACCGGGCTGCCGGTGGGCACCAGCCACCTCGCCTCGCAGGACGACGTCTGGAACGCCATCCGCCAGTTCTTCACCGAGCAGGCCCGTGACTGAGCTAGAGGAATACGCCCAGCAGATCGAGGGGCTGGCGAGGCGCCTCGGCATGGATTACTACCCGGTCGATTTCGAGATCGCGCCGGCGAGCCTGATGACCGAGATCGCGGTGTACGGCCTGCCGGTGCGCATGCCGCACTGGTCGTTCGGCGTGCGCTACATCCACCAGCTCGTGCGCCAGAGCATGGGACACTCGAAGATCTTCGAGGTGATGTTCCCCGGCGATCCGTGCCGCGCGTTCCTGATGGACACCAACTCCACCGCCGAGAACGCGCTCGTCACCGCGCACGTGCTCGGTCATGCAGACTTCAGCAAGAACAACCAGCTCTTCGCCCGCTTCCATGCCATGGCGGGCAGCAACATCGTCGAGACCGCCGCCGCGCACGCGCACCGCATCCAGCTCGCCATCGAGGCGCACGGCGTCGAGAGGGTCGAGCAGGTGCTCGACGCGGCGCTCGCGCTCGAGTCGCACATCGCCATCGACGGCGAGCTGCATCGCAGCCGGTATCCGGAATTCGTCGAGCGCAAGGTAGCGCCGACCCAGAGCGAGTTCCAGCAGCGCTTCAGCCAGCTGCCGGGAGTCGAGGCGCCCGCGAAGCAGAAGACCGGGCAGGTGCGGGCCCCGGTCCCGCCGCACGCGGAATACGACCTTCTCTGGTTCATCGCCAACTACGCGCCCGACCTCGAGCAATGGGAGCGCGACATCTTCCTGATGGTGCGCTGCGAGTCGTTCTACTTCTACCCGGTGTTCGCCTGCCAGATCATGAACGAGGGCTGGGCCTCGTACTGGCACGCGCGGCTGCTGAGGGAAGCGGAGTTCCTTCCGCAGCCGCTTTACCTGTCCGCGATCAAGGCGCACTCGGACGTGGTGCGGCCGTTCGCGAGCGGCCAGGAGACCGCGCTCGCCATCAATCCCTACTACCTCGGCTTCAGCATCTGGGAGCGCATCGTCGAGAAGCACGGCATCGAGCGCGCCCGGCAGGTGCGCACGGAAGAGGACGACTTCGGCTTCATCCGCAACTGGCTCGACGAGGAGCTTGCGGAGCAATCCGGCTTGTTCGTGTACGAGGCGCGGCCGGGAGACGAGATCCGCGTTGCGACCAAGGACATCGCCGCCATCCGCGAGGCGATCCTCGCGCCCAAGTTCAACTTCGGCGCGCCGCGCGTCGCCGCCGCCGAGCTGAAGCACGACGGCAGCCTGACGCTGCAGCACGATCACGGCAGCGACGGCCGCGGCCTGGACGTGAATCGCGCGAAGCGCGTGCTCGAGTACGTGAACCGCGTCTGGCGCCGGCCGGTGAAGCTCGTCACGGTCAACGACCGCGCCGAGAACGTCGAGCTGGCTGCTTAGAGCACCAGCACGAGGATGATGACCAGCAGCAGGACCACGATCAGCTGGTCGTTGGTCAGCGCGCCGGCCGCCACGAGCTGGTCGATCTTGCCCGCGAGCTGAAGCACTTCCTGGTCGGTCATCGCGTCGACGCGCTTGGCCGCGTCCGCCGAGACGACGCCGAGGTCGGTGAGCTGCTTCACCACTTCGGGCCGCGCGAGGAACGCCTTCACGCGCTCGCGTTCCTGTTGCACCGTCGGCGGCGGCTTCTGCGCCTCGTCGGTGGCGATCATGCCGGCGTGGGCGCGCGGCATCACGGCCGCGCCGGCGGCAGCCAGCGCGACGAACATGAACATTTCGATCAGGCGAATGCGCAGTCGGCGGGACATGGGGGTCTCCGGGTTGTTCTATTGGTAACGCCACCATAGCCAACGCCGGCCGTTTTGTATGCCGCGCGGACGCGACGGGCGTAGCGCTGTTGCTACACTTCGCCCCCTATGAAAGCCTACGTCCTGCGCACCGAGCCGAACCGCACCACCCTGGAGCTGCGCGAGAAGCCCACGCCGCAGCCCTCTCCCAGCCAGCTCCTCGTCAAGATCCGCGCCGCGAGCATGAACCGCGGCGAGCTGATCCGCGGCGGGGCGATGTCCAAGTCCGGCGAGAAGCCCGCCGGCATGGACTGCGCCGGCGAGGTGGTCGGCACAGGCGAAAAGGTGATGGGCCGCCTGCCCGGCGCCTTTGCCGAATTCGGCGTGATGGACAAACAGGACGCGATTCCCGTCCCGTCCAACCTCTCGTGGGAAGAAGCGGCGGCGATCCCGATCACCTTCAACGTCGTCTACGACATGCTGGTGCAGCAGGGGAACCTGAAGAGTGGTGAGTGGTTACTCGTCACCGGCGTGACGGCCGGCGTCGGGGTGGCGGCGCTTCAGGCGGGCAAGGCGCTGGGGGCGAAAGTGATCGGGACTTCCGGCTCGCCGGCAAAGCTCGATGAGCTGAAGAAGCTGGGGCTCGATGTCGCCCTGCAGACCCGCAAGCCGGACTTTGCAGAGGCCGTGATGAAGGCCACCGACGGCAAGGGCGTGAACCTGGTCGTCAACAACGTCGGCGGCACGGTGTTCGCCGAGTGCATCAAGTGCATGGCCTACGAGGGCCGCCTCGCCACCGTCGGCTACCTCGATCACACGATGAAGGCCGAGATCGACCTCGCGGCACTGCACGAGAAGCGACTCAAGCTCTACGGCGTCTCGAACAAGCTGCGCACGGCCGAGCAGCGCAAAGCCACCGTCGATGGCATGAAACGGGACTTCATGCCCTTCTTCACCAGCGGGAAGCTGAAGCCCCTCATCAACAAGGTTTACGACTTCAAGGACCTGCCGGCGGCGAAGGACTACATGGAATCCAATGCCGCCGTCGGCAAGATCGTCATCCGCATGCCGGGGTGAGGCCGATTACTGCGCCTTGATGCCGGCCTGCTTCACCACCTTGCCCCAGGTGTCGTACTCGCGCTTGATGTAGCGGCCGAACTCGTCGGGCGTCATGGCGACGGGCTCGACGCCGGTCTTGCGCAGGCCCTCCACCACCTTTGGATTGGCGAGTGCCTTGGCGATGTCGCGGTGCAGGCGGGCGATGACGTCCTTCGGCGTCTTCGCCGGCGCGAGGTAGCCGTACCAGTTGAGCGCCTCGTACCCGGCGTAGCCGGCCTCGGCGACGGTCGGCACGTCGGGCATGAGCGGATCGCGCTTCGCGCCGGTGGTCGCGATGGCGCGCGCCTTGCCGCTCCTGATCTGCGAGGCGGTGGAGATCGGCGTGGCGAAGAAGGAGTCGACCTGCCCGCCCAGGAATCCCTGCATCGCCGGTCCGCCGCCCTTGTAGGGCACGTGCACGATGTCGATCTTCGCCATCATCTTGAGGAGCTCGCCGGCGAGATGGCCCGCACCGCCGATCCCCGAGGAGGCATACGTGACGCCCGGCTTCTGCTTCGCGTAGGCGACGTAGTCCTTCACGCTCTTGATCGGCAGGGACGGCTGCACCACCAGCACGTTCGGGAACACCACCGCCATGCTGATCGGCGCCAGATCCTTCAGGGGGTCGTACGGCGTCTTCAGGATGTGCGGATTGACGGCGAGCGCGCCCACATTGGCGAGCACGAGCTCGTATCCGTCCGGCGCTTGGTGGGCAACATAGTCGACGGCGATGTCGCCGCCGGCACCGGAGCGGTTCTCGACCACCACCTGCTGGCCGAGGAGCTCGGACAGCGCCGGCGCGATGATGCGCGCGGTGGTGTCGGTGCCGCCGCCCGGCTCGAAGCCGACGACGGTGGTGATGGGCTTCGAGGGGAACGTCTGGGCCTGCGCGCCCAGCGTGATGCCGAACGCAAGTGCTGCGAGCACTGCTTTCATTTTCACATCCTCCTAGTCGGGAACGACGCCGGCGCGCTTCACGACCGGCTCCCATTTCGTGACTTCGTTTTTGACGAACGCATACGCGTCTTCCGGGGTGTGCTGCACGATCGTCGCGCCGCGCGACTCGAGCGCCTCGCGGACCTTCGGATCGTTGGTGGAAGCGTTGAGCGCCTGGTTGAGCTTCGCGAGCGTCTCGCGCGGCGTCGCGGTCGGGACGGCGAGCCCGAACCAGGCGGTGACCTCGTAGCCCTTCAGCCCGACCTCGTCGAGCGTCGGCACGTCCGGCAGCGCGCTCGAGCGCTTGAGGCTCGTCACGGCGAGCGCGCGCACCTTGCCCGAGCGGATGTGCGGCAGCTGCGGCGGCAGGTTGTCGAACATGAGATCGATCTCGCCGGACAGCATCGCCGCCTGCGCGGGGCCGGAGCCGCGGAACGGGATGTGCACGATGAAGGTGTTGGTCATGGCCTTGAAGAGCTCGGTCGACATCTGCGGGCTCGTGCCGTAGCCCGGCGAGCCGTAGTTGAGGCGCCCGGGGTGCTGGCGCACGTAGGCGATGAAATCCTGGACGGTCGAGGGCAGCCGCGGGTTGACCACCAGCACGTTCGGCACCGTGCCGTAGATGCCGACGTACGCCAGGTCCTTGAGCGGCGAGTAAGGCAGCTTGGCATACATCGCCGGGCTGATGCCGAGCGAGGGATTGGCGAGCAGCAGCGTGTGCCCATCGGGCGCCGCGCGCGCCACGTACTCGGCGCCGACGTTGCCGCCGGCGCCGGAGCGGTTCTCCACCACGACCGACTGGCCGGTCTCGACCTGGTATCTGGGCTGCAGGATGCGAGCGACGATGTCGATCAGCCCGCCCGGCGGGTACGGCACGACGATGGTGATCGGCCGCGTCTGGGCGAATGACTCATTCGCCAATAGGTGGCTCGCGGCGAGCGCCGCGATGAATACGATGAGCCTCATGCTGCCTCCTCCTTCTCAGCGTCCTTTGAAGACGGGCTTGCGCTTCTCCATGAAGGCTCTGCGGCCCTCTTTGTAGTCCTCGCTGTCGAAGCACTCCTTCACCCAGGTCTCGCAGGTGGCGTTGTCGTACTTCGTCTTCAGCACCTCGGCGATCACGCGCTTCGCCGTGCGCAGGGTGAGCGGCGCATTGGCCGCCATCATGTCGCAATACTCGCGCGTCGCGCGCTCGAGCTCCGCCACGGGCACGACCTTGTTGACGAGCCCCATGTCCTTCGCCTCCGCCGCGCTGAACTGCCGCGCGGTGAGCATGATCTCGAGCGCGTAGGCCTTGCCGACGAGGTCGACCAGCGATTTCATCGACGAGGCGCGGTAGCCGAGGCCCATCTTCGCCGCCGGGATGCTGAAGCGCGCGTCGTCGGCCGCGATGCGCAGGTCGCAGAGCGCCGCGATGCCGAGGCCGCCGCCGAGGCAATAGCCGCGGATCATGGCGATCACCGGCTTGTCGCAGGTCTTCAGGGCCTGGTTAGCTTCCTCCGCCACCTTCTCGTAGTGCTCCACCTGCTCGGCGCTGTTGCGCGCCTTCTCGAACTGCGAGATGTCGGCGCCGGAGACGAACGCCTTGTCGCCCGCGCCGGTCAGGACGATCGCCCTTATTTGGGAGTCCTCATTGAAAGAAGCGAGGACCCGGGGGATCGCTTCCCACATGTCGAGCGATACGGCGTTGCGCCGGTCCGGGTTGTTGAATACCACCCAGCCGATGGCGCCGTCTTTTTTCCCGATGAGGCGCTCGGTCACACGACGCCTTCGGCGCGCAGGCGCTTGATGGCGGCGGCGTCGTAGCCGATCTCGCCGAGGATCTCGTCGGTGTGCTGGCCGATGTCGGGCGTCGCCGTCTTGAGCGCCGCCGGCGTGCGCGAGAGCTTCACCGCCTGGTTGAGGATCTTGAACTTGCCGAGCCGAGGATGGTTGACCTCGGCCGCCGCCTGCAGGTGCTGCACCTGCGGATCGGCGAACACCTCGTTCATCTTGTAGATCGGGCCGGTCGGCACGCCGATCTTGTTGAGCGCCTCGATCCACTCGGCGGAGGTGCGCTTGGCGAGCTCCTCGTTCATGAGCGCGTTCAGCGCGGCGCGGTTCTTCGCGCGCAGCTCGTTCGACTTGAAGCGGTCGTCGCCGATCAGCTCCTTGCGGCCGAAGAGCTCGCAGATGCGCTTCCACATGCCGTCGCCGGAGGCGGCGACGTTGATGTAGCCGTCCTTCGTTCTGTAGGCCGAGGTCGGCATGCTCGTCGGATGGTCGTTGCCGACCTGCGCCGGCACCTCCTGCTTCATCGCGTAGCGGGCCGCCTGGAAGTCGAGCAGCGCGATGCCGGCATTGAGGAGCGAGCTCTGCACCCACTGCCCCTTGCCGGAGCGCTCGCGCTCGAGGAGCGCGGTCATGATGCCGAGCGCGGCGAAAAGCCCCGCGCCGACGTCCGCGACCGCCGCGCCCACGCGCATCGGCCCGCGGCCGGGCTCGCCGGTCACCGACATGATGCCGCTCATGCCCTGCGCGATCTGGTCGAAGCCGGGCCGGTCGCGATACGGACCGTCCTGGCCGAAGCCGGAGATGCTGGCGAGGACGATGCGCGGGTTGATCTTCGCGAGCGATTCATAGTCGATGCCGAGCCGGAACTTGACGTCGGGCCGGTAGTTCTCGGCCACCACATCCGCCGTCTTCACCAGGCGCTCGAGCACCTCGCGCGCGCCGGGCAGCTTCATGTTGAGGGTCATCGCGCGCTTGTTGCGGTGCAGGTTCTGCATGTCCGGGCCGTCCCGCGGGCCGCCCATGTTCTCGTTCGGGTCCACCCCGGGCGGCGACTCGATCTTGATCACGTCGGCGCCGAAGTCGGCGAACTGCCGGATGCAGGTGGGCCCCGCGCGCACGCGGGTAAAGTCTAGAATCCGCAGGTGCGACAGCGCGGACGAAGCTGCGATGGCGGGCATCGGAATATTCTAGCCGCCGGACTGTTGCACTACCTGAGCTGTTCGTCGAAACCCAGAGGAGGAAGCATGAAGCGGATCCTTGCAGTCGTCGCAGTCCTTGCGCTCGCGTCTTGTTCGAGCATGCCGTCGTGGATGCCGGGAAGCGGCGCCATGAAGGTCAATCTCAGCGGGGCCGAGGAAGTTCCGCCGGTCAACACCGCGGCGAAGGGTAGCGGGTCGATCCGCGTCGCCAAGGACGGCACGGTCACGGGAAGCGTGACCACCGAAGGCATGAACGGCGTCATGGCGCACATCCACCAGGGGGCGAAGGGCCAGAACGGTCCGGTGATCGTCCCGCTCGAGAAGAAGGGCGACAACACCTGGGCGGTGCCGGACGGCAAGAAGCTCACCCCGGCGCAGATGGACGCGCTGAAGGCGGGCAACCTGTACGTTAACGTGCACAGCCCCGCGCACAAGGGCGGCGAAATACGCGCGCAGCTGCAGCCCTAGCACTCCTCCTGCTGGCAGGAGCGGCAGCGGCCGATTTTCCCGATCGGCCGCTGCGCTTCGTCGTCCCGCAGGCCGCCGGCAGCGCCACCGACAACATCGCGCGCCTCGTCGCGCCGGGCATGGCGAAGGAGCTCGGCCAGGCGATCGTGGTCGACAACCGGCCCGGCGGCGCGCTCACCATCGGCATCGACGCCGTCGCGAAGAGCGCGCCGGACGGCTACGTCATCGGAATGGGGCCCGTAGGCGCGCTCGCCATCACGCGCCACATGGTGCGGCACCTGCCCTACGACATCGAGCGCGACCTGCAGCCCGTGGCGCTCATCACCACCGGGTACATGCTGCTCGCCGCGTCGCCCAAGGCGCCGTTCAAGACGGTGCCGGAGCTGATCGCCTACGCCAGGCAGCATCCGGGCGAGTTGTCGAACGCCTCCTCCAGCAACGGCTCGCCCGGCCACGTCTCCGGCGAGCTGTTCAAGTTCATGACCGGCACCGACATCGTGCACGTGCCGTACAAGGGCGGCGCCGCCGCCATCGCGGATCTGATCTCGGGGAACGTGCAGCTCATGTTCGAGAGCACCAACTCCATCGCGCCGCACGTCGTCGCCGGCCGCGTGCGCGCCCTCGCCGTCACCGGCGCGAAGCGCGCCACCAGCCTGCCGACCATCCCGACGATGATGGAGGCCGGCGTGCCGGGCTACGAGGTGACCGCCTGGACCGGGGTCATCGCGCCCGCCGGCCTGCCGCGCCCGATCCTCGATCGTTTGAACCGCGCGGTGAACATGTCCATCAACGATCCGGCGGTAAAAGAGCGCCTCATCCAGCTCGGCAGCGAAGGCGGCGGCGGCACGCCGGAGGAATACGCCGAGATCATCCGCAAGGACTCGGCCAAGTGGGCCGAGGTCATCCGCCGCAGCGGCGCGAAGATAGAGTGAGACTTTTTCATCGCCGCGCCGCCGGCGCGTAGCAGCGGCGCTACGCCAATTGCGACGCCCGGCTACAGCGCGACCGGCCGGCGTTGCCTACAGTAGCCCCGGAAAAATCCACCCGGGAGCACGCCATGTCCGCCGGCTCGAATCGACGCACCCTGCGGCTGCTCGTCGCGGACGACGAACGCGACACGGTCCAGACGCTCGCCAGCATCCTCAGCGACGAAGGCCATAGCGTGGCCTACGCCTACAGCGCTCCGGGCGTGCTCGCCGAGATCAGGAAGGAGCTGCCCGACGCGGTCATCGTCGACATCAGCATGCCGGACATCAGCGGCCTCACGGTGGCGCGCGAGATGAAGCGCATCTACGGCGAGGCGACGCCGCTCATGATCGCGATTTCCGGCATCTTCATCGGCGAGAGCGACCGGATGCTGACGGAGATCGCCGGCTTCGATCACTTCCTGCAGAAGCCGTGCGATGCGCACACCCTGCTCGCCCTGCTCGAGCCGCTGAGAGCGGCGGCTTAGCGCATCGAGAACATCTTCTTGCCCGCGTAGGGCATCTCCGCCGTGAGGATCTCGCCGTTCGCGGAATCCGTGATGTAGAGCTGCTTGCCGCGGAACGCGATGTTGGTCATCAGGCGATGGTCCTTCCCCGCATGCACGAGATGCGTCGGCAGGCAGTTGGCGTCGAAGCGCCAGATGCCGACGCCGAGGTGGCAGACGCAGAGGCCGTCGTCGTCGTCGAACTCGATGCCATCGGGGCCGGCGTGACCGCCCGAGAGCTGGATGGCGACTCCCGTTTTCGAGGGAGTACCACCCGCCATCAGCGGCAGGCGCCAGATCTGCTGCGAGCGGGTGATGGCGACGTAGACCTGGCTGTTCTTCTTGTTCAGCGTAATGCCGTTCGGACTCGGCGCGTTCGTCACCAGCCTCTGCAGCTCGCCGCTGTCCCGCAGCCGGTAGACGCGCCCGCTCGGGTCGGCGATGCCGCTCTGCCCCTGGTCGGTGAAGTACAGGTCGCCGTTATCGGCGAAGTGCAGGTCGTTCAGCCCCTTGAAACCTTCGCTGAACGCGCTGCCGAGAACCTCCTCGATCTTCCCGGTCCTGGGATTGAGCTCGAGCAGGCCGCGCTTGTAGTCGGCGATGAAGGCGCGGCCGTCGCGATGGAACTTGAGGCCGTTGGGCCAGCCGTCGTACTGGACGATCAATTCCCACTCGCCCTTCCGGTCGATGCGGAAGATGCGGCCGAAGGGGATGTCCACGCACCACAGGTTGCCCTGCCGGTCGAACGACGGCCCCTCGAGGAAGCTGTCGACCGGGGCGCCCTGCCGGTTCGGGTCGGACCATTGGGTGCGCTGCTTCTTGCGGAACTTGGCCGGCACCGCGGTGAAGCGCCGCACCTCGATCTTCTTGATCGGCTGGAAGGGGTTTAGCATGGAATGCGGCGAAGGATACGGGTGTTCACCGGTCTATCGCAAACCACCACGGGAGGAAGGACCCATGAGATTCATTGCCGGCTTACTGATGGCGTTGATGGCGGCGGCCGCCATCGCGCAAGCGAACGTCCGCGTCCGCGGCACCATCACCAAGGTGAGCGGCGACACGCTGAGCGTCAAGACGAAGGAAGGACGGGAGGTCCAGCTCCACCTCACGCCGGACGCGCAGGTGGTCACCGCCAAGAAGACGACGCTGCAGGAGATGGGGCCGAACGCCTACGTCGGCGTGACCTCGGTTAAGGACTCGCAGGGCCGCCTGGTCGCCAAGGAAGTCCACTCGCTTGGGCCCCAGGTGCCGCAGATGCACGGGCCGTGGGATTCGACGCCGAACTCGTTCATGACCAACGCCAATATCGCCGCGAACGCCTCGACGAGCGGCGGCAACGAGCTCACGCTCAAGTACAAGGACGGCGAGCAGAAGATCCTGGTCACCAAGGACACGCAGATCGTCACCTTCGTGCCCGGCACGCGCGCCGATCTCAAGCCCGGCGAGACGATCTTCAGCGGCGCCAAGGTCGAGGGCGACGGCAAGTTCGTCAGCCCGCGCGTCGCCGTCAGCAAGGACGGCGTCAAGCCGCCTCAGTAGTTCAGGCGAACCCTAGCTCGTCGCCCCCGCGAAGGCGGGGGCCCATTTTTTTCGAATCCATGGTTCCCGGCTTTCGCGGGAATGACGATCCGCGGCGCTCAGAGATCGTTCAACCAGCCGCCGCCTTTCCGGCATTCGCGCCGGCAATCCGCCCGAACACCGCACCGTTGGTGAGGCCCGAGCCGCCGGGGTAGTTGAACCAGAAGATCCCCCCGACCAGCTCGCCCGCGGCGTAGAGGCCGCGGATCACCTCGCCGTCCGAGTTGATCACCTGCGCATCGTTGGTGATCTTCAGCCCGCCGAAGCTGAAGGTGATGCCACACGTCACGGCGTAGGCTTCGAAGGGCGGCGTGTCGAGCGTGTTGGCCCAATTGCTTTTATTGACGTCGAGACCCTCCGTGCGCCGACCATCCTTCACGTTCGGGTTGAACGGGATGTCCTGGCGCACGGCGGCGTTGTACTTCTTCAGCGTCTCGAGCGCGGCCTTCTGGTCGGTGTCGTCCATCTTCGAGACCAGCTCCTCGAGCGTGTTGCCGGCGATCTTCGTCACCTGCTTGATGCGGTATTCGTCGCGCAGCTGCTGCTTCACCTTGGCGTCGAAGATCTGCCAGGCGAACTGCTTGGGCTGGGTCAGGATCACGCGGCCGTACTTCGCGTACGTGTAGTTGCGGAAGTCGGCGCCCTCGTCGACGAAGCGCTTGCCGTCGGCGTTGATGTACACGCCCCATGGATAGGAGTGCTTCTGGAACGCGTCGCCCACGGCGAGGTCGCCGAACTCGGGCGCATTGCGATCCCACGCCACCGCGTGGCAGCCGGACCAGTTGCCGTGCGCCGCCGCGCCGACGTCGAGCGCCATGCGGATCGCATCGCCGGTGTTGAAGCGCGTGCCGCGCACCTTGGCGAGCTCCCAGCCCGGGCCCATGTAGCGCGTGCGCCACTCCGTATTCGCCTGGAAGCCGCCGGCGGCGAGCACCACGGCCTTCCCCTCGACGCGCTGCGTTTTTCCATTGTGCTTGACGACCACGCCGTGCACGCCGGCGTCATCGGCAATGAGTGAGAGGGCGCGAGCGCCGTAGCGGACTTCGATGCCGGACTTCTGCGCGATCCGGGTCAGCGATTCGACCAGGCCCGGGCCGCCGCCCACCGCCTCCACGGTGAGGCCGCCCCAGAACTTGAACTTGCCGCCGACCTTGAACGCCTGGCGCCCCCAGGCGGCCGTGAAGCGCACGCCGCGCTCGCGCATCCATTTCACCGTCGGGAAGCTGCGCTTCACCAGGATCTCCGTGAGGTCCGGGTCGCAGCGGTATTCGGTGACGCGCGCCATGTCGTCGAGGAACTGCTCTTCGGTGTACGTGCCGAAGTCGGTGTTCTCGATCTCCTGCGGAGTGAGGTCGGGAATGAGCTGCTTCAGGTCGTCGGGTCCGCGGTACGCGAGACGAAACAGTCCCGCCGTGAAGCGGGAGTTGCCGCCGGCCTCGTCTTCCGGGGCGCGTTCCAGTACGAGCACCTTCTTCGCAACTTCCTGAGCGGCGAGCGCCGCGCAAAGGGCGGCGTTGCCGCCGCCGACTACGATGACGTCATAGGTCATGAGGCTTTCCAGGGCTTCCCAAAGATCGGTTCTTTATACGGCGTCGGCGGCAGCTGCCAGGTGCCGGTCGACGGCGGCCGCACTTCCGCGTCGACATGCACGTCGAGCACGCACGGGCGCCGGTTGCGGATGGCTTGCTGCAGCGCGCCGGCGAGGTCCTCGCTCTTCGTGATCGTCACGCCGTCGGCGCCGCAGGCGCGCGCCCAGGCGGCGAAGTCGGGGTTGTACGGTTTCTTTTCCTTGTTGAAGGCGGTGCCGAGCTCCCGGCCGCCAAACATCCCCATCTGGATGTCCCGGATCGCCGCCCAGCTGAAGTTGTTCCAGACCACCCAGATGCAGGGCAGCTCGTATTCGACGGCGGTCGCGACGACGTACGGGGTCATCGAGAAGCCGCCGTCGCCGCAGACCGAGATGCAGGGCCGCTCGGGCGCGGCGAGCTGCGCGCCCATCACGCTGCACACGCCGAATCCCATCGAGGAGTAGCCCCAGCTGTTGAGCATGCTCTGCGCGCGCTTGGGCTTCCAGAACTGCATGAACCAGTTGTGGTGCACTCCGGAGTCGAGCGTGAGGATGGCATCGTCGGGCAGGACCCTCTCCAGGGCGCCGACCACGTATTCAGGCCGCAGGGGCGTCGTCGCCTTGCCGAAGTTCGGCCGGACGAACGCGTCCCATTCGGCTCGCCACGCGCCGACTTCGGTATTCCACTCCGAGTATTGGCGCTTGAGCGAAGGTGCGCCGCGTGCCTCGCGCTGCGCGAGCGCGGCCACGAGCTGCGCCGTGAACACCTTCGCGTCCGCAATGATGCCGAGCGTCGGCGGATAGTTGCGGCCGAGCTCCTGCGGGTCCAGGTCGACGTGGATCAGCTTGGTCTTCGGGAAATTCCACGAATACCCGGCATGCCAGCTCGAGGACGAGCGGTCGTCGAAGCGGGTGCCGATCGTCAGCACGAGATCGGCATGGCGCCCGGCCTGGTTCGCCGGATAGGCGCCGTTGCGCCCGATGAAGCCCAAGGTGAGCGGATCGTCCGCCGGCACGCAGCCCATGCCGTTCGGCGAAGTGATCACCGGGATACCCCAGGTTTGCTGAAGCTTGGTGAGCTCGGGGCCTGCTTCCGAGAGCGTCGCGCCGTGGCCGATGAAGAGCACCGGGCGCATCGCATCGGCCAGGAGGGAGACAACCCGCGAAACATCGGCATCGGAAGCGCCAGGGCGATGCTGGCCCATGACGTGCGAAGGCGCCGGCACCTCGACGTCGTCCTCCTCCTGGTAGACGTTGTACGGCACGTCGATGTTCACCGGTCCCGGGCGGCCGGTGACCATCGTGTCGAAGGCCTGCCGCAGCGCGAGCGGCAGCATGTCGACTCGCGTCGGCTGGAACGCGCGCTTCACCACCGGGCGGATGACGGACGGAAAGTCGGCCTGGTTGTGCTGGTAGATCTCCTGGAACGGCGCGCGGTTCATCTGCGAGGTCGGCACGTTCGAGGTGATGGCGAGGAACGTGGACGAGTCGGACAGCGCGGTGGCGAGCGACATGACCAGGTTCGCCGAGCCGGGGCCGGTGGAGGTGAGCGTGGCCACCGGCTGGTGCTTCACGCGGAAGTACCCGTCCGCCATGTGCCCGGCGCATTGCTCATGGCGCGGCGAGACGAGCTTCAGCTTGTCGCGCACGGCATGCAGCGGATCGAGGATGCCGACGTTGCCGTGGCCGCAGATGCCGAAGAGATACGGCACCTTCTGCTTGATCAGGTATTCGGCGATCAGCTCGCCGCCTTTCATCCTTGCCATGGCGGCTACTCCGGCTTGACGTGCGCCTTCTCGATCACTTCCTTCCAGCGCGCCTGCTCTTTCGCGATAAACGCGCCGTACTCCTGCGGCGTCGAGCCCACCGCCTCCGTATCCTCGGCCGCAAAGCGCTTCATGACCGCATCGGACTTCGCCGCCTTGGCGGCCTCGTCGGCCAGGCGCCTGATGACCGCCGGCGGCGTCTTCGCCGGCACGTTCAGGCCGTACCACTGGCTCGTCTCGAACCCCGGATAGCCCTGCTCGGCCACCGTGCCGACATCCGGCAGCGACGGCAGGCGCTTCGGCGTGCCGACGGCGATCACGCGCAGCTTGCCGCTCTTCACGTGCGGCATGAGGGGCGGCGTGCCGGCGGAGGTGGCCTGCGTGCGGCCGGCGACGAGATCGATGAGGTTGGGACCGGTGCCCTTGTAAGGCACGTGCTGGAGCTCGATGCCGGCGACGAGCTTCAGGTACTCCATCGCGAGGTGCCCGGCGCTGCCGTTGCCGGCGGAGCCGTAGTAGAGCTTGCCCGGCTCCTTCTTCGCGAGCGCGACGAATTCGCGCAGGTTCTTCGCCGGCACGCTCGAGTGCACGACGAAGATGTTCGGCACCTTGGCGAGCAGCGAGACCGGCGCGAAGTCCTTCATCACGTCGTAGCCGAGGTCCTTCTCGATGAACGGCGTCATGGCGAGGCTGCCGACGTGGCCGATGATCAGCGTGTAGCCGTCGGGATCGGCGTGCGCCACCTCGTTCATGGCGATGTTGCCGCCGCCGCCGCCCTTGTTCTCGATGATGAGCGGCTGGCCGAGGCCCTTCTCCATCTCGGCGGCGACGCTGCGCGCCACGATCGAGCTCGAGCCGCCCGGCGCGAACGGCACGACGAGGCGGATGGGCTTGTTCGGGTACTGCGCGTGAGCGGCACCGGCGGCGAGCGCGAGCAGGAGTGCGACGGTTTTCAAAACTGGTATCTCCTCATGCCGCCGTCGACGGGAATCACGGTGCCGGTGATGTAGCGCGCAAGCGGCGAGGCGAGGAAGCAGACGAGATTCGCCGCGTCCTCCGGCTTGCCGTATTCGCCGAGCGGGATGTCCTCGCGCTCTTCCTTCGCGCGGCGCTCGGGGCTGTAGTTGCGGCGGATCTGCTCGCTGTCGATGCGTCCGGGCGGGATCGAGTTCACCGTGATGCCGTGGCGCCCCACCTCGCGCGACAGTCCCTTCGCCCATGAATGCATCGCCGCTTTCGCGGCAAAGGCGCCGTTCAGGCCCTCGGGCTCGGACTTGCCCGTCACATTGATGATGCGGCCCCACTTGCGCTCCATCATCTGGCCGAGCAGCGCGTGCGTGAGCTGGCGGTGCCGGCGGAAGTTGAGCGTGAGCGCCTCTTCCCACTGCTCGTCGGTCGACTCGAGCGTGAAGCGCCGGCTGCCGCCGGCGTTGTTCACCAGGATGTCCACCCGCCCCAGGCCTTTGAGCGCGGCCTCCGCGATGCGCTGCGGCGCGCCTTCGGCGAGGAAGTCCTGCTCGACGATGACGAGCGGGCCGATTTCCTTCTGCAGCTCCTCGAGCAGATTGCGGCGCCGCGCCGCGACGGCGAGCTTCACGCCTTCCTTCGCCAGCGCCACGGCGGTGGCGCGCCCGATTCCCATGCTCGCGCCCGTGACGAGCGCGCATTTGCCCCTGATGCCGAGGTCCATCGTCAGTGCTTGAACTCCAGGATGTGCAGGCCGGTGTTCGCGCGGTCGACGGCGTAAATGTAGCCGCGGTCGTCCACGTCGAGGTTGTTGGTCTGGATCGCGACCTTGCAGCGCGACTCGCCCGACGGCGTCTTGACGCAGCGCTTGTCGGTCTTGTCGGTGGTCGCCGGGATGTAGAAGCCCGCCTCGCGCGGATGGTACGGGTCGGAGATGTCGAGCGCCCGCACGCCCGCGTTGAACCAGGCGACGAAAACGAATTTGCCGTAGTACATCGGCGGCTGGTTCTCGTTCGACGAGTGCGACCCGAAGCGGCCGCCGCGCGAGCAGAAGCTGCCGCTCGATTCGGGCACGTTGAAGGTCGAGATCACGACCGGCTTCGCCTCGTCGGTCACGTCGACCATCCAGACGAACTGCCGCGGCTCCTGGCATTCATTGGCGAGCTCCTCGTCCACCACCACCACGATGTTGCGCTTGCCGGCATCCTTGTCCTTCGCGAACTCGGCCACCGTCATGCCCATGACCGGCAGCGCGGTATGCGCGCCGTTGCTGGCATTGAGGTCGAGTCGTCCGACTTGCGGCGCAAGCAGGTTGGCGGGCGTCGGCTCGGCCGGTCCGGAAAGGAGCTTCTGGCGGTCGACGATCTGCATCACGCCGCCCTTGTTCGTGCCGTAGCCGAAGTAGACGCGGTTTCCCTTAAGACCGGTCGAGATCGGTCCGTGCAGCTCGGTCGGTACGGGGCCGGTCGCGCCCGGCTGCTGGCCGACGAGACCGAAGTTGCGGATGAAACGCGGATGCGCGGGATCGGAGAGATCGAACACCTGCGTCATGCGCCGAATGCGCCAGGCGGGCTCGCCGGAGACGAGGTAGGCGATGCCGGTGTCGCACTCCCACCAGCTTTTGTGGGTGCCCTTGAGGCCGTCGACCACCGTAACGATCTTGGTCGGCTTCTCCGGCGTAGTGACGTCCCAGACCTCGTGCGCCAGGTTGCCGAACGGACGCAGCAGATACACCTTGCTCTTGTCTGCCTTCGGCAGTTCCGTCCCATTGCACACGCGCACCATCTGCGCGCCGCCGGACTCCGCCTCGCCGGGCTCGCCCGGAATGTGCGCGAGAAAGCGCGGCTTGCGCGGATCGGTGACGTCGACGATCGAGGTACCGTTGTCCTCCATCTGGCCGGTGACGGAATTGAGCGTCTTGCCGCCGTGGTGGCCGATGTAGGCGATCCAGCGGCCGTGGTTCTCGCGCACGAGCGGCTGATAGGCGCTGCGGCCCTGCAGCGGCTCGTGGCCGAGCAGCGTCATGTTCGGCGACGAGCTGGCGCCGTGCTGGCCGTGCACCGCGACAGGTAACAGGGCGAGCGCGGCAACGGCGAAAGTGCGCATCGAATCGCTCCTCGGTGGTGGAGAGCGCAATCGTAACCGAAGCCGAACGGGCTACGGCATGGGGCTTGCAGGTCGAGCACCATGCTGAGGGCCTCCCTGTTCGCTGCGCTCGCCAGCCTGCTGGTGGCCGCGCCACCCGCCCGCGCCGACGGCGACTTCGGCGGCGACGCCCGCTTCAACGAGCTCGACCGCAACTGCGACGGCCTCGTCTCGCGCGACGAATATGCCGTGCTGCAGCGGGAGGCGGCGCAAAAACTGGCGAAGGAACGACAGTCCGCCCGGCGCACGAGCGCCGCCGGCGGATCCAAGTGAAGCGAACCGCACTACTCACCGGAGATCTATCGATGCATCCCCTTATCCGCACGGCCGCCGTAGTCGCGGCCGTGTGCAGCACCCCGGCCCTCGCCGCGCCCCGCGCTCAGAGCGCGCTCGAATGCGGCATCGCCGCCGACATGGCGATCGTCGCCCACTCGCTCGCGCGCGAGCAGGTGCAGCGGCCGAAGGCCGACGCCATCATGGCGCGCATCTACGACGTGGGGGATTCCGAGCGCGGCAAGGCGCTGATGAAGGAAATCCTCGACGCGGCCTACGTGCCGACGGCCGCCGCGGGCGGCACCACCGGCCAGAAGTTCGCCGAGGACCTCTATTCGACGTGCATCGAGTCCGGCGGCGACATGGACGCCGTCCTCGGCAAAAAACTCTAGTCGATCTTCGCGCCCGATTCCTTGACGAGGCGCGCCCAGAGCTTGGCGTCCTCGGCGAGGAAAGCGGCAAAATCGGCAGGTGATGCCGAGCCGGACGCCTCGGTGCCGTGCGGCGCGAGCGCCTTCGGCGTCTGCGGCGCACGGAGGGCCTGCGTGGTGGCGTCGAACAGCTTCTTCACCGCCTCCGCCGGCGTGCCGGCCGGCACGAAGAATCCGTACCAGAACGAGATCTCGTAGTTCGGCAGTCCCGCCTGCGCCATGCCCGGCACGCCCGGCACGAGCGGCGTCGGCTCGCGGCTGGTGACGGCGAGGGCCTTCAGCCGTCCGGCCTGCACGAGGGAAAGCACCGAAGGCGGAGTGGCGAACGAGAGCTGCGTGTCCCCCGCGACCACCGACTGCACCGCCGGTGCGCCGCCTTTGAACGGCACGTGGACCATGTCGACACCCGCGACGCGCTGGAAGAGCACGGCAGCCATATGCGGCGCGGAGCCGTTGCCGGACGAGGCGTAGTTCAGCTTGCCCGGATGCTTCTTCGCGTACGCAATGAGATCGGCGAGCGATTGCACGCCGATGGCGGGATTCACCGCCACGATGAGCGGCGAGGAGCTCACCTTCGTGATCGGTAGCAGATCGCGCAGGTGGTAGCCGATATTCGGATTGAGCAGCGGATTGACGAAGATCGACGACGGGCTCGCGATCAGCAGGGTGTAGCCGTCGGGCACGCTCTTCGCGACGGATTCCGCGGCGAGGCTGGAGCCCGCGCCGGGCTTGTTGTCGACCACCACCGGCTGGCCGAGCGCGCGCTGCATCGGCTCCTGCAGCGTGCGCGCCACCACGTCGGCGGCGCCGGCGGGGGCGAAGCCGACGACGAGGCGAATCGGCTTGGATGGATAGGGTTGCGCGTACACATGCCCGGCGACGAGCAGCAGCAGGAGCCATCTCATGTCAGTGCAGCCTCCAGTGATGAAAGCAGCGCGCCGAGCTTCGGCGGCCTTGCTTCCACGCCGATCCGCACCTGCTCGTGGCGCAGCGCCGCCGAGGCGACGGGCCCGATCGAGGCGACCAGAGTGGTATTGAGCGCCGCGCGCAGCGCGCCTGTCTTGCCGAGGCGCCCGGCGACGACGAACAGATTGCGCACCTGCTCG
>Ga0070681_10000918_pt1 | contig 24909 bp, 31 predicted proteins | sample KBSC83BmetaG_FD_65650 | JGI IMG/M metagenome (GOLD analysis project Ga0070681, IMG submission 65650) | Corn rhizosphere microbial communities from Kellogg Biological Station, Michigan, USA - KBS C8-3B metaG | ecosystem: Host-associated > Plants > Roots > Rhizosphere | place: USA: Michigan...
CTGAACTACCAAAGCTTCCGGAATATGATGAACCATGAATTGTTCAGAAATACGTATCCACAGGTCTAAGTCCTCGGCGACCCGTAATTTCTCGTCAAATAATCCCACTTTTTCCAGAACGGCTTTGCTCACCATACTTCCGGAATGGATCATGTTATGTTGCAACAATCTTGGGCGATCATATGGCTCGCGATATTCTCTGATCTTGTTGAGATTCTTCATGTTCAACGAAACATTATCGGTATAGACCAACCCTAACTTATCGGGAGCTAACATGAATTTTGCTACCGATTTGCTAACTTTGCCGGGCAACCAGTAGTCGTCGGCATCGAGAAACACGAAGAAAGTAGTTCGGTCAGCCGTAGCTTTGATACCGGTATTTCTTGCCGCACTCGGACCAAAAGCGTTCGGATGCCGAAAAACAACTATTGGTCGTTCGATAGCGTCAAATTTCCGAGTGCCGGCGGCGAATTGAGTCCCCGTTACAAGTTGCCCTTCCTGTGCAATCAATATTGTGTGTTTAAGACTTTCGAAGGTATCATCGGTAGAACCATCGTCGATCACGACGAGTTGCAGTTTTTCGTAATCCTGTCGTCCGACACTCTCGATTGCATGACCGACGAAATGTCCATAGTTATAGCTGGGGATTATAACTGTGACGACAGGCAACTTAAATCCTGAAGCTTCAGAATTAGATTTTGACACTTCGTAGCCTCGGCTCGGTTGATGATTTTATTAATGATGTTTCCGCCGGTGTTACCGTGCAGAAATTCATGTACTGCCCGGTTAATTAGCAGACCGTTACCGGTTTCGTCTGGCAGCACCATGATAATTTGTCGCAATTCCTCGTTTATCAGATGATTCAAGGCATCGAGATAACGAGGAGGATATTCAAATCCGGCCAATGAAACGGAATAGAAATTCGTGCTAACTCGCTTAACGGTATAATCAATAGATGTCAGATGGGAAATCTCCGGCGAAACTACTTGCTCCGCCCCCCATTGCGTCCTCTCTCCAAAGATTTCCTGTATGACGGCCCGGCAGTCCATTGGCTTGATGTTGCGAGTAGCCAACAAAGCTATCAACGAGTTAGGCGTGAGATTATTTCGATTGAGACTTTGAGCTGATTTTTGCAGATCATCCAAAGTCGAGTCATCGTCCATTAGTATGAGGATATCGCAACGGGTCGCCGATTCGTCTTTGGCGGCCTTAGTTAGCGAATCATAATCCTCTTCCTTTCTCGATTTAAGCCAGTTGATATCTCTAAACAGATTACAGACTCGGCCAATTCTGAAAAAATCGTCTATATTCCGTACAAGATCAGGAACTTCCTGAAACTTTTCTAATCTACCGGCCTTACAGCCAGTTTGTTTCAGATCATCCATTTCAACAAAGGCACAGTCCTCGCAGGAAGTTGTAATTTTTCCATCTTCCGTGATATATGCCATTATTCCCGCTCCGCCGTAATGGAGTAATGATGATTCGAAATTCGCCGATGTAGAATCTTTAAGCCCTTCGATTGCAAAAAGTCGGCCATTGTTTCCAATGTAACATTCGATCTTCGAATATTAAATGGTTGTGACCAGTCGCCTCGCAAAATCTGATTTGCTTGGGCAATATTCAGCGAAGCGTTAATAACTTGATGAGCAACCTCCTCAAGATCGACGCCACCTATGACGATCTGGCCGCCCTTGCGTAGCTTTTTGATCCAATGATTGATAATAGTTTCCGATTTGAGAGGATCGACAAAATCGAGAACATCTCTTGCCAAAATCTCTGTGGCTTCGGCATCTTCGCAGATCGAATCAATATTCGCATAATCAAGCTGAATGCGATCATCTTGACCGGTCGCCAATGGATCAACATTAGCATACCCGCCTAAGATATCTGGTTGATTTCGCAAAAAGTTAATCTTCAATTTTGATACCATCCAGTTTCGCCAGATGAACATAGACTTGCAGCCCGACCAACGATGTGACGGCAAGAAAAAAGCAACCGATGAGTGCCGATGCTTTTGCAAATGCAACCATAGTGGAAATGCACAACACGGCAAACACAACCGACAGAAAAATCGCAGACAACATTATTATTCTCCAGTGTAAACAAACGAGGTAGCTAATCGGAACACGCTGTTCCAACCTTTGACAAATTCAGTCATTGAAAACCGTTTTTTAATTGTTTCCCGAGCACAGGCACCAAGTTGTTGAGCTAATTTCTTGTCTCGCAGTAATTGCTGACAAAAATCTCTCATTTCTTTTTCGTCATTGGTGATAAAACCATTTTGGCCATGCTCTATAATTTCTGGAATCATACAGTTCGCCGTTGAAACCACAGCACATCCACAAGACATAGCTTCGAGCAGAGATGTTGGAACAGGGGAGACGGTAGAAGTGTTAATAAAAACTTGTGCTTGTTGGTATTCGGCGACTAAAGCTGGAATTGATGCAGCGGGCTTGGACAACCCAGGCGTATCGCCTACCGGATGTGTCGGCAATCCTTTAGTTGTTCGTTCCCAGATTTTGAATCCACAACAATTATGAGCCACAAATCCAGGATAAACCACATAAGATGGATCGGTCGCAACCTTGCAATTGTACACCTTACCTACCCATTCATTATCAATTTCAATTTTTGTGATTTGATACGAATACGGTTTTCCGATATTGCCGTTGTTGATTAAGTTTTTACAGTTTTCGATAGCATCTTTAGCAGTACATGTAACGCGAAATATTGGCACTATCTTACCATTTGATTTATTCGTGGTGCGTTTATGTTTGCTTATAGTGCATTTGATGCCAAAATTATGCATTAAAGCACTCACTTGCGATGCTAGTCTAACTGAAATCGTGGAATAACAAGCTCGTTGAGCAGTACGCTTACCATTTTTGAACGATCCATCGCCGTTCCAAAGACCCTTTAAGGCTGCCAATTTAATTGAATTTGCTCCGTTCATAATAAATTCCGGCAAAGCCTTACTATATGATTTGCCACCGATTCTGTCATATAGCCATGCGGCGAGTACCTTATTGGTTGACGATATACGAATACAACGAGATTTTCCTCGTTTAGCATATTTGATCGTCACAGTCTCGCACACTTCTTCGAGGGCTAACTTAGCTCGCCTTGCAAGCTTCTTTTCCGAAGTATGCAAACAAATCTCGATATTCCCGTTTTTTCCAATTGAACCATCAGCGACAATCAGTCCAATCAACCATGCAAATTCTGTATCATTGCAAGACCAATCTGTTTGTAACAATTCGGGAAATCGTAATCTATCACCAACCCGCATCGATGTCGCAGGAAGATATTTCCACTGTCCGTTACGAAAGACCCTTAAGTCATGTTCTGAAGTGAATTTGACTGAGGCTGGTATTCCATCTATCCAAACAGAAACCATTGGACCAAAATAATCACGCTCAAATGTTTCTAATATGGAGTGAAATCGTCCAGAATCCGTCAAAAGCCGCAATCCAGGATAAACCTTTTCGATGTCAATATAACCTATTTCGCTCAGCAACTTTTGGCCTGCCGGCTGACACCAATCGCGATTTATCCAATCGTTGACCACTGACAAAATATGCGGTTTCCGTTCAGTATTATCCGGACAGAACAGCTCAGTATCAACTCCATGGTGAACTACATAGCCTTCATTTTCGCCAAAACCCCACATTCTGCGATTGTATTCGGAAATAAAAACATTAATGTCGCCCGATAATGTTTTTAGTTGCCGAATGTATGATTGCGGCCATTGAGGCACCGGAAGCGTGTGTTCAACGCTAATGAGTGGGCAATGAAGGTATCGAGCAATCTGAATCGCTTGCTGAAATTGTCCGGCCTTATTTTGAGAAAGAACGATATCAATATCAATGTCGTCCGGAATCTGATTGTTTTTCAAATCCGGATTCAAGAGTACATGGTTGTCGGGTAGCGGGCCATAGTTCGAATTCCATGTCTTGATATGTTCGCCTTGCCATAGGTAAAACCTATGTCCGGTCCTAGCAAGCCCGGACTGATAGCGTTCGTGCGTTGGGTAGGAAAGGATATTTAGAGGTTCATCCGATCTCCGGCTTGCCGCCCGTGTTAATGTTTGAATTGGACTTGGCATTTAATAGCTCCCTAATAGGACAGTTCCTTTGAATCCTTCCACAATAACCAATTCCGTGTCGTCATCTGCCAAAGTTCCTCCCGCATCACGATAGGCATCTCTGACATATGCAGGCATACAAACAACCTGAATATGATGCTGGACAAGCCTGCCCTGTTTTTCGCTTAAATGCACGATGATATTTGAGTCAGGTTGATTTGGCAAATGAATCTTGTACATACGGTCTTCCAAATCACGCATTACACTTCGCAAATGGCGGAACAATCGGTATGTGTAGCAGCCCGCGAATGCTCGATCATCATATCCGACCAAATTCAAATCCATTCCTGCTTCCAATAATTCTCCATAATCACACGATTCTGAGTTCATTCTGTCTCGCATTCCATTTTTCTAAGAACTCGCGTCGAGAACGATCATAGTATGTATTCAAACTAATGAATTGTTGACACATACGATCTATAATTGGAATCAGATCGGGTTGACCGCTTCGAATTGCCCGCTTATGCAATTCTTGGATAAAATCCTCAAATGTGTTTTCTGTTTCATAAAGCAATTCACGATTCGGAATCCAAATTGCTTCGGCGTGCGGATCAATCCATAACAATTTTTCAATACTATTCCAGGTAGTATGAGTTCCATCCACTAGCACATCATGACCGCGTTTCAGTAACGCTTTAATCATAGTATGTTTGACAGCATGAACATGCTCTTCTGCATCCGACGAGTATCGCATTCCGTGAAGTGCAAGACGAATATCGTCCGCACAAACTATCGTTCTCGGCCTAAATGCTTCCAATGATGGCGTGCCGCCGTCTTGATAGCAAACCCACTTATTAGCGAATGTGCTTTTCCCCGCTCTAGCCGGAGCAATCGTAAAAAATAGTTTTCCAGGATTCATTTTAATCTAGGTTAAGAACCTCTCGCATTTGGGTGCCGATGCTAAGATGAGAATAATCATAGACAGAGTTCGCTGCATTCGTAGCTTTTTCCTGATATAACTTCGGCATTTCAAAGGCTTCTCGCATTGCATCCGATAAAGCTGGAATCGATATCTCGGCCCATGTTTCATCCGCCGTGTACAGGTCCGGCAATGTATCTTGCATACCAAAACATGGTTCTGACTGAAATGGAATTAGCCAGCCATTGCCGCCGCTTAGATAATCAGCCATTCCTCCAGTATTGGTAGCGATTACCGGCCGTCCCATGCCAAGAGCATCAAAAGCCGGAATACACCACGCTTCACCACGGGAAGGCATAACAAAACAATTGCAACTCGCATGAAGTCGTAAAATTTCTTCATCATCAAACCGTCTTGTATTGATTACTTCCGCTTTGTACTTTGATGGAGAACGATAAATCTTCAAATCCTTTTTGATCTGCTCACAAAAACTATGAATGATTTCGTGGGATTCTGCGGCCGAGCGACCTGGAACACTGGATTTAATGACAAGTTGAACAGGTTCGGACGGTCTGAATGTGGTATGAAAAGCCTTCAGTAATGCCGCCAAATTTTTCCGTCTATTAAACTCGCCGATAAAATAAAACACGAAGTCATTTTTTGAGAAAGGAAGTTTTAGTGGTTGGTAGTGTTTCTGAAACTTACCAACATCACAAGCATGAGGAATTACATGTATCGGGCGATTGACCTTGCTTTCAAAGCACGCTTCTACTTGTTGACCGCAAAACACCACTATTTCATCCATAGTGTTGAGTTTCCGTTTCCAATTAGTATGCCTGAAATTAGAAGTCTCGCTAGCGAACATTCCGATATTTTTCAGCCTACCGTTGTAATCCATCATATGCGGCAAAATATGCTGTATCACGACACGGCAGTCGGTGAGACTTTTACTTTCTAAATCGTAAATTCGTTGAGGAACGACGCTTTTGCTATGATTCAACCGGATTGGTCGGCAAACTACATCGACGCCAGCAGCATCGAGAGCAAGAATATAGTCGATCGCGGCCTGTGCCCAACCGGTTCCGTCGCGATAAACGCCTAAATAACAGACTTTTGACATTGATGATTAACCTTTACTTTCTACATATCGAATATAGTCTGGTTTTGCCATTTGAATCATTCCAACACGTCGTTGTTCCCAATGATTTCTCGATTCTGCCATCTGCACAAGACTATTCAGCAGTTCCGATGCCCCGAACTTGTTAAATTTCGGCCGCTGTCCTAAAAAGGATGCATCGTCCAGATAGAGGCCGCCGAAGCCTTGCATTTGGTGTCCATAATGCATATCGCGGATCAACCTCATAGCCAAATATGAATTGACCAAATCAGGTCGTCCGGCGACATTCACCAACCCCCAATTAACAAGCTGTTCGGCCGATAGCTTGGCAGGAACTTCGGTAGCCGGCTTATGTAATCGCGGCGGAGATTTCCATGTCTTTGCCGTGTCCGGCACTTTTACGCTATCAAAATTCGTTTCCCAAACTTTGGCTGTATGTTCCCACGTAAAATGCTTTTCAACCCCTTGGCGAGCCTGGAAACCTTTCTTTCTCCGAATTGGTTCTGGTAAACCAAAAAATTGAGCCAGCGAAGAAAGCAAATGATCATTATCGGGATATGCACGGTAAGCATGTGTTTCAGCTTCCCGAAAGAGTCGTTCTACCTTGATCGGATAGCCGCCAGTGCATCGTACAACATCTTCCATTGCCGAATAATCGACGGCCATTACAGGGACTCCACACGCTGCCGCTTCGACGGCCGGCATACCGAATCCTTCGCAAATCGCATATTGCACATATACATCGAATAAGTTGTATACGGCCGCCAACTGCTCCGTACTGACGCCAAATTGTGTTGTCGGAAGTTTAGCCGAAAACTGTCCACATTTAGCACATGCACATCGAATATCATGAAAGAAAGACGGAAACATGAACTTACAGTTTTCGCAAATGTAAGTAAATAAAACCTTGTGACCTAGCCCGGTTTCTTTCAACATACGTGGAATATCCCAACCGGAATCGGGATAGCTCGTATGACAGTACAAAAACGCTTTCTTTGCCAGGGCCGGTTGAGTATCCAGAAACTTCTGGAATGCCTCAAACAAATCTGGAAACAATTTACGTTTTTGATTCCGCATCACTGTTCCGATAATAATTGTATCGGCTCCGAATCCCATAAGCTGCTTATGTGCGGCTTTATTGACGATCGGCTGAAAGATTTTGAGATCGGCACCGGGGGAACAACGCTCAAACAGATTGATTTTATCTCCGGCTTGCCGCTTCAGTGTTTTGTTGCCGAAGTCCGTATAAGTCGTTACGGAGTCCGCACCACAAAATGTTCCAATCCATTGTTCCTCTTGTGGCGATGAATCGACGGTCGGCATGATCGACCAATGGTAGAAATCGCGAAAAGGTGATGTTTCTTCGAAATTCAACATCCAAAAATCACGAATATCGAAAACGATATCTGGCTGGAAATGCAACAATACCTCTTCGTATCGCCAACTTCCAAACTGGTTGATAGGATAAGCATCCGGATTGTATCGATCAATTTCAGCTTTATCGTTTCCGCTTGGCAAATTGCCATAGACTCGCCAAGGAACATTTTGAAGTTCAGGCATCGAAAAATGAGCATAGCAGGCCAATTCTGCTATATCATATTTGCCGGTCGCATGAAGTCGTGACAATACATTTCGTGCATAGACTCCATAACCCGTGCTCAGATGGGAAGATTCTCCCACCATCAAAATTCGTTTCTTTCTGTTCACTTATTAGCGTCTCTTATTTTCTGGACCGCCGATCGAAAAAGTCGCCGAATCCATTCCTTAGAAAATTCCAGCGTATTAGCGATTTCTCGATTTGTAAAACCGAGGCTTCGCATACATACCGTGGCATACTCGTAAGGATCGAGATTTGGCAGAAATTCCGTCAACTTTGATTGAGGCGACGAGGCCGCGACATCTACGTTGAGAGACTCAGCATTACGATCAAACTTCCGAATATCGCTCATAATTTCGTTGTGCATAATACTACGGGCGTAAGTAGCAAAAGAGCCGCGTTTCGGATCGTAAGTGCGGATTGCTTTCAGTAAACCAATTGCGGCATCTTGAATGTAATCGTCTGTATCCGTAACACCCGTATTTGAAAATGAGCGGGCCTGAAAGACCGCCAAGCCGAGGTGTTGTCGGACAAGACGGTCTTCAGACTCGCTCAGAGTTTTATCAGGCATTGTGTGTTAGAACGGGATATCGTCGCCAGAACTAGCAGCCGCAGCGACCGCAACCGGTTCGTCGGCGGCAGGCTCGTCGGCCGAAACATCCTCGGGGGTGCGGTTGCTCTCGACAAACCAAAAGCGTTCCACACGGAGTTTCAGTTTTGATCGTTTGTCGCCAGTCGTCTTGTCGGTCCAAGAGTCCATTTTCAGGCGGCCACGGACAAGAATTTTGCTACCCTTCTTGAAATGCTTGGCAATTGTTTCAGCTCCAGTATCCCAAGCCTCACAATCGATGAATGTGGTGTCTTTTTTCTTTTCACCCTTAGCTGTGGTGAAATATTGATCGTTAGCAATGGTAAAATTAACCACGCAAGACGAAGACGGAAGTTCTCGGAGTTCGGGATCGCGGACAAAATTGCCGCCAAGATACACTTCATTAACGTTCATTAACGTTCCTACTAAAAAAAGATGCTAGATGTTTATAACCTTCTCCAACCTGTTGCTTGTCGGCAAGCTCTTGATAAAACGGGTTGAAATTAGCCGTATAGGCTTCGATAAAAAGTTCTGTTAGGCTTGATTCAAGGTCTCGTTCTGCCTTCCTCCGCAATTTAGGTAACAAACTAAAAAAATCATAACTCTCGGAAATGTCCGAGCCATCCTGTTTGATCAGCCGCAAAAATCTTAAGTCGTATTTCAATTCTTGTAGACAATAAAAAATATCCGCCCAAACTGCTATACGAGCGGCGTACAAAGGAATCTCAATAAAGGCTTCGCCTACTGGTTCCTTAATAAATACGCCAGATTTCTTGGTCTGCTGAATGCGATAACTTCGCTCACATTCATTCACTTGGTCGCCTATCCTCTTACGAGGGAAAGATGCGACAATGCCGCCAGATCGTTGCTCAATAGTCACAGAATAACCATTTTCGTGGAGCAAATCGCGGACTAATTGAAAATCTTCGATGATAAACCCCTAGACTGCCGGCCAGACTTTTTTAATGACAAGCGAATCTCGGGTTTTATCCCGTTCGACTTGAATAAGAACCGTATTACCTTCAACCAAGTTTGATTCAAACTCGGCGTAGGTATCGGGAAAGACGACGCAGTTATCGATTGATGCCGTCGCGTCTTTGACTATCAGAAAGCCCATCGGGCGGCCGGGTTCTTTGCCGGACTTAGTATGATAGACTCGCATCCTAGCAATTTCAACACCAAGCACCAAATAACCATCTTTTCCTTCTACAAACTCCCGACATGTACATGTCGCTCGTCGAGTGTCACATGCATCAATCTGAGAAAAAGTCAATGACGCCCCTAGCAATTGCTCTTCGTCGGAAGCCACTTTATCCGGCCTATCTTCAAGAGCATACGGCGGAGTATCCATAGATAGGATCAGATCAGCAAGCTTTGCCGACCTATTCTTGTTGGCACACCCGCCGCCTTCTTTTTTCGGTTTTTGGCAGGATTCTAATGCATCCCGTAAAGTGCTAAACTTTGGTCTCTGATTCTGAATCCAGAGCTGTTCTTTCTCGGTTAAATCCTGCCACTTATCAAACTCGAATAACATTGCCGTTCTGGGATAACGGAAGGAACTCAAACCGCCGGCCAAAATAAGATTTTTAATCACAGTTGATGTGACATGATTGGAGAACTCTGTTAGGAAATCGTACCATGTCCAGGTTTCTGGTTCGCCGCACCGAGGCTTCATTACATTTTCGATACCATCGATAATTTTAGTTACGGCTGCTCCGCCTACATTCTTTATATTTCCTATTCCAAATCGCACGCCATTTTCGTGCAAATGGAAAGTAATCTCAGTCGTCTTGAAATCCGGAGGGAATATTGGGACATCTCGAACTTTGGCATCGGAAACTAAATCACTGACTTCCTCATATGGATCAATTTTGTCTTTGGCACCATTAAGCCAACTTGCGTAAAATTGTTGTGGAAAGTGAAGTTTAGCATATGCCGACCAATAGCCCAGCTCGGCATAGCAAATGGAATGGCTACGATTGAAGCTATACCTTTGAGATTTTTCAATCCAGTCAAATATTTCGCCGGCTGTCTTTTCATCGACAACGCCGGCCGTCTTTGCTTTCTCCAAATACATTGTTTTGACTTTAGCCATTTCTTCCGCTAATTTCTTACCGGCAGCCTTTCGAAGTTGATCGGCCTCCATTAAAGTAAACTTAGCCGTAGCAACGACTATTGCCATTGCCTGTTCCTGATAAGTCAAGATACCAAATGTATTCTTGAGGATTGGTTCGAGGACAGGATGTAAATAGGTTATCTCTTCCAACCCGTTTTTTCGATCTGAAAAATGTTTGGTGAGACTTTTACCATTCATCATTGCTTTAAGACAGCCGGGACGAACCAATGCAATCACAGCCGACAAATGATCGAGGCTTCTCGGCTTGATTTCTTTTGTCCAATGTTTGCCAAGATTTGATTCAATCTGCCAAAGCCCTTTTGTAAATCCGGCACATATCAAATCCCATGTTGCTTCGCAGTCATGACGGATTCTATGCATGTCGAATTTGACGAGAGGCGTTCCATCGGGTTGAAATCCAATAATTTCAAACTCGCAACCGCATGGAAAACTAGTGTGATGCACTGGCAAAACATCCTTCGAAATTAGTTTTAAGAAACAGATTTCGATAGAATTTCATGAATCTGATCATAATAGCGGCCGTATCCCTCACATCTTGCAGAGCATCGTGGGCATTTTCTTTTGACATTCCCATCCAATCGCGAACGGTGTCCAATCGCATATTTGGCAGCTTCGTTGTATTTTCTGTGAAACGAAAAATATCATCCATCAGATCAACACACATAAAGTTGCTAAATAGACCCTGTTTGTTCGAGCGTGCATCGACCGGCCCGTATTTCTGACACAACTTTTCTACGATTCTCATATCGAATCCGCGAATGTTATATCCACAAGCTACCGGAGCATGAAAATTATCTCCTGGCTTCCTGTTAAATCGCTGGATGAAGGTGGCAAAATCCCCCCAGACGACTTCCGGATGAGGAGCGGCGGCCAATTGTTCTCTGGTCTTGTGATTTATTGCGAGAGCCTCATCTTGGAGTAGTTCCGGTTGGAGCGGTCGCATTAACGATTCAAAATGTGCTCCCATTGTTAGATTTCTGGGATTGATAGCGAGTGCCGCAATTTGAACCGGTTCACACCCCATATCATTTTCGAATTTTGAAACATCTTTATCACCGGTCTCAAAATCGAAGACGATATATGTTCTATAGTTCATTCAAATTTTCCTGTTTGTAATAGGCTGCTCACGCCCATTAGTTTGTCGAGCACCGAGACGCCTAGAATATCGAATTTTACATGCCCAAGTAGTTCCAGATCGTTCATTTCCATTCCGGCGACCAGATCGTTTGAACTCTTATCAGCAATCATCGGACAGACTTCCGATAACGGAACGGCGGAAATCACAATACCGGAGGCATGTTTGCCTTGGCTACGTTTGACGCCTTCTAGCCTGATCGCTTGAGCGAAGTATGGCCCCATCTGCCCAACAACTTCCCCTTTGTCGTTAAGTGCAGCCCATTCTTTCAGTTGTTCGGAATTGTGTTCTAATGCCCAACGGATAATGCTAGCTTCGCCGTCATTTGCTTCCCGAATAGCCTGAAGTTGATCGGAGATTTCCGCTTCATCCGGAATAAATTCCGTCATGCGATTCATTTCGTCATAGCTGCAAGCATCGTGTACCCGTAAAACATCTTTCAATGCTCCACGACCTTGCATTCGGCTAATTGTCACCATTTGAGAGACATATTCGCGACCATACTTCTCCCGGATATATTCGATCACGGCTGGCCTTTTGGAGACAGGAAAATCGCAATCGATATCCGGTAAAGATACACGATCAGCAGTATTACGGCCGGCGTTGTAGAATCGCTCAAAGAATAGTTGATGTTCAATTGGGTCGATCGATGTTATTCCGATCAGATAGGATACTAAACAACCCGCTCCCGATCCGCGACCCGGACCCGTCAACCAGCCTTGGTTCCGGCACCAATTCATGTAATCTTGCACGACAAGAAAGTAGCCGGCGAGACCCGCCTCCTGAAATATACCTAGCTCTTGCTTGATTCTGTCGGCATAGATATTGACTTGATCAGGTTGCAACTTCAGTTTTGATTTCCAACCATCTCTACATAGTTGCCTGAGATATTCATCGGCCGACATACCATTCGGACATTCAAACTTAGGCAAGATCGGTTGACTGATCAGTTTATAATCTTCGCATTGGGCCGCGATGTTACATGCGTTTTCCAATTCCTCTTCCGTGTGACCGACCGCAATCATGTCGGCATATGATGGAATATGGTAGTTGTTGCTCTTAAAAAACGCACCTAGCCCGACATCTTCCTCGTTCGCCAGCTTCATATTGACGGAGCTGAGAGTCGTCTGAAGAGCCGAACAGAGCAAAACACGTTGATCGGCCGCATCTGCCTTGTTGACATAATGGCTATCAGCGGTCGCCACGCACGGAATTCCGGTTTGCCGGCTAATCCAACGCAGCCCGCGAGTAACCAAATCTTGTGCTGGTAGGTTATTCACATCAATCAACTGCACTTCCAGATAGAAATTTCCTTTCCCAAAAACATCTTGGTAGAAATTTGCCAATCTGATCGCTTTGTCTTTCCAGTCCGGATCGACTAGAAGTTTGCACTCATCAAATGTTTTAGCTCGATAGGCTAATTTAGGTTCCAGAAAGAAAATGTCAGCCATGTCGCTTCCCATATGCCCGGAAAAAGACATAAGGTTGCCGTTACAGAATTCCGCTAACGATTCCAGATTTAGCCTGGGACGATAATAAACATAATCTGTTCGATTGGAAGCTGATGTAGCGGCTAGAAGCTGTTTCCAGCCATCGAGATTCTTAGCGAGTACGACTAGATGAGATAGCTTCCTGTTCTCAGCAGATTTAACGGTCGGCGAATCGGCACAAAGATAGAACTCGCAACCCAAGATAGGTTTTAATTTCTTTTTTTGCATCGCCTTCATGAATTGAATGCAACCAGCCACATTTCCATGGTCAGTGATTGCACAGCCGGCGAAACCTTCTTTTTCTATTCTCGCGGCGATATCTTTCGGCCGACTCAACCCATCCAAAAGACTGTAATGGGTATGACTATGAAGCGGAAACCATTTGCTCATAAATAGAGTTCATTTCTCACAATATACTCGTAGACTTCTGGATGCAAAAACTCGGCAGCTCGACCATCTCTTTTTTTGAGTAGTTGGCGAACGGCGGTCGAACTTATAGGGCTTAATACGACATCTTCAAGGAAGGTATGATCGTGCATCCGATACCATTGTTCCTTTTCAGGGATTTCGCTCGAATAACCGGTACGAGGTATGACTATGCAACGAGTTTCGTCGATAAACTTTCGACCATTGTGCCATTCCCATAGAACTTTATCGGCGGCGTCTTGTCCCATAACAAAAAATAGTTCGTCCCCAAGATAATGCTTTTTCATGGCATTCATAACATCGTATGTCTGACAACCAAAATCATTGTCCAATTCAAAGGATTCTACGAACACATTTGATTCAAGTTGCACGGTTGCAATATCCAGCATGGCCAAACGATGACTCGCGGCGGTCATGGTTTTGTCAGCATGTGATTTGCTAGGCATGAAAACCACACGATCCATAATCCAAGAAATAGGCTTGGAAATTGCCGTGTGGCCGGTCGTGACGGGATCGAAGGCTCCGCCAATGATTGCATTTCTCATTGATCTTGTTTTCGCTTCTTGAAGATAAAATATGCTGGAAAACTCTCGGTAAATTCCGGGGTTTCCAGTTCTACGAGCCATCCAGCATTTCGATACATGTCTTCTACATGTAACCATGTTTGTTGTACATTTCTCGTACTTATTTTCATCTTGTCCGCTATTAGTTGAACGACATCAATTTTTCTAAAGCTCGACACATCGTAGTTAAAATTTTTGACAATTAGCTCGTTAAATGCCTCGAATACTTCCGGAGGAGTAATTTTTTGTTTGATATCGGGAATTTCATCGGGACGGATTGGTCTCGTCATAGACTCTTCAGTTGGTTAGATGTAAAAAATCTGTCAAAATCATTTTTCAATATCTGTACCCCTTTTTTCCCACCTATTTCCCAATATTGATGAACCGGCAGTTTAAGAAGGGAGGCGATCATGTCCGTTTGTATAATTGTCCAACGAGTGTTTTTACGATCGATCTTAGATGGATCGTTCTCAAGACGGCCAGTACCATAAAATAGAAGAATACGAGCATTCTTCGCTAGGTACTCTTTAAGGTTGATGACCTTGAAGGTACACTTTACGGCAGAGGGCGAGTTCTTGACTTCATACGGTTCGAATGGACCGCCTGAAAGACTCACCAAGAAATCGGGTTCAGGAATCCTACTATCCTGGCTTCCGATAAAGCCGCCTAGATTGTCTACCCCATTATCCTTGATTTCAACGACCGTACCACGCACGGCCATTTCCTTTTTGAACAGGTTTATTAAAAACCGTTCTTTTTTCGTGTGAGCTAAAAGCTGTTCTGCGAATTCTGGAATCGATCTATTATCTAGTCGCCGTCGCAGATACTTGATTGCCGCCTGATTAGGATTTCTTGCGAAGTAATATGCTTCGATTTCCAAATAGGCTTCTTTGGTAAGTTCTTTATTCAAAAACTTACATACAAACTCTTCGAAGAAATTATCAGGCGACATTGTTACCAGTTCTAGCCGGCAACAAATGTCACTTGATATTATTTTTTCACCTATGCAGCCAGATCGATAACCGTAAACCGATCATCGAGGAAGCTGATTGTTTTCTTAACATCATCCCATTTAAGGCCGCCAAGTCCGCAGCCCGGCCGAGTCATTAACACGGTTTCCCAATTCATGACTCCCGTAATGTAATGCAATTGGCGACAACTTTTCTCAACCAAATCAATGGGAGAAGCATTTCGCCAGTCTAGTTTTGTTGGTAGCGAAACAAGCCATTGGTTATATGTCGCAACTTTACGGTTCCTAGAAACGAAGACCGGAGCATGAGGAAGGCCGGTGACTTTCTCCCGAATTCGTTTACCCCACTCCGCTGGCAGAAAATCGAACCGTTCCTTGAAACCTTTGGCGATACCGGCTCCCATCACAAGATTTCCATTCGAATCTGTCATTTGATTCGTGGTGCAAACCAATACCCGATAATTGTGTGCGATTTTCCAATAGTCGCCTTTAATCTCAATCATTTTTTCAATCCTTTGACTAAAAAGTTCAATGCTTATTAGGTTATAGACCCGATTTGGGCGGCCTTCAACGCTGTATGGCATTTACGATATTCGTCGTGTTGTAGCCATAGATCATTCTCGACAAGATAACCCCAATCACGTCGTCTCGGCCCGGTCCAAACTATTGTCCAAAGCGGCTCCACTACGGTCAATTGATGAAAGGTTTCAGCTTTGCGAGCATAGCATTGAAATGGCATTCGTACAAAAGCGTCAGTCCAAAATTCATCGCCCACTCGCTTATCCAACTCTACCACATTCTCAACAGCCCGCCCCTTGAAAATGAATGATTTGAAATCCCATGGATGGTCATGAGGAGCACCATCAAGGTCGCTCATGCAAACATTATGCAGATACAGGTTGCCCCACCGAGTTTCCAAAATTCTCCAACGCTGAAAATGTAAAACTCCGTCGCGGCTACGAATCTGAGTACGCTTAACCCGGACTTTCGTAGTGAGCCACCGTATGGCCCGGCCGAGTGAAGTGAGCATCCACATATTTCATTCCTTTCTCCATGGTTTCATCATGGATGTGTTGACAAATTGTCTTTTCTGAGTTAGGCCAAAGAGTCTTCCCAAAATGGCAAATTCTCGTACATTTCCAACTCTTGTTCAATTTAGGACGAATAATTTCACGGACTCGCTTAAACCGGTTTTTCAATAATCTTTCTGTAACGGCTAAATCTTGTTGGTGAAAGCAAATCGTAAATGGTCCGCCATCTCTAACCCAATAGATCGTAATGATAATTTGCTTGGCTTGAGGATATAGCTTAGAGGCGGCATAGTGATAGATACGTAGCTGTGGATCGTTGGACAGCTTTTCAAAATCTTTCTCTTTGCCGGTCGCCCAATCCTTACGCATTCCGGTTTTCCAGTCAATAATCTCAATGACTCCGGGACGGTACTCGGTAATGAGATCGATCGTCCCTTTTAGACCTAATTGGCCTTCTATTTTACCATTAGGAGTATCGTATGAATACTTTGCCCAATCATATGGCAATAGGAAGTCAAAATGTCGCTCTGGATCGATAATTCTTCTTTTACGAGGATCGAACCGGCCGCCAAAATCAGTCAGTGCTGATGCTGATAGTTGCTTACATTCCTTCAGGTCGGCGGCTTTCCATTCTAAATGTGGTTCTGAAGTCGTATACCAAGCATAGGCTCTTTCAGCCAACAGATTGGGAGAGCAATCGACTACGAAAAGTTTGCCCAATGCATCGTCTTGAAACCATTCTCGCCCGCTCTGTTTACATAACTTAGCACCAGCCAAGCATTCCATGACTTTATGAACGATCGTTCCTATAACGGCTCGTTTACCCGCTGGAGACCGCATTCCAAGTACATAAGTCAGATAATATTGCTGTTCGCAAAAATCCAAATTCACATAGCTGGATGAGCGGAAATAAGTTATGATCATTGGTTAGGCTGCCTGTGTCGTAGGCAGATAATCCCATTCTGTGAGTTGTTGAATAACTGCTACATGTTGTTCGTCCAGAGTCATCTTCGAATTGTCGATAATGGCATCGAATTTTGACTGATCGAACCTACCTTCATCCAAAGCTATTTCACTAGGATGATTGTCTTCCGGATGTATGTTACGAGTGAATTTAATCACTTTACCGCCGGCAGCTTGTATCCCCTCAACTTCATTTGGAAATCTACAATCTCCAATTAAAGCCAATGCAGAGCCTTCCATGTTAATGCGGTTGATAGTTGCATCGACCCAACAAGAATCTTTCAATTTACGCATCATATCCGTTCCGAGATATTGCATAACTTCTCGGGCGGACATTGCTCCAGTTCGCTTCGACCAATCGTTGATTTTTTTCTGCTGTTGTGCAAACTCACGAGGGATCGGAAGATGATTCCAAAGACAGTCGGTCAATTCGTTTTTTTGCTCATTAGTGCCGTAAACCTGTTCCGGCTTCAATCCCAATACGCTGGTTGCAATCTCTTTGAGAGGATCGGCGAAATTGTAGATTTTAACATGTTCCCAAACATTTTCGGCCATATATTGCCAAACATCAGGATTGCGTGCTTGCGGATCAAAGTTCGCTTCCGCCTCTGAGGGGTCGCATGGCACCCACTCGCCTTTGTCTGGATCATACTTTTCGTTAGGTACATCAAAAGCTTTGATAACCATTCTGCCTTTGTTGTCTATCTTAAAGTAGGGGATTAGCGGGAAACCATCAGGGAGCATAATGTTAATCATTGCTGTCCCGACCAATGCATTCATTGCACTGGTTTTGCCGGACTGTTTCTTTCCGGCGAATGCTAAAATTCTTGTCATTTATTCTTATTTACAGTTGTTTTATGGTCATTCATTCTTTGGATCGCCATTTTGTGATATTCTGGCGACATCTCGATTCCTATACATTTCCTACCTAAGCTTTTCGCAGCGACAGCCGTAGTTCCGCTACCGATACAGGGGTCTAAGATAATATCACCTGGATTGGAACTAACGCCGACTAAGTATTCGAATAGCTTTAGAGGTTTTTCAGTAGGATGCACTTTAGAACGGCCACATGGAAATCTCCATACGACGCTCTTACAATGTTCGTTGAAGGTTGCCTTGGATTTCTTTCCGAAAACACAACATTCTATTGAAGAAAGCCAAATATACTGACCATTCATAGGGCTAGGGTTGGTCTTTTCCCACAAACAAAGCCTTGTGCTTAGACCGTGCTTAATTAAAAGCGAGCGTAATGAACTACATTGTTCCGTCGAGCAAAAAATGTAGATACTGCCGGCCGTGATACGAACCAGTTGCTCAACGAACGGTTCTAGGGGAAAGGTAAGAATGTCTGCCGCCCCTTTATCCAACTTACGCAGCCCATTTGACGGGCGAGTAACTTCGGCATATGGGATATCCGTCAATGTCATAGCGACGGAATTATCGGGAATCAACGGCAAGATACTTTGCTGGTCAGCACAAATAATCTTGTCGATGAAATCGTCTGGATATTGCATTAACTCCCAAGAATTTTATCGATGATTGGTTTGATTTGAAATGAAATTTGTTCTGCGGTCATATCTCCAATATCATGCCCTTCAAATTTAGGCACATAGAGACGTTGAACATGTCCTACGGTTTCTCGGAGCCTTTTGATTCCATATTGACCGGCTTCATCGTTGTCGAGTAGGGCGATAATGTGAAATGCTCCGGCACGCTCAAGGAGGATTGCCTGTTCGTCATTCAAATGGCAACCAAACATGGCGACAGAATAGGGAATTTCTGCCTCCTCCAGCCGCCATACATCGCCCGGCCCCTCGACCAAAATAGCAATCCCGTATTCCTTGATATATTTCTTAGCAAACCAAAAATTGTAAAGATAATTGGCCGCATGAAATCCTTCGCTATGAATCCATTTGATGGCCATCTTGGATTCTTGTTTGTTGGTCGGGCAATGAAAGGTTGGAGAATGGAAAAGTCTACACTTATCACATCTTGGGAATAGCGAACGCCCGGTGCATCCAACCATTTTTTGATACTCTTCATCATAGACCGGCACCACGACACGATTGCTCATTTGCTTGCCTTGTGTTAGACAGCATCCGACATCATAGCGATCGAGAATCGTGGCGTTATAATCACGGTTGATGTAGTATTGAGCCGGAATTCTAAGCATTTCCCGTACCTGTTCCCGGCCAATTCCGCTTTCCGTACTCGTTGTCTCCCGATTGGTTAAGTTGATCGTACTAACGAACGAAGCTAGCGACAGTTCCCGCTCGTCAACTTCGATCTTATTGAATTCCTTTCCCAAAAATTTACAAACGAAATCTACGGCTTGCCAAAAATTAATCTTCTTGTTGTCTCGACCTTGAGAGATTCCTTGAATAAATCCGAACAAGTGAGAACCATATTTGTTATGACAGCCTTGCGTATAACAACGCCACCTACAGCACACATGCTCACCTACTGGAAATATATTCCATGCACTCGGATTATCTCCGCCGTGAACAGCACACGGGCCGCGTAGGTATTTTGGACCGGGGAAGTGAGTTATAGAGAGTTCGTCGAGCAATTCTTCAATTCTAACAGCAGCTAATTCAGTGATAATTTTCAAGCGAGCATTATTCAAACGGGATATCGCTGCCGTCGTCTTCGATCTCAAATCCGGTTTTGGGGTCATGCTTCCTCATTTGACTCCGTAAACCAAGTTCTTTCACTCTGGCAAAATTTCCTTCAAACAACATGTTGATATAATCGCCATCAGCTAATCCTCGGCCGTGGCGACAAGCAATCGGAATCAATTTGCGGTTTCCGCCGGCCTCTCCGTCATCGGCCTGTTCATCATCGCTCTTCGGCTTGAAGATCGAAAAATTAGAGCATAGCCAAATAATTCGGTCTGATCCGCTAGCCGAATCAGTAGATTCTTTGGTAATACCGTCGCGATTCAACTGAAGCATTGCGAGACATGGAACATCATATCGCACCACAAAATTATGCAAAGCAGTCATCATGAATCCTAATACTTGGAATTCTTGAAGTGCGTTTGAAATAGTCTCGGATGACATCAATTTAAGATAATCGAAAAGTATCAAACAATCTTTTGTCTTCCCGTTATCGTCTGTTCCGACTCGTTTGCTAATCCAGCGACGGATTGAGGATAGCGTCTCCTCGAAAGGTTGTCCTGCAATACTGGCATAATCGTATGGAATTGATTTAAGAAGTGTTGATGCACTTCGAATCTTAGCCTTGTTAGCAGCGAGCTTGGTATAGCCGCCAGTCTCAATATCATCTAATTCTATTCCAGTAAGATTGGCGAGTAATCGATTCCAATGATCTTGCTCAGACATTTCCGTATCCAAGTTTAAGACTGGAATTTGTAACTGTCTGGAAACATGTAAGCCAATATTATCGCACAACTGCGTTTTGCCCACCTTGGGTCTGGCTCCGATCAAATTAACGGTCTTGCGGCGAAATCCGCCGCCGATCGCTTTGTCGTAATACTTGTATCCAGAGGAAATTCCTATAATCTCTCTTGGGTTCTCTTCAAGATTGGTCAGATAATCATCTAGGCCAATAGCGATTTGGTGCGGGCCTTGCTGGTCGGCCGTCAAAGTACCGACGAAATCGAAAATAGGATTCTCGACGATACCCAACAAATGCTCCAGAGCCGAACCCCTCGGAGCATTAATTAATTGTTCTCGCACATCATCGTTAAGTGCCAAAAGCTGCTTTCTAATCTTCAGCTTTCGTAGTTCGGCCGCCATCTTGCGAACATTCTGCAACTTAACCGGCATGTTGCAAATTGCTCGCAAGGTTTGTTTGGCAGCGGGCTTTTCAATGATTTTGGTTAAACCAAGTTGTTCGGCTGCGACGAAAATGGTTGGTTGATCGATTTCAGGATTCTTTTCTTTCTCAAAAATACTCCGGAAACACTGGTAGAAAGCTTGATTGACTTCGTATCCAAAACAGTCGGCCGTAATCATATCAGCTACATCATAGTAAGCATCGGCACCATGTTGGAACACGCCAGCCAAAACAGCCGTCTCAGCCGCCGGATCAAGCAACTCATCCATTTCCATATTTTTCCTACCTTATCTTTTATCGACGAGAACAGCACCTATCGCACTTGAAGTAAGGCCGCGATCCGCCAATCGCGGGAGGCAATTCCGAAGCTTTCACATCTTGCGACCTATGACATGTTTCACAAACTACTGTGAAATATTTGATTCCTTCCCCTTGTCGTCTAGGCGTCACTTCGGGAACGCCCATCTTAGGGTTTTTTTTTATGCTCTCCCCAGCGACCAATCTTCCATCGTCAACAAACTTGTTTGTAAATTTCCGACCTTCCATACTTTCTTTACGGCCAGTAATTTTCTTTTCGCCGAGTGGACGAGAAATATAGGTATGCTCGGCGGCAGCAGTTATCGGTTTGCTCGATGTACCTTTAGGACGACCACGCTTTTTAGGTTCTTCGGCCGCTACGACTTCATCGACATTTCCTCCGGCCTCTTCCAACTTAACCGTCAAAGCGGCCACTAATGTTTTCAGAGCCTCTAGCTCCGAACTCACTGATTTTTTCGATTTGGTCGATCTCTTCTTTGCGGTCTTTTTCTTGACCACTTTCTTTTTAGCCATGTTGCCTTCGTTTTGTTTGTTGTAGCTCTTCTAATGCTCTTGCCATTTCACTTAAGCGATTTGCAAGGTAATTCAGTCGATCAAGTCTCAATTGTATTTGGACCTTGATGCATTCGAGCTTGTGTGCATAATGATTATTGGCGGGCGTCACCGCGACGGCTCGCCTTTCCTCATAGGAGTAACCGGGGCATTTCCCTACCGCTCCGGCGATTGCTTCCCTGATCTTTGATTCGCTCCAGTTCAAATGACTGGTTTCAATATTCAGACTGCGTTGGATATGGTAGGCACGTTGTTTAAGTAAATACGCACCCTCGCCACATTCTTCGGCACTAAGCTTCCTAAGCTGGTCTTTTTTTAGAGAAAGGAAAAATTCGGCTTCATCATTCTCTGGAGCGGGCGGCAGCCCAATTCCTTCCTCATACTTCCGGAGGACTTCCTCCAGTTTTGAAAGCTGACTCGATCCGCCGTCGCCACTCATTATTACCTTCCGTGTCTGGCAGAATGACCTGTTTTAGATTGTTGATGCTCGCCCACTCTGTTTTTTCTGAATCTCTCTTTTTCGAGGCTACAAATCCTTCTGCCGACCCATGAAAATAAGCGACAAACTCAAAATGCTGTTTGCCGTGGACTTCTATCATTAGCCGACGAAGAGGTAGAAAAAAATCACAGAACAACAATGTTCCTGGCAATGGCAACTCTTCCAATACTTGATCGAGCGGATAAATTTCCTTCAACAGTTCTCTGGCCCGCAGATGTCCGCTTGATCTAGGTCGGGCCGATTTGGAATTGTTGACATTGGATGAAAGATTCCAGTTATGCCATTTGCCTTTAAGGTCTTTAACTTTCATTGAACTACTCTGGCCATGGCGGAACTTTCAATAAGTAGGTTTTGTAGACATCTTCAAACAACTTCTTGAGATCGGTAGGATTATCTTCAAAATGCTTGCGTAGATTATCAATACCTTGCACCTTGATTTCGCCGGCCTCGCCTTGATAGGTATACCAAGTGCCAGACCTGTGAATGCAAGGTAGATTTGAAGCTTTCTCGACAATTTCTTTGATGTCGTCTACCCCGACGCCATAACGAATATAGCTCTCGCAAAGAGTGCCGGGGATGCCTCCAGTTGCCGAAGTAATCATCCTCCAGGTTACTTTCTGCCCAATTTTAACCACATTCTCGCCGCTACCGATCGTCCAGTCTTCGACTTTTGTAGCTCGAAACATTGTATCGCGGACATACTGAACCGCCCGGCCGCCGTCCTCCATTAAAGATGGACCGTAGCCGCTCGTATTAGCGATCAGATGTTGAATCAACCAAATAATACAATTATTAACTCTGACCGGACCAGACATTTTCCGACAAAATTGAGCTAGCAGTTTCGCCCCAGAATTGCGGGTTGTAGCACTATTCTCGTCGGTCATTTCTTTGGCAGAACATAATGCAGAAGTTGAATCCAGAATGCAAAGGCAGTTTGGATGTGTCTTAACGCAACGTTCTACGAGTGCAAGATTCTCTTCGGCTGACAGAATTTTTCCTTTCACCGATGAAATCCTCTTAAAGAGCTTGAAGTTCAGCCCTTTAATCCCCCGCAAGTTCATTTCCTTCAATCGGTGTTCGAAATCAAAATAGTAGACAAAACGACCGCCATATTCTGGCCGTTGGCATTTAGCTGCGAACGTCAATGCCGTTACAGTTTTTCCGCATTTTTCCGGACCAGATGATATGACCCAGGAGCCTTCTGGAATACCGCCTCTCGCCCCGATATCCAATGACGGACTAATCGAAATGATTTGAGGGGGATGTTCCAGAAACTCATCGGCAGATTGGACGATTCCATCACCGAATTCAGAATTAATTTCTTTGTCTAATTGCTCTGCCAGCTTTATATTCTCATCGTCGTGAGAACTAGTCTTCTTTTTCGCCATCAATACCCTTTAACTTCTTGAAGATACCTCCTCCGTTACCAGTGGTCGGACGAGGTTGAATCTTCGTGGCGGCATCAGAAACTTTAGGAGCCTCAACCTTTTTTAAGGCGGCCTCCTGAAGCCGTATCTTTCGAACTTCAGCATCGATGAGCGGCAATAGATGTGGAGCACGCAAAGAATAGATACGAGCGGCCTTGGAATGGTTCAGAGCAGCTATAATAGCCTTGGCCGGATACTTTTTCAACAATTGGTTGGCAACCCGAACTTGCTGTACAAAATAGTCATGCCACTCCGGCAACTTCCAAAACTCACGCATTAAATCCATCTTCGATTGTTTTGCACTTTTTTCTGCGACCAACTCGGTAATGTATTGAGCCGGCGTTACAAAGGAATCGGTATACCTAGATTGATACCGACTCGCTACGGTTCGTTTTTTTGCCATAATTGACGATCAATGAAGTCTCGGCATCTGCGATAGAGCGTGAAGAATGGTAGACAGGAATTAGCTCGGGGACTCTCCAATTAGTAATTTCGACCTTATCATTTACAAGTCTGCCGGTGACAAATTGAAACATTGGAGGATTGCCCATGATGATGGCTGCCGCTTTGCAATAAAAGTATCCATCGGCTGGCTCGATTTCTTCCTCATGCGACCGGAACACCAATTTCATACGAACAATAGATAATGAATTATCGGCGACATATTGTTTCAGCCGTTGCCAAGCACTAGCGGGCGAAATTCCAGGTCGTTCGTCGTCTTGATAAACAGATTCTCCATTGTCTAACTCGACGACCCAAATAGTATTCATATCCTTGAAATCGGCAATGAATTGGTCGATATGCTTGCTGATATTATTCATGGGGACGAGCTTTAGCAATATGCTTGGCATGTGCTGGATTTGGACCCCTATGTCCCTTGCGAGCATCATCAACAATTTCGCTAGCTGCCTCCGTCATAATAGCCACGCCCTTTTTTCCTCTACCGGTTTTGTTAATAATCGTGCTACGTAGAGTGGGAACGGAAGGCGGAGTAGGCTTCGTCAAGTCATCAATTTTGGTCTGCAAAGTTTCAATTTGTTGATGCAAGGCAAGAATCTGATCTGCATAGTCCTGCATCAATTTACTGATTTTTGAAGGTCTCCCAACCTTTTTTTTCGTCTGAAGTTTTCCATTATTGTCAATTGTGAGTCTTGTTTTTGCCGTTTTCTTTGTTTTAGCCATTGATTATTTCCCTTTGTGCATTCGTAAGCCACGATGCATTCTTCGTGGTAAGAAACTTCAAATAATATTCGAAGCCTTTTTGATTAATTTTTGTAAACGATACTTCTGC
>Ga0070681_10000919_pt1 | contig 24887 bp, 20 predicted proteins | sample KBSC83BmetaG_FD_65650 | JGI IMG/M metagenome (GOLD analysis project Ga0070681, IMG submission 65650) | Corn rhizosphere microbial communities from Kellogg Biological Station, Michigan, USA - KBS C8-3B metaG | ecosystem: Host-associated > Plants > Roots > Rhizosphere | place: USA: Michigan...
GACCCAGACCAGCGTGCGTCCGCGCTCAACCGTGCCCGGGGCGTACGCGAGGTCGCCGCGCGCCGACATCGTGAAATCGACCGCTCCGGTATTGCGGCTCATGATGACGCCGTCGATGACCTCGAAGGGCGAGCCCGTCACTTCGCGACGGCGCGCGTCGAAGGGTACGGCATACAACTTACCGGCACTGCCGTAGACGATGTGGCCGGAGGGTGAGTAGAAGGCGTCGGTGCCACCAGCGATCAGCGTTTTGCTCGTTTGCGTTTTCAGGTCCCACAAATCGATTCGCGCGTTGTCGTAGCTCTCGATTCCGTCGAACCCGACGGTGTAGATCAGCGCTTGCCCGTCAGGCAGCAGACGCGCGAATCGATGGCTTCGATCGCCACGGTCGAGATCGAGCTTCGTGACGGGCTCGACGGCGCCTCCCGAATCACGGATGCGCACGATGCCGCCGGGATAGCTGCCCGTCCAATAGATCCAGCCATCTGCGGCCCAGTCGCCCTCGTGGAACGCGTCGTAGTCGGCAAGTTTGACCGCGGCCCCGCCTGCGAGCGGCGCTTTCAGGAACGGCCGGATTGAGGAAAAGACGCCATTTCCCTGGATGAACGAAATCGATCGGCCATCGGGCGAGAAGACGGGCGCTCCGCGAAAGTTGGGAGAGGTAGTCACCTGGAGCGGCTTGCTTTCGAGGCTGTCAAGCCGACGAATCGTGACGGGCCCTGGAAAAGCTGTCACCGCCAATTGCGCCCCATCGGGCGAGAGCGCCAACAGTGAATTGAACCCAGGCATGATCACCTGACCCTGGGGTAGGTCAACCGTAAAGCGGGAGACACGATGGTCACCTGCCGGCGCAGTCTCACGCGTCAAGGCCACCCAGGCGGTGGTCGCGATTGCCGCGAGGGCGACAACCCCGGCGCCCGCGAGCACGCGGGTTCGCCAGCGAGGCGTTGTGACTACCGAGACGTCCTCGCCTGGCGCTCGGAGGATCTGCTCCAACTCGAGTCGCGCATCGCCGATGTCGCGCAGGCGCTGCTTCGGATCTTTTTCGAGACATCGCTGAAGCAGGCGGCGGAATGTCGGCGGCGTGCCGGAGGGAAGGAATGTCCAGTCCGGAGCGCGCTCGAGGACTGCTGCGATGGTGTCGGAAAGCGTGTCGCCCTGAAACGCCAGACGTCCAGTCAGCATTTCAAAACAGACACAGCCAAACGCCCAGATGTCGGTCCGTTTGTCGACCGGTTTTCCGCGAGCCTGCTCCGGGCTCATGTAGCCGGGCGTGCCGACCATCACGCCCTCAACCGTGGCGGCGCCAGTGACCGCATGAGTGAGATCGACGCCGGGTCCTTCGCCATTGACGACTTTGGCGATGCCAAAGTCGAGCAGTTTCACAACACCGGCCGGCGTGATCTTGATGTTCGCCGGCTTGAGGTCGCGGTGGGTGATGCCACGTTCGTGTGCGGCTTCGAGCGCCGACGCGATCTGCCGCGCGTAGTCGATCGCTTCGGTCAACGGCAAGCCAGGACGTGCCGAATCGCGCGTCGGTGCGAGACGCTCGGCCAGCGTCTCTCCCTCCACCAGCTCGAGTACCAGCGCGCGGATGCCATCGCTTTCCTCGAGGCCGTGGATGCCGCCGATATGCGGATCGTTGAGCGCGGCGACGGCACGCGCCTCGCGCTCGAAGCGCGCCAGACGATCCGGATCCGAGGCAAACGCCTCCGGCAGCACCTTGATGGCGACGTCGCGACGAAGCTTCGTGTCGTGGGCACGGTACACGTCACCCATGCCACCGCGTCCGAGTAACGATTGGACCTGATACGAGCCGATTCGGCGTCCGATGAGCGGCGTGATTCCGTCCCGCTCGGGTGGGCGCGCAGATGGCGTCACCGGACCGCCGACAAAGTCGACAAACTCGCCGGTGCCGGTCGGTTGATCGAGCAGCACTTGAACCTCACGACGCAACTCGACGTCACCAACGCAGGCCGCGTCCAGAAACGACGCCCGCTTCCCTTGTGTCTGTGCGCGCGCCGAATGGTAAATCTGCTGGATTCGCTCCCAGCGGTCCGGAGTCATTCTCCCATCCTTCCAGCGGGGTGCCGATGGTTCAATTGAGGTTGCGATTCTAGTGCAGTCCGAGATTGATTCTCGCGCTCAACATGACGCGACGTGGATCGGTAAAGACGGTGGGCTGGGCAAAGTTGGCAGCGAAGAGGTTGTCCGTCGCGAGTCCTTCTTCCGCCTTCTCGTTGAGCGCGTTGAGCACGTCCAGATTGAACTCGATACGACCCAGGCTGCGGCACGGAACGCTCCTCGAGACGCGAAGGTCCACCAGCGTCTGCGAAGACAGCCGCCGTGTGCCGCGCGATTCCAGCAAAATACGCTGCGCGCCCTGAGGCAACGTGACTTGCGCGGACCCCGCCCAGGGCTTGCCGCTTACCGCCTGGACATTCGCAGCCAGCACGAAGCCGGTATGCGGAAGCTCCATTGAGCCCGCCGCACGAACCATGTGCGGGCGATCGTTGGGCAGCCGCCCATCGGCATTGGTCAGGCTGTTCGGATCGCGACCGAACGTTCCCGCACCAAAGGTGCTGCTGGCCTGCACATCGCCTGCGGCTGCGCCGCTCGACGGCTGCAACCCATGCGTATCCGAGAACGTGTACGACGCGAACGCCTGCCAGCCCTTGAATCGGCGACGCTCGAGGGCCATCACGATACCGTTGTACGTGAGCGAGTAGTTGTCGGGGTTGGTGAGCAGGAAACGCCGGCTTGCCGTGCCACTGGTCAGCACGAACACGGGAATCGAGCGGCCGTCAGCAAGGGTCCGCGTATCTGCGACGTACTGACCGCCGGTGTCGATCCAGCCGATGTAATCGCGGCCGCTCTTGTGCACGTAGGCAATCGAAGCGGCCAGCCGCCGCCCAAGTTCGCGATCGACGCTCGCGGAGTATTCATCGGTGAGCGGTGACCGCGTCTCGGGATCGATGCGCAGGTTGATCTTTGAATCGACGACCGAGACGAGGCGTGTGTATCCGCCGGTCGCGCTGTCGTAGGCCATCGTCGTGGTCGGCGTCTGTCCGGGGTGAACGGGCGCCAGTTCGCCGGTCAGCACTCCCTGGTGAAAGCGACCGTAGCTCGCGCGGAACATCGTGCGGCCGTCAGCGCTCGCCCTCGTCGTGACGCCCAGGCGAGGAGACCAGAGGTTCCAGGTGTACAGCGTCCCCAGACCATGGACGATGTCGCCGGTCTCGTTCCCGCTGACGTCACGTGCACGAAGGTCCTGACTAATCGCACGCGTGTGATCGAAGCGAATACCGGCATTGACGGTGACGCGGTCGCCCAGAGTCAGCGCCTCGCTCGCGAACGTGCCGGCTGTCACGAACTGACCGCCAGGCGTTGCTGGCGCCCGCGAAATGCTCTGAAACGGCCGACCGTTGTCATCAACGTATCGCGTGCCGGTCGGAATGATCGTGAGCGCGTTGTGCTCGCCCTGTTCGATCTGGGCGCCGACTTTCCATTCGTGATCGCCGCCCCACAACCCCGGGCGGTCGTGCGTCAGCGTTGCCTTTGCGGTCGTGCGAACCAGTTTCAGCGTACCGAACTGCTGTGGCCCGCCGCTGGAGACGCCGGTCGTCTGGTCGAAATGGTTTGGCGTCGATCGATCACCCGTGCTCGGATCGCTGCGTTGATTGTTGACGAACTGCCCCAACCGCGCGTCCCAAAGCGTGTTGTTCGACAGCGTGTGCGTGAGCTGGGCGAAGGTCGCGGTTGGCACCGAGGCATGCGTACGGACCGTCGACTCGAAAGGCGTGACGAGTGTCGGACGATCAGGGTTCGCCCAGAACTCCTCGTGGTAACTCGGTTGGAGTCGCAGCCGCGGCGTCACCTGCCACGTAAGCTTCCCGAACACCTTGTCCTGCTGATAGGCGCGTGGGAACTTCGGATCGGTGCCAGGCTGACTGTCGTAATCGCGCAGGTACTGATACCCAGTAAAGAACCACACGCGGTCGCGCACAATCGGTCCGCCCAGGTCACTGGTGAAGTCGCGATATCGCGAACGCGTATAACCGCTCTGCCCCTGGCTGCAATTCGCGCAAGGCAGCTCGATCGGCTGACTCGTCAAACCGGCGGATTGGCCGAAATACGACGCGTCGTACGCCAACGCATTGCTGCCTTGTTTGGTGACGACGTTGAAAACGGCCCCCTGAATGTTGCCGAACTCGGCTGACGCGCCGACGGACTGGATCTGAACTTCCTGAATGACGTCGATGCCCGGTTCGGCTACTGCGCCGCCGCTGCATGGGCAGGTGAAATTCGTACCGTCGAGAAGAAACGCATTCTCATTGACGCCGCCGCCAAACGACGAGACGGCGTTGCTCGTACCTGCCGCCGGCGATGTCGAGGACACGCCAGGAGCAGCCTTGATGAAATCAAACATGCTGTACCGGCGCCCCGGGATGGCTCGGATGTAATCCTGGCCGAATCGTGTTTCGAGGCCGCTTCCTCGCGCTTCAATTCGCGATCCGGCACCTTCGACGACGACCGATTCGGCAACGCCGGCAACCTTCAGCACGACCGTCCGTTCGAGCGTCGCACTGGCGCCGATTTGCAGGTCCTGTTCTCGATACGGCGCAAACCCGGACTTCTCCACTTCGATTTGGTAGAGACCGGGCGGCAGCGCCTGAAAGCGGATTTGCCCCCGTTCGTCGACCTCGCGACGCTCTGGTCCGCCAATGAGGGAGGGGGAACTGATCTCAACACGGGCACCGGGGAGCACCCCGCCTGATTCGTCGCGGACCGTCCCGATGAGCGCGCCGGTCAGGGTTTGCGGGAACGCCGTAGCCGCGAGCATCAACGATGTTGAGGCGAACAAGAGAAGCCGGAGCGGCAGTTTGCGCATGAGCGGTGCCTCCTCATGGAAGTAACGCGCAAACCGCGCCAAACTCACCTCATTGAAACAGTGGACATGGCATCCGCCGTTTAGCCGCCGACACTACGCACGCGAAACGCTTTAATATTCTGCCCATGCCGGAAGACAAGGCCGACCTGGCCGGGATCACGCAACTGCTGATCGCGTGGAGCGACGGACAACGTGACGCGCTCGATCGCCTTCTACCGCTGGTGTACGCCGATCTCAGGCGCCAGGCATCCCGGTACATGCGCCAGGAATCTGCCGGTCACGCTCTCCAGCCGACGGCACTCGTCCACGAAGCCTACCTGCGCCTCGTTGATCAACGCCGGGTCAAATGGCGGAATCGAGCGCATTTCTATGGAGTCGCAGCGGGGATGATGCGTCGAGTGCTCGTCGACGACGCGAGAGCGCGTCAGGCGGAGAAGCGGGGCGATGGCTGGGAACGCGTGACGCTCAGCGAGGTTGACGCTCAAGCGGCTGGCGCCGCTGGCGTGGATGTGCTGGCGCTGCACGATGCGCTCGAGCGTCTCGCCGCCTTCGATCCGCGAAAGGAACGCATCGTGGAACTGCGGTACTTCGGCGGCCTCACCATCGAGGAGACCGCCGAAGTCATGGGCATCTCCGAAGCCACAATCGTTCGCGAGTGGACGATGGCCAAAGCCTGGTTGCGCGCAGACCTTGCCAGGGTGTCCGAGCCTCGCTGACATCCGTCCCGCGTGCTTAGCGATCCTTCGGCATGGATCCAGTGGCCGACCCTGCCGTGGAAACCCGCTTGATCTCGGTCGCGAGATTCTTTCCATTCACTTCCCGATAGCTGACGATCACGGATTGCCCAGACTGAATCGCGTTCGTCAGTTTGATGCCGGAAACGCCGGCGGCCTGGGCCGCACGGGCCTGATGACCGGCTCCTGGCGCTTCGACCATGGTCTTCGCGTCGACGCCGAAGATCATGTCTTTGTCGCCGACTTTGACCGTCAACGAAACGTCGGTCACCGTTTTGGCCGTGCCGCGCGCGCTTTTCGTTTGTGCGGCCACTTGCCGAGCCGCCACCAGGCCTGCGAACACAAGCGCTGGAACGAGGCATTTCCGCAGACTCTTCATCCGATGCATAACGTCTCCTTCGCGCTCCAGACGTGCTCATGCGCTCATCTGCTAACGCGGAAACGAGCGGCAATTCACCTCACCCGTCAGCGGATCAATTTTCCGTAAGCGTGCCGTCTGCGCCGGAGACGTCGTTCCTTAGGTGAGGATGCCCTCATATAATGCGCGGATTGGTGAACCTTCCATGAACCTCAAATCCCGAATGGCCATCCTCTTTTCGGTGTTAGCCGTGCTCGGAACGGCCGAGCGCGCCCTCGAGCGCGTGGCGCGCGCGCAAACGAAGGCGCCCTCGTACCAGGTCGATCCATTCTGGCCAAAACTGCCGAGACAATGGATTCTCGGGCAGGTGGCCGGCCTCGACGTCGACGCGAACGATCACGTGTGGATCATCCAGCGTCCGTGGTCGCTCAACACCGACGAGGTTGCGAAGAATCCTGAAGCGGAGTGCTGTCGCGAGGCGCCGCCGGTCATGGAATTCGATGCGGCGGGCAACTACGTCCAGGGCTGGGGCGGCGAAGGCGCCGGATACGAGTGGCCGAAAGATGAGCACACGATCCACATCGACTACAAAGGGAACGTGTGGATCTCGTCGGCGGGCGGACCGCGTCTGCGTGAAAAGACCGAGAATCAGATTCTGAAGTTTACGAAGGCCGGTAAGTTCCTCATGCAGATTGGTCACCGCGGCCAGAGCAAAGGCAGCCTCGACACCAACAACTTCAACAACGCCGCAGACATCTACGTGTATCCGAAGACGAACGAAGTGTTCGTCGCCGACGGCTACGTGAATCGCCGCGTGATCGTGCTTGACGCGGACACAGGAGCGTTCAAGCGGATGTGGGGCGCGTACGGCAACAAGCCTGACGACAATGCGCCGAACAAGTTGACGGACGACGGCCCGGGGCCGCAGCAGTTCAACACGGTGCACGGCATCCAGGTGTCCGACGATGGGACCGTGTACGTGGCGGATCGCTTGAACAACCGCATGCAGGTCTTCACACTCGACGGAAAATTCCAGCGCGAGATCTTCATCGAACGGAAAACGAAACTGCTGGGCACCGCGTTCTCGGTCGCGTTTTCACCCGATCCGCAGCAGGAACTGCTCTACCTCGCCGACGCCGGCAATGGGAAGATTCACATCTTCGATCGGAAAACCCTGACTGAAGTCGGATCGTTCGGGCGCATCGGCCGCTACGCCGGCGAATTCATCTTCCTCCACAACGTGGCAGTGGACTCGAAAGGCAACGTCTACGCCAGCGAGGTCGGCAACGGACGGCGCGTCCAGAAGTTCGTGCGGAAGTGAGCGACTACCGGCTCATTTTGGCGTTTCGCACGTGCCCGAGAGGAGACGAACGCTCTTCACGGTGAAGTCGATTGTCGGCCTTGACGACTGCGATGTCGGCCCGCTTTGCGCGGCGATTGCCGCTGTCGTGGGATCGATCGCGCCCGCCTGCCCAGCGACATTCGCCGATGGATACAACCCGCCGACGATCGTGAAGCGCTTCGGCAGAGCGCCAATGACCTCGACGTGCTTGCCGGCGAAGTCTCGCACGTCGACGCCTTTCAAGACGTACGTGCGCCCGTCTTCGTCGAGGGTGAACGCGTTCTTTGCCGTCTGACTCGCCTCGACACAGCCGGTGAGCGTCACCGGTCCGTTTTTGGCAGACTCTTTCGCTGCCGGCTTCTGCGGAGCTGCCGCGGTTTGCGGGGCCGCGGCACCAATGACGACGGTGAGAAACGCTGCTGCAAGAATCATCGCTCACTCCGGGTGTCTGCGTGTGCACCTGAGAGCACGCTGGTCATCAGTGGGAAATTGCCCTCGTGACACGCGTACTCGTAGAGCGGCTGTTCCGTCCGCTTCAGCGGCACCTCTGCAGTCCACGTCCGCGTCCAGGTTGTCGGGTCGTCGAATGTCATCTGATAGCTAATTGTATCTTCGGCGCTGCGCGTGAACCGTTCGATCAAGTGCAGATGCTCGGCCGAGCCCATGAAATTGTTCTTCGCCGAGAAATTGATCGTGTCGACGACCAGCGTATCGCCTTCCCAATGACCTCGCGAATCGCCTTCCCACTGTCCTGTCGACGAGGTGAGGTGCGGCCTGCCGTCGAGCGGGATCACTCGCGCCTCGTGTCCGGTTTCCATGAACAGCACGACGTACGACGGCGTCTGCACGATCTGGTAGTAGCTGAGATCGCCGGCGCCATAACGACCGCCGAGACGTGGAACGCCCCATGAGATGCAGCGAAACGCGTTGTCGAGATCCTCAGGACCATCGGGACGCCTGGCCGCTGCAGCCGCCAGTTCGCGTCGTCGGCGTCCTTCAACTGTGAGCGCGGGGATGTGGCCGTCAGGCGGGTCGATGACCAGCGACGTGTGGTGATCGAACTCACGGTCGATCATGTCCTCGGCGCCATGAGTGGACGTGACGCTGGTAAAACGATCGGGACCACCGAGTGCCGCGAGGAAGACGGCGTCGCCGGCGGCGAAATCGCTGGTGCCGTTCTTGAAGATCTGGTCCGCCCGCGCCTTGAGAGCCGCCACTTCCTCGTCGGTGAGCACCGCTTTCCCCTCGAGGGCTTTCGGCCGCTCGAGCGGCGTCGCGGTCCGAATAATCCATGTGCCCTGGAAATCGGGGCGACCGTCGGATGTGCGCGGCGCTCTCCATGCTTTCGAGCCCGCCTGTCCATTGAGGGAAGCGGACAACGGCAGGAGCGCGAACGCCGCCGTGACAACCACGCCCGTTCCGAACGTGCGAATTCGACCGTTCATCTGGCCCTCCGCTCGTCGACCAATGGATGGTATGCTCCCTCGTCTCTGGAGTCCAACATGAATACACTAAAACGGTCTGCGCTCGGATTCGGGATCGTCGCCGGGCTCGCGGCCCTTGCCGGCGGTCACCCTTACGCTCAGGCGCCCGCGGCCGCTCCCCCGGACTACAGCAAGGTAGAGATTCAGACGACGCAGCTTGCGCCGAATTTCTACCGATTCGAAGCCGTCGGCCCGGTGCTGGTTGGCAATGCCGGCGCCTGGGTGGGCCCGGATGGCGTCTTCATGGTCGATGCGATGTTCGCGCAACTGAACGACAAACTGGTCGCGGCCGTCAAGAAAGTATCCGATGGACGGATCCGTTATCTGGTGAACACCCATCACCACCCGGATCACACGAGCGGCGATCCGAACTTCGGCGCGATGGGTGTGGCGATCCTCTCCCGCGACGAGCTCCGCGCCCACCTCGCCTCGGGCAACAATCCAACTCCAGCGGCCGGCCTGCCGATCATCACCTACAAGGGACCCGTCACCCTGCACATGAACGGCGACGACGTGCAGCTGATCCCCATCATGAATGCCCACACCGACGGCGACACAATGGTGTATTTCCCGAAAGCGGACGTGATCATGACGGGTGATTTCTATCGATCGATTCAGTACCCGAACATCGATCGCAACAACGGCGGCAGCCTGAAAGGCATGATCGACGGGTTGAATGCGGTCGTCGCGCTCGCGAAACCGTCGACGAAAATCGTCCCCGGTCATGGTCCTGTCGTGGACAAGACGGTCGTCGCGGCGAACATCGACTTGATCAACACCATTCGTACCCGGGTGGCCGCCCTTGTCGCGCAGGGCAAGACTCAGGAAGAAGTGATTGCGGCCAAACCGCTCGCCGATCTGGACGCCAGAGTGCAGCAGGTTGGCACGACGGGCGATCGCTTTCTCGGTCAGGTGTATGCGGAGTTGAAGGCTGGCAAGTAACGTGAACTAGCCGCAGAACTCGCTGAGCACGCAAAGGCATACAGCCTTCGAGGGTAGGGGACGTCCTTCAGGGCGTCCCTGGACCGCGATCAAGACAGCTGCCATAAACACATTTCCGATCCAATCGTCGGCGCAGCGCACAGCTACAAGATCGGCATGCTGATCGTGGTTGTGGCGCTGATGACGCTGAAGCCGTTCTGACGTGAGTTACCGCGGACGGGACGCTTTGAAAGGCGTCCCCTACAAATTATTCTGCGTGCTCTGCGAGCGCAGCAGCTAATTACCGCGCGGAGCAGGGTTCGGGCGTCCACTGGGACGCCGCGGTGTCGGGAAGTTTTTTGTAGTGCGTGCTTCGCACCAATGGAGTTGTGAGGTACTGCGGATCGTCGACGACGTGCGTGACGATCAACCACGTATCTCCGTTAGGTTCGGTCGTGCGCGCGAAGTATTCCGTCAGTACCGCATTGGCGCCGTACGGCACCCCGTTTTTCTGCAGATATCCCGGTTTCATGTGAGTAGTGACGACTTTCAGATCACCACCTGATGGTGCGCCACGGCCACGACCGCGTCCGCCGCCAGCCATCTCCCACTGCGCGGCCGAAGTCCCCTGCCAGGTCGGCTCGCCGGCCGCTGCCGGCGCCGCACCGAACTTGAAGAGACGCGTTTGCGTGCCGGCTTCGGTCTCGAGCTTCAGCGTGTCCTCGCCGTCCCAGGTGATGTGCAGCCGGCCGGGCGCGCGCATGACGCCACCCGCACCGTACGCCTTGCACTGATCGCCGGCCGCTTCGTCCTTGGCCGGATCCCAGGAGTTCGCGATGCGATTGCCTTCAGGGTTCAGCGGCAGGCCGGGATGATCGCCCTTTGGCGCCGTCACCATGCGATACCGCCAGTCTTCGGTGACAACCGAAACCCAGTAGCCGGTGAGATCGACGGGGGCCTGGGCCTTTGGCGTTGCCGGAGCCGCGGGCGCTGCGCCGCGGCCGCGCTGCGGTTGCGCGGACAGCGTCAATGGCATCATCGCCAACGCCAGCATGCTGGCGGCGAAACGAATAGGACCTTGCTGCATGTGCCCCTCGTCGTGGGACCGCCTGAAGGCAGTCCCCTACTTCCTGTTGAGCGTCTTGTACACGGCGTCCACGAACATGTCGGTTGTCCACGGCCCGCTCGTCGCGCCGTAACGTCCGTCGTAATCCCGCGTCAGCCTGGCGGCTTTCACCTGCTCCAGTGTCTGCCCCTTCTTGATGGCGTCCTGGACGCGGTCGCGAATAATCGTCAGCATGTCGCGGTAGTAGGCGACATCGGCAAGGTCGCACAGCCGTCCATGACCGGGGATGATCATCGTTCCGCCTTCGGATCTGAATTCGGGGAACGACAATTCAAGAATCTTGTTCAGGCCATCGATCACGCCATTGATCGAACCGCCGTGCGTGACATCGATGATTGGGTACGTGGTCGTCATGAAAACGTCACCGGTCGCGATGACGTTGGCGGAGCGGAACCAGACGATCGAGTCGCCGTCGCTGTGCGCGGCCGGGGCATGAACGAGCTGAATCGGCTCGCCGCCGTGATAGCGCATGCTCAACTTCATGCCGTCGCGGTGGTACGTCTCGTTTGGCCACGCTCGCTCGGGCGCGGCGGCATCTTTCCCGGTCGGCGCGCTCATGCGCGTCATCACATTCTCGTGCGCGACGATGAAGGGACCTTCGCCGCGGACCACTTCCACCGGAATCCGGCGTCCGGACGAGGCGAGCGCCGCGTTGCCGCCGATGTGGTCGTCAGAGGCGCTGGTGTTGATGATGTGCGCGATCGGTTTCGGCGTGATGCGTTTGATGGTCTCGAGCAACGCCGTGGCCATTGGTGGCGTGCCGGTGTCGACCACGAGCGTGCCGGCGTCGAACGTCATCACCGTGACATTGCCGCCATCGCCGCTCAACATGTACACGTTGTCGCGGACCTTCAGCACTCGAACGTCGTTGGTGGCGGCTCGTGCCGCGGCGGCCGCCGGTGCCTGCCCGCGTCCCTGCGCCGCACCCTGAGCGGCGGCCAGCGCAACGGTCGCGCCGAGGGAGACGATCGCGAGCGCCAGATTGCGGGCTGCAAATCTCGCGCGCATTACGGCTTCACCTTCAGCTTGGCGCGATAATCCGGATACATCGTCTCGGCGCCGCCCTTGGCGGCTTCCACCGGAAGGTTGTGCTTCTTTGCAAAGTCCTCGCTGTCGTGGGCCGTACCGGGCAGCCGGTGCGGCACCCAGCCGTGCGGGTGATCGGTTTCCTCTTCGATCTCGCACAACTCCGGCACGAACTGGAGATGGGTGTCGAGGACGAAATCGGTCGACTGGATGAACGGCTCAGTGAGATACACCGGGTCGGTGACGACCTGCACGATTGTCAGGTAGTCGCCGTGCCGCATCCAGTGCTCGGTCATCGTCGTCCGATCGCTGACGGGCACGCCATCGCGACGGATGATGTATTCCTTCAAGTGGGTGGTGTTGACGGAGAGCATGTCGCCCTCCCACTTCCCGGTCGAAAATCCCGTCCAGGTGTGGGGGGCTTCTTCGGGCGGATGCGGACGGCCATCCAGGTAGACGACGCGTTCGAGCAAGTCCTGAAAATTCGCGTGAATGGCAATGATCTCGCCGGTGATCGGTTCGAGCTCATTCCAGATCCGAACGGGGTGCACGCTGCGCCACATGTACAACGCCGAGTGGGGGCGGCATTGCCATTCGGCGATGCCGTACAGCGACGCGTCCCAACTGTCAGCACGCAAGCGGGCGGCGTCGTTCAAGGGCAAACCGGTGTAGTCGCCGAGCTCACCACCAGGAGCGCGCTCCTCTTGATCCTCGTAGTAGCGCTGGCCCCACATGCCGGAAAAATCTGTTTGCGCCAACGCCGGCACGCTCATCAGCGAGGACGACACGAACAGTGTGAGACCAATTAATCGGGAAATACGCGCGAGCATAGGCGCACCCTTGGAAGCCGTCAGTCCGTCAGTCCGTCAGTCGTCAGTCGTCAGTCGTCAGTCGTCAGTCCTTATGCTTTCTACGAGAACGTGCCGTTCCACTTGAAGCCGTCTTTCGGCCTCGTAATGCTCTTCATGCGCAGGCGGTGATCGTCGGGATTACGGCCCGGCGATCCGGTGATGACGACGTGATCGCCGGCCTTGAGTGCCGTCGCGCTGAGGCCCTGCGTGCTCAACTGCATGCCGGAACCCCACTCGACGGCCCACCGTTGCATCTGGCCGTTTTCATCGGGCGCTTCGAGATGGACATAGGAATGCGGATTGCGGAACTGAAACTGGATCAGATCGCCCTCGATCGTTTGCGTCTTGTCCTCGAAATAGGTGGCAGCGAATGAATGGTGCGCCAGGAGCGGAACTGAAACGGTCTGACTGACTCCCACTACCATCGCGGCAACGAACCAAATACGCTTCATGTCGAACCTCCAGAGCCCTTCCCGCGGTTCGCACATGATAGCGCAGCCGACTGGGGATGCAACGTCGAATGGCACCGCTTGTCGGGCGCGGGGTATACTCCGCGCAAGTTGCATTTTCAGAGGGAATCCATGACGTTTTTATACAGGTGGATCCGGCCGACGACTGCCGTGGCGGCCGCGGTCATCGGGTGGGCGGCCAGCGTGGCCCTGGTCGCGGGGCAGGCACCGCAACCGGCAGTCCAGATGTCCGACCAGGTCTTCAAGAACGTCCAGATCTTGAAAGGGATCCCGGTCGACGAATTCATGGGCACGATGGGGTTGTTCTCCGCCGCCCTGACCGTCTGCTGCGGCGATTGCCATACCGGAGCCGGCACATCGAATCCGAAGTGGGAAGACGATCCGCCGAAGAAGCGAACGGCGCGGCGCATGATGCAAATGGTGGCCGCGATTAATCGCGACAACTTCAACGGCCGTCAAGTCGTCACGTGCTGGACTTGTCATCGCGGCAGTGAGCGGCCGATGCAGACGCCACCGCTGGACAAGATGTACGGCGAGCCCACGATCGAGCCGCCCGACATCATCGCCACCGCCACATCTGGTGAACCGACCGTCGATCAGATTTTCGACAAATACATTCAGGCACTTGGCGGCGCGCAGCGGCTGGCCGGCCTGACGAGTTACTCCGGTAAAGGGACCGCCATGCCGTATGGCGATCCCGACATGTACACGTTCGAGATCTACGCGAAGGCGCCCAACCAGCTCGCCACGTTCGTGCACGAGCAGGAAGGCGACATGGTCCGGACCTTCGATGGACGCCAGGGCTACTTCATCCTGCCGCTCACCGTGGTCGAGGAATATCCCTGGACCGGCGGTGCGAACGAAGGGGCGAAGCTCGATGCCGTGCTCGCCTTCCCCGGACAACTGAGGCAGGCACTCACCAACTGGCGCGTCGGGTTCTCGACGACGGTCGACGGCAAAGAAGTGCGCGTGGTGCAGGGTACCGGAGCGTCAGGCCTGGTCGGCACGTTTTACTTCGACAAGGAATCCGGTCTCCTCGTCCGGATGGTGCGCTACGTGAATTCCGCCGTGGGCCGAGTACCAACACAGATCGACATCGGCGACTACAAGCCGGTCGCTGGCGTGATGCTGCCGTCGAAGTGGTCCTATGCGTGGGTCAGCGGACGTGAGGAATTCACGCTCACCGACGTGGAGCCGAACGTCGCGGTCGACGCGGCGAAATTCGCGAAGCCTTCTGTCGTGAAGAGGGCGATCAAGTAATGCGGAATTGCTTTCGCCACACAGTAGTTGGCGCGGCTTTCCTCTTCGTGGCGTTCGCGACAACAACATGCTCGCAGCCGGCGCCGGAACCGAAGGCTGCGCCGGCCAAGTCCGCGCTCATCGGCGAAATTACACCGGTGGTGTCCGTCAAAGAGTTGATGGAGAACATGATCGATCCGCTCTCGGACAACGTCTTTGACGCCGTCTGGTGGGACAACACCGCGAAGGGCATCGAGGAACACAAGCCGGTCACCGACGAAGACTGGGAGAAAGTGAAGACCGGTGCGGTCGGCATCGTCGAAGGCATCGAGCTGCTGAAGGTACCAAGGCCGTGGACGCCGGCCGGCGATCTGAATGACAGTCAGGGTCCGAACGCGCCGGAGCTGTCGCCGACGCAGATTCAAGCGAAGCTCGACAAGGATCCTGTGCTCTGGATCGCGAAGATTCAGGCGCTTCGGAATGTCGGGCTCGAGGTCCTGGAGATCGTGAAGAAGAAGGACTCGAACGCGTTATGGCAGGCGGGCGGCGATCTCGACGAAGCGTGCGAAGCGTGTCACCTCGAATATTGGTATCCGGGCGATCGGGCAACCGTCGAAGCCGAGAAGAAATTCAAAGCGCGGATCGAGAAACCAGAAAAGAAGTAGCACCGGCTCCGGCTGACGCCGGACACTACGTCCCGTCGACGTTTCGGATCGCCGGCGTCGGCGTCCGATGCACCCTGAGCTCGAACACGTCGGGCCGCGCATAGTGTCCCGCGACATCGAGCTGCCACCTGGGCCCAATCAGCTGATCGCGCCTCACGTTCGCATACAGAATGGTTTCGACTTCATGCGCCGGACCCGCGACCATCTTGCCATCCGGATCGACGATGACGCTGTCGCCGGCGTTGAGCCACTCACGTGCCTCCGCTAAATACTTCGCCTTGAATGGGAGATCGTCGGGGACGTCCGCCTTGCACACAGCCTGGCAACACCCCACGACGAAACAGCGACTCTCCTTCGCGACGTGGCGCATCGTCGACAGCCATGGCTCGCCGCGATCCCACGTCGGGGCGAGATGAATCTGAATGCCCCATGCCGACAACGCGTATCGCGCCAATGGCATGTAGTTCTCCCAGCAGATGAGTCCACCAAGCTTCGCAAAACCGACCGAGTAGACCTCCAGGTCGCTGCCGTCTCCACGTCCCCAGACCAGCCGCTCCCCACCGGTCGGCACGAGCTTGCGATGTTTGCCGAGAATCGAACCATCGGCGTTGAAGTAAAGCAGCGTGTTGTACAGCGTCGAGTCGCTGGCTTCCCCGTTTCGCTCGTTTACGCCGATTGCGACGACAACACCGGCACCGCGAGCGGCCTCGCCAAGGCGCCTGGTCGACGCATCCGGAATCACGACGGCGCCCGCATGGAGTCGGGAATACAGGTCGCGCAACTCGCCCGTCCGTCCGGCCGGGACAAACCAGGACCACAAGGGATAGCCCGGAACAAATGCTTCCGGGAAGACGACGAGTTGCGCCCCGTGGCGTCCGGCTTCCGCGATGAGGTCGCAGGCCTTCGCGATCGTCCGGTCGCGATCCAGATACACCGGGCAGGCCTGAACGGCGGCGATCGTGAAGGAATCGGCAGGCGATGTCATGAGTGATTCGTCCCAGCTATTGAATATCTGATATTGACCGTCTGCACCAGAGGTCGCTACTGTTCCGTGCAACAGTCGGGACGCCCTGAAGGGCGTCCCCTACATTTTTGATGGTGGGATGACGTCCAGCGCGTTTGATGGTGGGATGACGTCCAGCGCGTTTTGATGGTGGGATGACGTCCAGCGCGATATGTCCTTCGCTCATGAGCTGAAATTCGCCATTCGATCGTTGTCGCGCGTAAAAGGTCTCGCGCTGACGGTGATCGCGACACTGGCCCTGGGCATAGGCGTCAACGTCGCGATCTTCAGTCTCGTGCGGTCGGTGCTGCTCCAACCGCTCGTCAACCGTGACGAACAGCGGATTCTTTACATCCGTCAGAGCGCGCCGGGGATTCACAGCGAAAATTCGACCTTCTCGGTTCCCGAAATCCAGGACATCCGCGAGCGCGTCCGATCTCTGTCCGACGTCGCCGAGTTCTCGACGACCGGCTTCACGATGGTCGGCCTCGGCGAACCACGAACCGTTCGCGCTGGCGTCGTCAGCGGCAATTACTTCGACGTCATGGGCCTCAAGCCGGTCATCGGTCGCCTGCTGAATGCGAACGACGATGGCCCCAAAGCGGCGGGCGCCGCGGTGCTCACCTACCGGTTCTGGAGCACCTCGCTCAATCGTGATCCCACAGTGCTCGGCAAGACGGTCCGGCTGGAATCGCGGACGGCGACGATCGTCGGCGTTCTCGAACCGTCGGTGCCGTACCCCGCGGAGACCGAACTGATTGCGAACGTGGTGACCAGCCCGCATCATCTGTCCGCGACGATGGTGACGGGACGCGAACATCGCATGACCGAGGTCTTCGCCAGGCTCGCCCCGCAGGCGAACATTGACGCCGCGCGAACGGAGCTGACCGGCGCCTACCAAACCATCAAGCGTGATCACGCAGAAGCATATCCGTCGAGCGCAAATTTCACCGTGCGAGCGGTACCGCTTCGCGATCAGCTGACGGCGAATGCCCGGACGGTGCTGATCGTGCTCTTCGCTGCGTCGCTGCTGATTTTCGTGATCGCCTGCTCCAATGTCGCCAATCTGATTCTGGCGCGCACAGTGCGCCGCGAGTCGGAGCTCGCGGTGCGCGCAGCCATCGGCGCACAGAGCACGGCGCTCAGGCGCACGCTGCTCGCCGAAAGCTTGCTGATGTGCGGCGCGGGAGCGCTCCTCGGCATCGTGCTGGCCTGGCCGATGGTCGACGTGCTCTCTCGATACGCCGCGCGGTTCTCGGTTCGCGCGCTGGAAGTCAAAGTCGACGGGAACCTCCTGTGGATTGGCGCGGCGCTGGCGGTGATCGCGGCTGTTGTGCTGGCATTCGCGCCGACGCTGCCGTCTGCCGACGGGCTCGGCGGACTTCGCCTCAGCAGCGGAAGCGTCCGCATCGCGGGCGGCACGAGACGGAGGCTGAACGCCTTCGCGGTCATCCAAATCAGCGCGTCGTTCGTGCTGATTGCCGGAGCCGTGATGCTCCTCCGGACATTTCTCGCCCTTCAGGCGGCCTCGGGAGGATTCGACTCGGGGCGGATTCTTGCCGTCAACGTCCCGGTGACGTCGTACGGCCGAACACGAGAGCAGACGCGCGCGTTCTATCGTCAATTGCAGGATCGCCTCGGTCAATTGGCGGGCGTCGATCGCGTGGCCATCGGCAGCAACGTGCCGTGGCGGGACGGCGGGCAGACCGAGCGCGCCGGTACGCGTTTTCGCGCCGACGGCGAACAACGCGGCACCAACAACGAGGACCCGCGCGCGAAAATGCGGTCGGTCTCACCAGGATATTTCGCCGCGCTGGGCGTGCCGCTCAAAGAGGGGCGCGATTTCACCAGCGAGGATCGCGACGGCGCCGAACGGGTGGTGATTGTCAGCGAGACGCTGGCCAGGCAGGTCTTCGGCGGACGCGATGCCCTGAACCGCACCCTGTCGTGGAGCGATCCGATTATCAAGTTCATCGGCTTGAGCGGCGATCCGCGGCGGATCGTAGGCGTCGTTCCCGATATCGACGACGAGCACTTGCTGCCGCAGCCGATGATGCTGGTCTACCATCCGTTCGAACAGGAAGTCGGCGGTGGCCGCGTGTTCGTGCACACGCGCGTCGATCCCTACCCGCTGGTGCCGCAGATCACGAGAATCGTTCGCGAGTTGGCCGCCGATCAGCCCGTCGAGCGTGCCGCGACGCTCGATGACATCCGTGCCGAGGTGCTCGCGCCAGATCGATTGAACACGGCGGTGTTCGGCCTGTTCGCCGTCGTCGCGCTCGTCATCGCGGTCATCGGTGTAGCCGGGGTGCTGGCCTTCGCCGTCAGCGGCCGAACCCGTGAATTCGGCATCCGCCTCGCGCTCGGTGCGGTCCCGCGCAATCTGCTCACCGGTGTCGTTCAAAACGGCGCGGTCATCGCGGTTTCAGGGATCGGGATCGGCGTGGCGGGCGGTTACGCGGCCGCACGCGTCGCAGCCAGCTATCTGGAAAAGGTGCAGATGCCCGGCGCGATCGCGGTCGCCGCCGCGGGTGCCGTGTTGCTCGCCGCCGGTGTGGCGGCATCAGTCGTCCCCGCCGCTCGGGCGGCCCGCACCAACGTCATCGAGGCGCTACGAGCCGACTAGATCGAGCTTGCCGCAGAGAACGCCGACCTCGCAGAGAACATTCCGATTGGGCAGCTTCAGCCAGGGCCTGCTCATCACGAGCGACACGAAGATGTCACGGGACGTCGCCGCTCAGAGAATTCTGAGCGTTCGGCGTTGCTTGTCGTGACGGTGTTTGTGTTCGTGAGCTTCGTATTCTTCGTGCCGCCGTGCGAAGCAGCCGTTGAAGTAATATTTGCCACTCCACGTGGCATTGACCCTCGGCTCCCGCGTCGGTCGATACGAGATCCGCTCGCTTCTCGGCGCCGGCGGGATGGGCGAGGTCTATCGAGCGCACGATGACAAGCTCGGACGCGAAGTCGCGATCAAGATCCTGCCCGCCGCTGTCGCGAACACTCCGGAACGCCTCGCTCGATTTGAGCGCGAAGCGAAAGTGCTTGCGTCGCTCAATCATCCCAATATCGCGGCGATTTACGAGATCGTCGAATTCGATGGCGTTCCCGCGCTGATCCTCGAGCTCATCGAGGGCGAGACGCTGGAGGATCTTCTTGCGAAAGGCTCCAGGCTTTCGTCTTCAGGCTCGAGTCGGAAAACATCGGGGCCCGGACTTCAGCCTTCTGATTCCGGCGTTCGGACGGATCCATCCCGCAGTCTGAAGCCCGAACCCCGAAGCCTGGCGATCGATCAGGCGCTTCGCATCGCACTGCAAATCGCCGATGCGCTGGAAGCGGCGCACGAACGCGGCGTGGTTCATCGCGATCTGAAGCCGGGCAACGTCAAACTGACCACGTCGGGCACGGTCAAGCTTCTCGATTTCGGCCTTGCCAAGGCACAGCAGGACTCGGACTCGTTCGACGTGACGCACTCGCCCACCAAGGCGCTCAGCATCACCGATACGGGCGCGATTCTCGGCACGGTCGCCTACATGAGCCCGGAGCAGGCACGCGGACTGCCGGTCACCAAGCAGGCCGACGTGTGGGCCTTCGGCGCGGTGCTCTACGAGATGCTTGCGGGACGCCCGGCGTTTTCAGGAGAGACCGCGACGGACATCTTCGTGTCCATTCTCGAGCGAGCACCGGATTGGACCAGTCTGCCAGCAGAAACCGCATCAGAGATTCGAAGGCTGCTGCGGCGTTGTCTGGAAAAGGATGTGCGGCGGCGACTTCGCGACATCGGTGACGCGAAACTCGAGATCGACGAGGCGCTGACGCACCCAGGTGCGGCAGGGGACCTCCCTCGAAGCGTTCGTGCGACCAACGTGCGGTTTTCCCGCCTGACCGATTTTGTCGGCCACAAGGAAGCGCCGGCGATTTCACCGGACGGCAAGATGGTCGCGTTCGTGGCGCTGGTCGACGGCCGCCGGCAGATCTGGGTGCGCATGCTCGCCGGCGGCGCCGCCCTGCAGGTCACCCGCGACGCGGTCGACCACGAGCAGCCGCGCTGGGCCCACGACGCGAGCGCGCTGATCTACTTCACCCGTCCCAAAGCCGGCGCCGGCGAAGGATCGATCTGGCAAATCAGCGCGCTCGGCGGTCCGGCGCGGCGGGTGACCTCGGCGTTGAGCGGCGGCGATATCAGCCGCGATGGGCAACGTGTGGTGGTGTTTCAGGATGGGCGCGACGCCATCGACCTCGTAACGGTTTCACGCGACGGGTCGAACCGCTCCGTGATCGCGCGTCTTCCAATGGAGAACTTCTACCGCACCCCGCGCTGGGCACCTGACGATCGATCGGTGGCCTATCAGGTCGGGAGCATCGAAGCGTTCGACCTCCGCATCGAAGTACTCGGCGTCCAGGACGGCCAGCGCCGCGAGCTGGCCCGTGGCTCGAACCTGCAGGGGCTGACCTGGCGCGACGACAGTTCCGGCGTCATCTATTCCTCGTCCCATGGCAGCACGCTGCTCTATCCGCCGGTGTTCAACTTGCGCACCGTCGAACGTAACGGACACGACGACCGGCAGCTGACGTTTGGCGACATCTCCTATGTCGAGCCCGACATGCATGCCAGCAGGCTCGTCGCCTGCCGATCGCGCAGCCAGTCCGACATCTGGAAAATCGCCGTCACCGGAACACCCGCCGAGAACGCAGCGGGCGCGGTCCGCATCACCCATCAGAGCGGTCACGTTCAGACGCCTTCGGTCAGCCCCGACGGGTCGGAAATCGTGTACCTGTCGGACAACGGCGGCCACGGTAATTTGTGGGTGGTCGGAACGGACGGGTCGAATGAGCGCCAGATCACCTTCGACCGCGAGTCTGATGTGGCCATCGGCGTTCCCTACTGGTCGCCGACAGGCGAATGGATCGTGTTCATCGTCTCCCGCGCATTTCGTAGTGGTCTTGCGATTATTCGCCCAGACGGCAGCGATCGCCGCGCGATTGGCCCGGACCGGTGCTGGCATGCGTCGTGGTCGCGAGACGGCAAGTGGGTGTTCTACTCGACGCCGTCGGAATCTGAATTCCGCCAGGAGAAGGTACCCGTCGACGGCGGCCCGCCAACGGTCGTGCTCGAGAACATGGCAAGTGCCATCATCTCGTTCGGCGACGGCGCGAAATTCGCCCTCAACCGGCTCACATCGCCGCAACTGTTCGGGCGCTGGTCGGGCGAAAGCGAGATTTTCAAGATTGATGACGCTGGCGCGACCCACAGCATGGCTCGCGTGTCCGGCGCCCGCATCCCAGTGCTGCCGATGTTGCTTGGGCCTCAGCTCTCGCCGGATGGCGAGTGGCTCGCGATGCCGCTCATCGACGGCGCGACCACCAACATCTGGGGGCTGCCGACGAACGGCGGGCCACTGCGCCCGCTGACCGATTTCGGCAATCGCTCGGTGCTGATCGCGCGAAGCGTGTCCTGGGCCGCCGACAGCCAGTCGATTTACGCCGCCGTGGCGGAGCTCGAGGCCGACGTGGTGCTGTTTGACGGTTTGATTGACTGAGCTCGGAAGATCCGGCTGAAGCCGGACACTACGATTGCGGATTTGCGTCAGCCGAACCGATCGTTAGATCGCGCTGATCGAGCTCACCTGGATGATCTTCTTGTTGGCATCGAGCGAGCCGACCACTCTGACTTTCTTCCCGGCAAGCTTCTCTGGTGATTTCTGATCGGAGAGCGTGTACGCCGTCTTGCCGTCGAACAGCACGTAGCTGGCGCCATGGGCGTTGATGCACGCAACCGTGCACTCAGCGTCCGTGTCTCCCATCTTCATGCGTGAGTGATCACCGTTGTCGCAGTTGTCATCGGTAATCACGCCGCGGAACTCCGCGACCTCAGCGGACGTGCCGATCGTGCTCGGCGCCGCAGCCAACGCTGCAACGCCGAGCATTGAGATGAGGAGTCGTTTGAACACCGATGTAATTCTGAACTCAGCATTCTGAATGCTGAGTTTCAAGAATCGGTTATTCGCCGGGGACCATCAGATGGGCCGTGGTGGTGCCGGCGTTCATGATCCAGACGCCGCCGCCCCGACCGTTCTCGGGCAGACCCAAGGTGGCCTGGGTCGCGCCAGGAACAGCGACGGTCATGTGCGCACGGGCGTGATCCTTATCAGGACCCTGCAAGTGATACCACACCGAACCGAATTCCGGCTTGACGCGCGAGCCGTCCTTCTCCGCGGCGTCGAGTGCCGCCTGTGTCTTGGCCTTGTCGCCGAGCGCCTCGAACTTCATGTTCTGGGCGGCGCGATCGAGGTTACCGAGACTCGTGCACTCAATCGAAAACGCCTGCTGTTCCGGAAACCCGGAACGGTCGTAGCACACCATCCGGTTGGTTCCCTTCTTGATGGTGTCGTAGGTGTGATCGGGCTTCCATTTGATGATCGTCGCCTCGGCGCGAAGATTCGCCGGCGCGGCCGACAGAATGGTGTCGTTGTCGAGCGCCGCCTGCGCGAACGTCGTAATCGACGCTGCGGCCGCGGCCCCGAGGACGAACAGGGCGATGCGTTTCATACCAGGCCTCCATTGAGCTCCGCTCGAAAAGCGTCGCGGAAGCAACCAGCACGATAGCACGTCACAGCAGGCTTTAGGCTCTAGGCTTTTGGCTTTCGGCTTTCGGCAGTCAGGGCCTGGCGTTCACCCTGTGATCAGGCGTTCGGAACGCGTCGGACTGGCTAGAGCCACCTAAAGCCTAAAGGCGAGAGCCGAAAGCCGTCTTTTCTGAAGCGCTTGAAACGAGTTTCCCCAGAATTTTTATGACAAACACCTCCGTATGCGGCTTGAACCCGAATCTCAGGTGTGTGCGGAGAGAGGGCCAGTTGCCGTAGTCGACGAAGGTCAGGACCCCGATATGCCCGGTTTCCCGCATCAGATCTCCCAGATACGCCTTGAATCGCAGCCAGATCCCGCTGTTGCGGTACCGGGGCTCGATAAAAGCGTCGTAGGCATAGACGTAGCCGGCGGGAATGATGATTCGGTAACCCCAGGCCGTTTCCTCGTGGATGTCGCGATCGCAGAACCACTCGTAGCCCACGATTCGACCGGCGACTTCAGCCACCGCGCAGCGATCCCCCGCGGCAAAGCGATCCAGGAAACCGTCACGGTGGTTGCAAACCTTCACGAGTGCCTCGAGATCATCGAGCGTCGCCGCCCTCACGCTTCCAGGTCCCCGCAGAAGACCCGGCGCGATCTGCGGAATGCTTTCGAGGCGCAAAAAACACAGCTTCCCCACGTCGACGGGTCGGAACGGTACCCGGCGGAGGACCTTCTGCGCCAGCAGGAGCGACGGCGTGCGCCGCAATTCGGCGAGGCGTTTGCCAGTCATGCGCGAACGTCCGCGCCGCACAAGAGCGGCGGTTCGTGGAGATACCGCGCCGCCTGACGTTTCGCATCGATCACCTTGTACGCACGCGTCAATTGCTCCGGCGTGAGACCGGCGGCGTCAGCAGCGGCCTCAATGGGCAGGCCGTGATCTTTGGCATAAAGACACAGATCCGTCTGCTCGAGCGACAAGCCGAAGTAGAACTCCGACTGCGTTTGTTCCAATGAGTACGTATCCGTCGTCGGCGTCCTGTGCCGAATTTCTTTCGGGACGCACAGGTACTCGGCAAGTTGATAGACCTGCGACTTGTAGAGATGAGCAATGGGCTTCAGGTCGGCGGCGCCGTCGCCTTGCTTCACGAAGAAACCCTGGTCGTGCTCCAGGCGATTCGGCGTGCCCGCGACTGCGTATCGGTAAAGATCGGCGTAGTAGTACTCCATCATCTTGCGGATACGCTGCTTGAAATTGGTGGCCGCAACGATCCCGAGATACGCCTCGAGCGGCAACCGCACACGCCGCTCTTCGCCTGACGGCGCGCGCACCACGATTCGGTACAACGGATATCCCGCCTGAGTGATGGTATCGGGCAGCACGATCTTGCAGCGATAGCCGACGCCGTACTCGGGCACCACGGATCGAATCGCGGCATCGCGCCGTTCATAACAGCCGGCCGCCGCCAGGGTGCCGGTGATGTCTTCGACGGCGGTTTTGATGTTGAACGCCGTTGCGAGCGCGCGACCGAGCCGCAGGCTCTCCGGCGAGGAATCGGCCTCCGGCAGGAGCAGGCCCAACACGTGTTCCGCCCCGAGCGCCCGCGCAGCGAGCGCCCCGACCACGCTGCTATCGATCCCTCCAGACAAGGCGACGACGACGCCCCGTCGGCGAAGCCGCACAACCTCTCGGCGCATCCACAGCTGAATCTGCGCCGCCGTGGCCGCCCGGTCGATGTCGAGCAACTGGCGGGAGAACGCCGGGACACTCACGCCGAAGCCTCATTGGTGGCTTCGCGCAGTGCGCGGCGATCGACTTTTCCATTCGCGCCGGTGGGCAGCGCCTCACGAATGTCGATCTGGCGGGGCACCATGAACGACTCGAGGTGCTCGAGACAGTGTCGTTGTATGCGCGCCCTGCTGAGACGTGTGCCGGGAACGAGCGCCACCGAGGCGGCCACGGCTTCGCCGAGCAACTCGTCGGGGACACCGTACACCGAGACCTCCGCGACCGCGGGGAGGCGGGCGATCACCTCCTCGATTTGACGAGGCGCCACCTTCTCGCCGCGCGTTTTGATCATGTCGTCCAGTCGGTCGACGAAGTACAGGAACCCGTCCGAATCCATTCGAAAGAGGTCGCCGGTGTGGAGCTCGCCGGTGCCGGTTGCGTCGTCATAACGTAGAACGCGCGCGGTCTGATCGGGCTGATTCCA
>Ga0070681_10000920_pt1 | contig 24878 bp, 18 predicted proteins | sample KBSC83BmetaG_FD_65650 | JGI IMG/M metagenome (GOLD analysis project Ga0070681, IMG submission 65650) | Corn rhizosphere microbial communities from Kellogg Biological Station, Michigan, USA - KBS C8-3B metaG | ecosystem: Host-associated > Plants > Roots > Rhizosphere | place: USA: Michigan...
ACGACTGCAAGCGCAAGCTCGCGCAGCTCGGTTCAGTTACCCATTTGTTTTACGCCGCGCGTTTCGATCATCCGGAGGGCGCGGCGGAAGCAGTCGAAACCAACGCTGCGATGCTGAGCAATGTAGTGGACGCGCTCGAGGCGAACGCCGCGCTCGAGCATGTCCACGCGGTGCACGGCAGCAAGTATTACGGACACCAGCTCGGACCGATCAAGGTGCCGGCACACGAAGACGATACGCGCGCGCCCGGCCGCAATTTCTATTTCATGCACGAAGATTTCCTGCGCGCACGCGGCGGCAAGCGCTGGAGCTATACGACGACGCGGCCGCACGCATTTTGCGATCCGGCGGCCGACATACCACGCTCGATTGGCCTGTTGATCGCGGCGTATGCAGCGGTCCAGCGCGAGCTCGATTTGCCGCTGTACTTTCCGGGCAGCGTCAAAGCTTATGACGTGCGCACGCAATTTACCGACATCGCAATGCTGGCGCGCGCCATCGAGTGGATGGCAACCGAGCCGCGTTGCGCCAATCAGGCGTTTAACATTGTCAACGGCGATTATCCGAGCTGGTCGGATTTGTGGCCAAGGTTCGCGCGCAATTTCGGGATCGAGCCGGGCGCCCCGCGCGCGATCAATCTCGCCGAGTACATGGCCGACAAGGGCGGGATATGGCGGCGCATCATCAAGAAATACGGGCTGCTGCCGACCGCGCTCGACAAACTCGTGCTGTGGTCGTATGGAGACTACGTGTTCAAACCCGAATGGGACATAATGTCGTCGATGGCCAAGGCGCGCGCCTTCGGATTCGCGGATGCAGTCGATACCAGCGCGATGTTCATGCGGCAGTTCGACCGCTACCGCAATGCGAAGGTTATTCCCTGAGGAGAGAGCAGCCCATGAAAGTGCTAAAAACCATGTTCGTCGTGCTGTTCGCCGTGTCCACCGCCGGCGCACTGGCCCAGGCTTACCCCAGCAGATCCATTCGTTTCATTGTGCCGTGGCCGCCGGGGGGTGGCGCGGATGTGATGTCGCGCATCCTGAGTCCGAAGTTGTCGGAAGCGCTCGGGCAGCAGATCATCATCGATAATCGCGGCGGCGCCGCCGGCAACATCGGCGCGGAATTAGCCGCTAAGTCGCCGCCCGACGGCTACACCATCGTGTTTGCTTACTCAGGCACGCATGCGATCAATCCCAGCATCTACTCCAAGATGCCGTTCCAGGAAAGTGATTTCACGCCCGTCATCTGGATGGCTTCGGTGCCGCAGGTGATCGTCGTGCATCCATCGCTGCCGGTGAAGACGGTAAGGGACTTGATTGCGCTCGACAAGGCGCGCCCGGGTCAGCTGAGTTTCGGATCGAGCGGGAGCGGTGCGATCAATCATCTTGCGGGTGAGTTGTTCAACATGATGGCCGGCACCCGGTTTGTGCACGTGCCGTATAAAGGCGGAGGTCCCGCGGCAATTGCGCTGCTCGGGGGCGAGATCGGCCTGATACTCGGCGAACCCGCGTCCTTCGTGCAACACGTTAAAGCCGGCAAATTGCGCGCGATTGCGGTTACGAGCGCGCGGCACGCGATCGCGATGCCCGAACTGCCGACGGTCGCCGAAGCCGGCGTGCCCGGCTATGAGGTGACTTCGTGGAACGGCATTCTGGCGCCGGCGGGGACGCCGGCTGATATCATCCGGCGGCTCAATGCGGAGATCAACAAAGTCATCGGCGCGCCGGAGATGAAGGCGCGCATGCTCGACAACGGGTTCGAGCCGGTGGGCGGGGCGCCGGAGAAATTCGGCGCGCACATACATGCCGAAATCGCGAAGTGGGCGCCCGTCGTGAAAGCCGCCGGCGTGAAAGTCGATTGATTCTGAAAATAACAGGGAGACGCACGTGGCAAAACCATTCGGACTGCTGCTCGTGGGATTCAATTATTCAAATGTCGCTGAGGACGAATTCAACGACTGGTACGACCTCGAACATATTCCAGAGCGCGAACGCACCAAGGGGTTCATCAACGCTCAGCGCTGGCTCGGCGCGGAAGACCCTAAACTATCGATCGCGAGCTACGACCTCGACAGTCTCGACGTGCTGCAGAGCCCCGACTACAAGGCGATCGGAGGTACGAATCTGTCGATATGGTCGAAGCGCATGACCGGCAAGGCCCAGCGTATCTGCCGTTTCGAAGCCGAACAGACCGTACCGGGGCGCGAGGCAGGACCTGCCGATGCGGGCGGACTGATGATGTTCGCGATGAATGTACCGGCCGAGGTCGAGGCGGATTACAACGCGTGGTACAACGAAGAGCACATTCCGCGTCTGCTCAAAGTGCCCGGCTGCCTGTGCGCACGCCGGTTCAAAATGGCGGGCGGCACGCATCGCTACCTGGCGCTCTACCACCTGAGCGCGCCCGAAGTGCAGGCCTCGGAGGCGTGGAAGGAGGCGGCCGGCACGCCGTGGACGGTCAAGCTGCGGCCGCACTTCAAGGACCCGCTGCGGCTGGTGCTGCGACGTTACAGCAGAAAGACCTGACAGATAATTGGCTTCGCACGCGAAGGCGCACGGCAGGGCCAGGCCGCCGCTTACTTCTGCGCTTGCAATAACGCCAGAAATTCGACCGCGGGCACGGCCTTGCTGCAGTAAAATCCCTGGAATTCGTCGCACGCATGCGCGCGCAAAAAATCAAGCTGCTCCTCCGTTTCGACGCCCTCGGCGATCACGTTCAGGCTTAAACTGCGGCCCATTGCAATGATGGCGCCGGTAATGGCGTTGTCTTCCGCGTTCGCCGCGACATCTCGGATAAACGAGCGATCGACTTTGATCGTGTTGATCGGAAACCGTTTAAGCGTTGAAAGCGAAGAATATCCGGTTCCGAAATCATCAAGGGCGAGGCGGATTCCCTTATCGGTAAGCGCACGCATCGTCCCTATCGCCTTCTCGACGTCGTGCATGAGCATACTCTCGGTAATTTCCAGTTCCAGTAAAGCCGGGTCCATGCCGCATTCATCGAGCGTGGAAGTGATGTCCTGCAGGAGGTTTTCGTCGGAGAACTGGCGCGCCGACAAATTGACGGCCACGGTCAACCTGGGTAATCCCTCATTCTGCCATTTTCTGTTTTGCATGCAAGCGGTTTTGAGGACCCATCTTCCGATCGGCACGATCAGACCGGTCTCCTCTGCGAGCGGAATGAACTGCGTCGGTCCGACCGTTCCCAGATCCGGGTGCTGCCAGCGTATCAGCGCTTCCATGCCCGTGATGCGTCCGCTGCGAACATCTATCTTGGGTTGGTAATGAACCTGAAACTCATTGCGCTCCAGCGCGCGCCGCAGGTTGACTTCCAAGGCGAGGCGTTCGAAGGTGTGGATGTTGAGTTCAGCGGAATAAAACTGAAAGTTGTTCTTGCCTTGCTCCTTCGCGCGGTACATCGCGACGTCCGCGTTTTTCATCAGCGATTTCTCGTCCTCGCCGTCTTTCGGGTAGCTGCTGATGCCGATGCTCGCCGTGACGTGGAACTCCTGGCCCGGCGTCCCAAACGGCCTGACGATGGCGGAAAGAATCTTTTGTGCGACCACCGACACATATTTTTCATCTTCCAGTTCTTCCAGCAGTACCACGAACTCGTCTCCACCCAGGCGCGCCACTGCATCGCTCGCGCGAAGCAAAAGCCTGAGTCTTTTGCCGACTTCCTGCAGCAGCACGTCTCCGGCATCGTGCCCGAGCGTGTCGTTGATGTTTTTAAAGCGGTCGAGGTCGATAAAAAGCACCGCCAGCCCTTTTTTGTAGCGATGCGCCTGAGTGATTCCATGGGTCAGGAGCTGGCTGAACAGGCTGCGATTCGGCAACGACGTGAGGCTGTCGTGATAAGCGAGATATTGAATCCGTTCTTCGGAACGCATGCGCTCCTGTACTTCTTTCTGCAGCCGCGTATTGGACTCGGAGAGTTCGGCGGCTTGCTGTTCCAGATTGACGTTTAGATCGCGCAGGTTTTGCGCATGCTTCGCCGCGCGATTTGCGAGGTGGGCGTCGAACACCGAAATAAGCAGCGTCGTCGCCAGGAACATAAAGCTAAAGCCTCCGATCGCGCTCGCAAGCCAGACGTTGCTGATATCCTGCGGACTTACTGAGCAAATCGTGTTCGGCGCAAAGACCGCCGCCGCCATCCCGGTATAGTGCATTCCGGTGATTGCAATACCCATGACGAGTGCGCTGCCGGCTTTCTTCCAGAACGCGGACAAAATGGTTTCCGAGCGCAGTTGAAAAGCGATCCACAACGCCACGATCGAGGCGGTTATCGCGATCACAATGGAAAGCGTGAAGAGCAATGGATCATAGCGCAGCGGCGGATCCAATTGCATCGCCGCCATCCCGGTATAGTGCATGCCCGCGATACCGATTCCCATCAGCAGCCCGGCGCTGAATAATCTGTTCAAGCTCAATGTGCCGTGGCTGACCGTGTAAAGCGCAAAACCGGACACGATAATCGCGATCACGAGCGACACCATCGTGATCGGGATGTCGTACGCCATCGGTATCGGCAGCTGAAATGCCAGCATGCCAATGAAGTGCATCGACCAGATGCCGGTCCCCATCGAAAGCGCGCCGCCGTAAAGCCAATAGCGGGAGGCCGGGGTCCCGTACGTGGCCACGACACGCGACACAAGATCGAGCGCCACGTACGACGCCAGCGTAGCAACTACAATCGAAAGGATAACTAATCCGTGGTTATAGGTGCCCCCCATGCTTGGTTCCGTATTATTCCCGCGAGTTTGAGAATAAGTGACCGCTACTTGCGCGAGCTCGCTCCGCCATCGATGGTAATCACCGTTCCGCTCGTGTAGCCGGAACGGTCTGAGCACAGGAATACGATCATGTCCGCGACTTCATCGACTCTCCCGAGCCGTCCGCGCGGGAATCCCGTCGTCAGTTCGCGCCAGCGGTTTTCGTCTCCGAGCTCCTTCTTTGCGCGCGCCTTCCAGCGCACGACCTGGCGGTCGGTTTCGATGGAGCCGGGGTTGAGCGCGACCACGCGCACGCCGTAATCGACGCTCTCCGCACCGAGCGCCCGCGACATCGCCATCAACGCCGCGTTGGCCATGCTGCCGGCAATATAGTTTGCAGTCGGCCGCTCGCCGGCGGTACCGGTAACGTTGACGATCACGCCGCGCTTTTTCTCGCACATCTCCCGGTAGATCTCGCGCGTGAGATTGATAAAACCGAACAGTTTCAGGTCCCACGCTTCGCGCCAGGTCTTGTCATCGAGGCCGGTGATTGAGCCCTGTGGAATTGCACCGGCATTGTTGATCAAAATATCGACTGATCCGCACGCCTGGGCCAGCTTGACCGTATTCTCGAGCCTGGACAGGTCGAGTGCGTACGTGGTGACACTGACGTGGTGAGCATCGACGAGGGTCTTGCGCGCCGTTTCGAGATTTGCAGCGCTGCGCGAAGCGAGGTGCAGATTGCAGCCTTCAGCCGCAAGGGCTTGCGCAACACCATAACCGATGCCGCGCGAGCCGCCGGTGATCAGCGCGGTGCGTCCTTTGAGATTCAGTTCCATGTTGTTTGATTTGTGGGAGTGGAATAAGGTGCCGCTACTATAAGCAAAATCGTACGCTATGACTAGCGCATAGCGTGTTTCGACGCGGCATCGATGTGCGCTACCGTGGTGCGCGCATCCGCCGTCGGTCATTATTGCGTTGACATGTACGAAGTGCGTTGCATTTGCGATCGTCTGCCATGCCCGCGCCATCGACTGATCGTCATATCGCCACACGTACGTGAGTGCGAAAAGGCAAGCGCGGCCGCGGCGGTGTCACTGTTTGACGACGGTCGTGCGTGCGTCAACCGCGCGCCAGGCAAGCGCGTTATAGGCTCATCCGGTTTCCGGATTAACCCAATGGAGAAAGAATCATGAACAAGCTGTTGACGACTGTCGTTGCCGCCCTATTTGCCGGCATCACCCTCGGTGCAGTTGCGGCCGACGAAATGAAGAAAGCCGACGCGCCGAAAGCGACTCCGGCCACCCCGGCGACGCCCGCCAAAGGCGATGCGGCCAAGGCAACGCCCGCGACTCCGGCGACCCCCTCGCCCAAAGCGGAAGCCAAAACTGACGCGCCCAAGGCCATGACCAAAGAAGAGAAAAAAGCCGCGAAAGCCCAGAAGAAAGCCGACGCCAAAGCCAAAGCCGAAGCGAAAGCCAAAGCCAAAGCCGATGCGAAAGCGGCTAAATCCGACATGAAGAAGGACGATAAGAAAGCTGACAAGAAGTAATGCTTCAGATCGCGGTTTAAATCGCGATCGAGCGATCAAAAAAGGCGGGATCTTCCCGCCTTTTTTGTTGTACGTTTGTGCATTGCGAGCGCGGCGTGCCGCCGCTGCCCAATAATCGAGCAACGTCGCGATTGCTGCTCGATGCTGGCATGACCGCATCATCGTTCTTCGCAATGGGGTGCGCGCGCAGGACGTTCGCGCGGAACTGGGTGCATAGAATGCAATATCGCTGCCGCCGCGTTGTAACGCCTGCGCATGATTGCTAAGATTCCGCGCATCGTTAAATGAGCGAAATAATCTGAAGGAATGCATGAAAGCGTTGCTGGTAAAACAATTTGGCGCGCTCGACGCGCTCGTGATTGAAGATCGCCCCAGCCCGCACCCGGGTCCGGGCGAAGCGCTGGTCAATATTCATGCGGCGGGCGTCAATTTTCCCGACTTGCTGGTTATCCAGGGCAAGTATCAATTTCTCCCGCCGCTGCCGTTCAGCCCCGGCAAGGAATGCGCGGGCGTCATTCAATCTGTTGGCGCGGGCGTCACGCGCATCAAGCCAGGTGACCGCGTGCTGGTGCAAGTCGAGTACGGCGCGTATGCGCAGCAGGTCGTTACCAAGGCCGTGAACTGCCACGTGATCCCGGCCGCGATGAGTTATCCCGAGGCGGCGGCGATGGGGCTGACTTACATGACCGCGCATTTCGCGCTCGTCGAGCGCGCGCGGATCAAGTCCGGGGAAGTGGTGCTCGTGACCGGCGCTGCCGGGGGCGTCGGACTTGCCACGGTGCAGGTTGCAAAAGCACTCGGCGCAATCGTGCTCGCCGCGGTGAGCACTCCGGTCAAAGCCGCGGCGGCGAAAGCGAGCGGCGCCGATCACATCATCGATACCGGCGTTTCCAACCTGCGCGATTCATTGCGCGAGCAGGTGTACGCGGCGGTCGGTAAGCGCGGCGCCGACGTGATTGTCGACAGCGTCGGCGGCGACGTCTTCGATGCGTGCCTGCGCGCGATCGCGTGGTGCGGCAGAATCGTCGTGGTCGGCTTTGCCGACGGACGCATCCCCGAAATCAAGGCCGGCCATATCCTGGTCAAGAACATAGCGGTGATCGGGCTGCAGTTCAGCGACTATCGCGATCGCGAGCCCGAAAAATGCCTTGCCGCGCGCAAGCAGCTGTTCGATCTTTACAACGCGGGCAGATTGAAGCCCCATGTAATGGCGACTTATCCGCTTGAGCGCTATAGCGAGGCGCTGGCGCTGGTCAGGGACCGCAAGGTGATCGGGAAAGTGGTATTGACGACAGCGTAGATCGCGCCGACCACGTCTGGCGTTCCATCAATGAACCGCCTGGACCGGAGGAAATTCGCCGACAATCGCCGCAGCCGCGTCGGCCGCGGTTTCCAGATTCATGACCGCATCGGCAAGCCGGTCGGCATCGGCAGACTTTGTACCAAGCCCATGCTCGAGGCAGCCGTGGAATTTCGCGCGCAGCTCGTCTTCGCTCATCGGCTCCTGCGGACTGCCTTTGATCGTATCGCTCGCGGCTCTTATCACGCGTCCGTTTCTGAGCGTGACTTTTACGCGCGTGGATTCAATTGCGTTCGGATCGATCTGCGGATCATCCGCTACCGTTATTTTCGCGGCCAGCGCAACCACCGCCGGATCGCTGATCGCGGATTGCTGATAGCTGCGCAGATCGACGCGCGCATCGGTCAGCGCGCGCGCAAAACTGTAGGCGGCGTTGAATTGCGCATGTACGACCGAATCGCGCCTGGCGTCGTACGGCTCGCCGACGGTAAGCCAGTTGGTCTTACCCATGCCGATTTCGATGGCTTCGACGTCGCCCGGTTTCAGATCCTGCTCGCGCAGCCTGATGCCAAGCCCGATTGCGGTGTGATTGCAGCGGCAGCACGGATAGGGCTTGAAGCTGTATTCGCGGATGCGCCAGTGCGTGCCGAGGCCGTCGGTCAGAATTTCAGGCTTGACTTCTGCGCGCTCGTACAGCGCGAACAGCCCGGCGTTGCCTTCGAGCGTGCGGCGCGTGCCGGTTAATCCGTCTGCGGCGAGGAACGCGCCCAACACCGCGCCGCGCGCAGCGAACCCGGCGCCGAGGCGCTTGGAGAGCACGCCGTCACGCATGCTCTGCGCCGAGCCGCTCGCCTGGTGGAACGCCATGCCGAGCGCGTTGCGCAACCCCGCGGCGTCGAGTTTGAGCAGGCTTCCCGCCGCGAGGCTTGCCGCGAGCGTGCCGAATATCATCGTCGGGTGCCAGCCTTTGCCGAGACTGTTGTAGCACGCGAGTCCGAGCCGCGCGTGCAATTCGGCGCCGATCGCATACGCGAGCAGGAAATCCCTGCCGCTGATATTGCCGATGTCTTCAGCCGTTGCGAGCAGCGTCGGCAGCACGACACAGTTGGTATGCACGCGTGCGGGATCGTGCTGATCGTCGAAATCGAGCGCATGCGCCGCGGCGCCGTTGGCGAGCGCCGCCGTCGGCGGTGAGTAGCGGCGCTTGCCGATGAGCCCGGTCGCCGAGCCAGTGCTTTCCCATTTTTCGAGACGCTGATTCAATTCGCGGATGCCGGGCGCGTGCGCCGCGCCGCCGATGACGCCGAGCGTATCGAGCACGAACAGCTTGAGCTTGTGTACGACATCAGCGGGCAGGTCGTCGAAGCGCCAGCGCGTAATCCGTTCGCACAATTGCAGGCTGTAATCGTCGCCAAGCAACGACGAGGCTGGCGCAGGTGAACGATCGAGTGGCACGTGAGCCATGAAATTGCCGTTCGTTAGTCGGCGCGAATATTCGCGCGTCGAGCGAGCGTCGCGTATTTCGCAAGCTCTGATTTTATGTAGGCGCCAAACTCGCCCGGCGAGTTGCCGACCGCCTCGACGCCTTCGAGCGCAAGCCGCTGCTGCACGTCGGGCAGGCGAACGATCCTGACGATTTCGCTATTGAGGCGCGCGATAATGTTCGGTGCAGTGCCGGCCGGCGCGAGGATGCCGTACCATACGCCGGCTTCAAAACCGGGAACGCCGGACTCGGCGAGCGTCGGCAGCTCAGATGCAAAATTCGTGCGTTTGAGGCTTGCCATGGCGATCGCCTTCAACTTGCCCGCGCGAACCTGAGGCAGCGCGGGCGGCGTGGTATTGAACATCAGATCGACTTCGCCTGCGATCAGACTGATGGTCGCAGGCGCGATGCCCTTGAACGCGATGTGCACAATGTCTGTTCCGGTCATCGATTTGAAGAGCTCCATGCCAAAGTGCGACGTGGTACCGCTGCCGCCCGTAGCATAGTTGAGTTTGCCCGGGTTTGCCTTGGCAAGCGCAATCACGTCGCGCACTGTCCTTACCGGCACCAGGGGATGCGCAAGCAGGATCAGCGGACCGGACGCGATCTGCGACACAGGTGCAAAGTCGCGCAACGTGTCAAACGGCACGCGCGCGATTGCCGGGTTCATCGCAACGTGGCCGACGTTGGCGACGAGCAGCGTATAGCCGTCAGGCACGGCTTTAGCGACGAGCGCTGTGCCGATGCTGCCACTTGCACCGGGACGATTGTCGATGACGACGTTCTGCGCCAACGCGTCGCTGAGCTTCTGTCCGATGAGTCGGCCGACCGCATCGGTGCCGCCGCTCGGCGCGGTGGCTACCACGAGCTGGATAGGCCGCTGCGGATAGCTTTGCGCGGCCGCATCAACGCTGAGCGCCGCGGCCAGCAAAGCCGGTACGACGGTGGCGCGGCCGCTGGTCGGCATAGAATCGGTGGCGCGGCTAGTCGAGCTTGAGATTGGCGGCTTTGACGACCTTGGCCCATTTCGCAATTTCGCTGCGCAGCCAGTTGCCGAGCTGCTCCGGTGTCATGGTGTAGACCTCGGCGCCTTGCCGGGTCAGGTTATCTTTCATTTCCGCAGTGCTGAATGCTTTGACAATCTCGGCGTTGAGCCGGCCGATCGTGTCTTTCGGTGTTCCGGCGGCTGCGACCACTCCCTGCCACGAGCCAGTTTCGAAATCCTTGAGCCCCGCTTCGGCGACCGTCGGCACTTCGGGAATTGCTGCGACGCGTTTCAGGCTCGATACAGCGATCAGTTTCAACTTGCCGGACTTGCAATGTGGATAGGTCGCGAGCATGCCGTTGAATATGGCGTCCGCCTGGCCGGAAGCGAGGCCTATGATCGCGTCTGATCCGCCTTTGTACGGGATGTAGGTCCATTTGATTCCGGTCTGCGCTTCGAACGCGACGCCCGCCAGATGCGGTGCGCCACCGATCGACGAAACCGCAAAGTTGAGTCGGCCCGGTTTTGCCTTGGCGAGTGCAATCAGTTCTTTTACCGTTTTCACCGGCACCGACGGGTGCACGGCCAGCAAGTGCGGCGAATAGGCAACCATCGTCACCGGCGCGAAATCTTTGACCACGTCGAACGGCAATTTGTAAATGCTGGGGCTGATCGTCAGCGCGCCCAGGTCTGCGAGCAGCAGCGTGTAGCCGTCGGGTGCGGATTTCGCAACCAGATCGGCTCCGATGTTGCCGTTGGCGCCGGCGCGGTTATCAACGACGATCGGCTGGCCGAATGCTTCGTTGAGTTTCGGGCTCAGCAGCCGCGACAGGATGTCCGAAGTGCCGCCGGGCGGATACGGGACGATGATACGCACCGTTTTCGACGGATAATTCTGCGCGAACGTGCTGAAAGTAACGAGCAGCGCAGCACCCACGCTTGCTATCGCGATGGTCATTTTGTTCATCGGCGCTCCTTGTTCTGCGAGTGAGCTTGCATTCGCGGTGGGCTCGCGAGTTACGCGACGCCGTGCTGCTTGAACCACGCTTGCATCTGCTTCCACCCGTCCTCAGCCGCATCTTTGCGGTAATTGGGCCGGTAATCGGCGTAAAACGCGTGTGGTGCCTCCGGATAAACGATAATCTCGCTCGTCGTATTGCCTGCCGCCTTGAGCGCGGCTCGCATCTGCTCGACGTCCGCCACCGGGATGCTCGCATCCTGCCCGCCGTAGAGCCCGCGCACCGGAACTTTAAGGTAGGGCGCGAGCTCGACCGGAAATGCCGGCTGCAGCGGCGCTTTCGCGGCCGCGACCAGGCGTCCGTACCACGCGACGGCGGCACGCACTTTTGGATTGTGCACGCAATAGGTCCAGGTGATGCGACCGCCCCAGCAGAAGCCGGTAATGCCAAGCCTCGAAGTATCGGCCTTGCCGACCCACTTCGCCCACATCACTGCGGCGTCGAGATCTGACATCACCTGGCTGTCGGGAACGTGATTGACGACTTTGGCAAAAATTTCCTGGTTGTCGGTCATTTTCGACACATCGCCCTGACGGAAATACAGTTCGGGCGCGATCGCGAAATAACCGAGCTTGGCGAGCCGGCGGCACACGTCTTTGATATGCTCGTGCACGCCGAAAATTTCCTGCACCACGAGTATCAGTGGAGCGCCGTCCTTGTTCGGCGCCGCGCGATAGGCGGGAACCTGACCGTCGCGGGTTTCGATTTTAACTTCGCCCGCGGTCAGCCCTTGAGTGTCGGTCGTAATGGTGCTCATCGCGATGGGCTGCACCATGCGCGCAAAGCCTTGTGGCAGCCACGCGGCGAGCACATCACGCAGGTCAGTTCCGGATTGCGGCAGGTAACCGGTCAGCACAGAGTCGGTCATGGTTGCTCCTCTATATAGGATGGAAATGTCCGCGCGAAAGTTGGCGGCGTGGAGCGCAGATTATATGGAGTCCAACGCCGCACCCGCAAGTGATCTTCGATTCCGCCTTGCGCAGCAATGACGAGCGCGGCTAATCTGTGGTCTGCGTTGGCATAATGTAAAACTGCGCAGTACCGCAAAACTTTGAAACAACGAACGCTGGGAAAGGCGAGAGGACATCACACATGTCGGCACAACGATGGGCACGATGGACGCTCGGAACTCTATTCGCGGGCACATTGCTGGTTTCGCATGCACACGCTCAAGCGTGGAAACCGGACAAGACGGTAGAAATCATCATCGGCACCGGCGCCGGTGGCCCACAGGACCGCATGGGCCGCTCGATTCAGCGTATTCTGCAGCAGAAGAAATCCGTCGTGGCACCGCTGACCGTTGTGAACAAAGCGGGCGGGGGCGGCGCGGTTGCGCTCAATTATCTGAACCAGCATCCGGGCGATGGGCATTACCTCGCAGTAAATGCGCTTTCGACGCTCACCAATCACATCACCGGCAAAAGCGCGATCGGGCCGGACGATCTCACGCCGCTTGCGATGATGGGCGCGGAGTACGTAGGCGTTACGGTGCGCACCGAATCTCCGTTCAAAACGGGCAGGGATTTGCTCGAACATCTGAAAAAAGATCCAAGCTCGTTGAGTGTGGCAGTCGGTACTGCGCTCGGCAATGCAACGCATCTGTCGTTCGTGCTTGCAATGAAGGCGGGCGGCGTTGACATCAGGAAGCTTAGAACCGTCGTGTTCAATTCGGGCGCAGACTCGATGGCTGCTCTGCTGGGAGGACATATCGACATTGCCGCGAGCGCGCCGTCCACGATGCTGGCGCAGGTGCAGGCGGGCAAGCTGCGCATCATCGTGATCGGCGCACCGGCGCGGCTCGGCGGCGAGCTTGCCAAGATTCCGACGTGGAAGGAACTCGGAGTGAACAGCGCGTTCGAGCTGTGGCGCGGATTAGCGGGCCCCAAAGGCATGAATCGCGCGCAAATTCAGTTCTGGGACAGTGCGCTCGGCGCGCTCGTAAAAACCGACGAATGGAAAAAAGAGCTGGCCGACAATATGGTCGAAAACATCTACCAGAACAGCGCAGACACCGCCAAGCAGTGGAAAGCCGAATACGACGAAGTGCGCGCGGTCTTGATCGATCTGGGACTCGCGAAATGAATAACCGGAAACCGCGCTAGATTTTGAGCCCGATCTGCACCTGATCGGCCAACGGCGTGAGCTTGGTTCCGAAAGGCGCACTGCGTTTGGCGATATCTTCGAGCGCTGCCTGTTCATTCTTGAGCGCGCACGTCACAGTTTCATTGGCTTCGTTGTGCCGCACAAACTGGTAGGTCGCACTCGCGATTGCTGTGCCTTCCAGCGTGATCCGCGCCAGCATGCCCACCCAGTCGCCGTGTTTTCTGCCGCCGTGTCCGGTGTGAAATGAAAAGCTGCCGAGGCCGTAGAAAATCGGCTTGCCCTTGTAGACTTCGACCGGCAGCGAATAATGCGGCCCGTGCCCCATAACTACGTCCGCGCCTGAATCGATCGCCGCATGCGCGATTTCGGTCATATATTGCAGTACTTCCTTATGCAGGCCCCAGTGACACGAAGCGACGACAAAATCGGTTTGCGCGCGCAACGCGGCGATATCGTCGCGGTATGACTGCAGGTATGGCGGGTCGACCCAGGTCAGGATGATGGGCGGGAGTCCCGGCCGGTTGCACGGCGGAATCTCGGGTCGTGTCTTGTGCAGCGGCAGCTGATACGCGGTATGGCATTTGATGACCGCGACCCCGGCCGCGTTTTTTGCCGCTTCGTGATTCGTCGGCCAGTACACCGATGTGCGCTGCAGGAAGCCGACGCGAGTGCCGTCGCGTTCGAGTATTACCGGCGCGCGCGCCGCGTCGCGGCTGGCGCCTGCCCCGGTATGCGGTATGCCCAGTTCATCGAGCCGCGCAATCGATGATTTGATCGCAGCGTCGCCGTAATTGACGTTATTGGCGATGCCCACGGCCTGAATTCCGGCAAGCTTTAACGCATCTCCGCCTGCACCGGGTGCGGCGAAAAAACCCTCATTCTCGATGGTGTGACCCTGCGGCGGGGCGTAGAGGCAGCACTCGAGGTTGCTGAAGACGACCTCGGAGGAGCGAAACTCGGACGCAACACGCCGGAATGGAACAACCGGGTCGGCGACGTTCATCAGATTGACGTCGCCAGTGAGCATTATTTTGAAAGACATGAGTCGGCCGCAAAAATAAATCGTGAAGAGGGATACAGTGATTATAGTCGAGCTCCGGCATCACCGCAGAGAGTCGCTGCGGGTACGGCACTTCAGCAGCGCGGAATCACCAGGTCAATTTGATATCCGCGCGGCGGTTTGCTATAAGGGCGCGGTAACTCAGCCATTCACCGAGGAGGGTCGTATGTTCAAGCATATCCTGATCCCTACGGATGGTTCCGAACTGTCGCAGAAAGCGATACGTATCGGCGTGGAGCTTGCCAAATTCCACAGCGCGCGCGTGACCGGAGTTCACGCGATTCCCGATTACCATCTGATGATCGCATATGAAGGCGCGTTTGACCCGGTAACCGAGGATCGTATCGAGAAGGAGGCGCGTGGGCGGGCTGAGAGCTATCTCGAATTTATCAGGACGACGTGCGCCGCGGCGGGAGTGCCGTACGAAAGCGTCTGTGAAACCAGCGATCATCCATACGATGCGATCGTCAAAACTGCCGAGGCGAAACATTGCGACCTGATTTTGCTGCACTCACATGGGCGCAAAGGCTTGGCGGCGGTGCTGCTCGGCAGTGAAACACGCAAAGTATTGACTTATGCAAAAATTCCGGTGATGGTAGTACGTTAGCGCTCACTTTGTTCTTTGCCGCTTCATAATCTTTTGATTAAGCGAATAAATTGTAAAAAGATCTTCAGGTTATTGCATAGCAGCAGAAATGGCTTGCAATCGATTTGAAGTTTCGTAATAATACTTATGCGTTGGGCGCCTTTTACAGGCGTCGGCGCATATCCTCCAAAACCTCCTCCTTTGGTGGACACTTAGCGCAACCCCTCGGGGTTGCGCTTTTTTTTGCTTGAGTTTTCTGCCCCGACGCGACGTCCGTACATCCCATCATGATTGCTCAAACGCCTCTATGTGTCCCTCTTGGTGCGACGCAATATGCCGCGCTTTTGCCACCTAGCCAAAACGCTGCCTAACGCGTTAGAAAGTGGGCTTGGACGGATGCCAAGTACACACGGCGAGGGACCCACGCGATTCAGCTATACTTGCGCGGGCCTGCGCTTGCGCAGGTTTCGATTAACTCAATCGGTCCCGACGTGCGGCAGCGAGCCGATAGCATTTTTCACGACTGCTTTCAGCGTTGCCTGGTCACCACTCGTTTCTCGGTATTGACTGCGGTCAAGGCGAGAATGCGCGCGCCCCGTTAAGTTACCGGATGTCAACGCGTCTGCTGTCGGACACGCACAAAAAGGTTGTCAATGAAGATTCACGAATATCAGGCGAAAGAAATCCTGCGTAAATATGGCGTCGCGACGCCGCGCGGGATTACGTGCTTCAACGTCGACGAGGCGCTCGACGCTGCAAAAAAAATCGGCGGCAAGGTATGGGTTGTGAAAGCGCAAATCCACGCCGGCGGTCGGGGCAAGGGCGGCGGCGTCAAGCTCGCGAAATCGCCCGACGAAGTCAAACAGTACGCGGGCGAGATGCTCGGCATGATGTTAAAGACGCACCAAACCGGCCCGCAGGGACAGAAGGTGCGGCGGCTTTTGATCGAAGAAGGTGCGGACATCAAGAAAGAACTCTACGTCGGCATGGTGGTCGACCGCGGCACGCAACGCGTCTGCCTGATGGGAAGCTCCGAAGGCGGCATGGACATCGAGGAGGTCGCCGTCAAGACACCCGAAAAAATCCATAAGGTGTTTATCGACCCGATGACGGGCCTGCAAGACAGCGAATCCGACGACATCGCGCGCAAGATCGGCATTCCCGATGGATCACTCGCCAAAGCGCGTCCGGCATTGCAGGGGCTGTACAAGGCATTCGACGAGACCGACGCATCGCTCGCGGAAATCAATCCGCTGATATTGACTACCAATGGCGATGTGATAGCGCTCGATGCAAAGATCAATTTCGACGACAACGCGCTGTTTCGCCATCCCGACCTCGTCGCAATGCGCGACCTCGATGAGGAAGATCCCGCTGAAATCGAGGCTTCGAAGTTCGGTCTGAACTATATTTCGCTCGATGGCAACATCGGATGCCTCGTCAACGGCGCGGGACTTGCGATGGCAACAATGGACATCACCAAGCTCTACGGCGGCAGCCCGGCCAACTTCCTTGATGTCGGCGGCGGCGCTTCGGCCGAAAAAGTGACCGAAGCATTCAAGATCATGCTGAAAAACCCGAGCGTCAAGGCGATCCTGGTCAATATTTTCGGCGGCATCATGAAATGCGACGTGATCGCCGAAGGCATCGTGACGGCAGCCAACCAGGTAAATCTCACAGTGCCTCTGGTGGTGAGGCTCGAGGGCACCAACGTCGAGCTCGGCAAGAAAATACTTGCTGATTCAGGTTTGCCGATCATATCGGGCAGCAACATGGCCGACGCAGCCGCCAAAGTGGTAAAAGCCGCTCAGGGAGTTGCCTAAACCATGTCGATACTCATCAACAAAAACACGCGCGTGATGACTCAGGGCATCACCGGCAAGACCGGTCAATTCCATACCAAAATGGGCAAGGAATATGCGAACGGCAGGAACTGCTACGTCGCCGGCGTCAACCCGAAAAAACCCGGTGCATCGTATGAAGGCATTCCGATTTTCGCAACCGTGAAAGAAGCGAAGGCAGAAACCGGCGCCAACGTATCGGTAATCTACGTGCCGCCGCCGTTCGCCGCCGCCGCGATCGACGAGGCGGTGGATGCCGATCTCGATGTCGTCATTTGCATCACTGAAGGCATCCCGGTGCGTGACATGATCCGTACCAAATACAAGATGCAGGGTAGACGCACCCGGCTGATCGGACCCAACTGTCCGGGCGTGATCACGCCCGACCAGATCAAGATCGGCATCATGCCCGGGCACATCCACAAGAAGGGCCCGGTCGGTGTGGTATCGCGCTCCGGCACACTCACCTACGAAGCGGTGGGTCAGCTGATGGAGCAAGGTCTCGGCCAGTCGTCGTGCGTGGGCATCGGCGGTGATCCGGTCAACGGCCTCAAGCACGTCGACATCATGAAAATGTTCAACGACGATCCAGAGACCGAGGCGGTAATCATGGTCGGTGAGATCGGCGGTACCGATGAAGAAGAATGCGCGCGCTGGATCAAGGCCAATATGAAAAAACCTGTCGTGGGTTTCATCGCGGGCAATACCGCGCCTCCCGGGAAGCGTATGGGACATGCGGGCGCGATCATTTCCGGCGGCCAGGGAACTGCGGCCGCGAAGCTCGCCGTCATGGAAGAATGCGGCATCAAAGTGACTAAAAATCCGGCCGAGATGGGAAAGTTACTCAAAGCGGTATTGTGATGGCTGATTCGAATATCGTTTTGCGTGCGTTCGGAGGACCTAAATCCGCCCGGAAAAAGCGTGGTAACCCTAAAGGGCGCGCCGTCGATACGCAGGCGCTGTCTGAAGTGCAGGCGTTGCTCGGCAACGCGCCGCGCCGGCGCGATTTGCTGATCGAGTTCCTGCATAAAATCCAGGACAAGTATGGCTGCATTCGCGCGCCGCACCTGGTGGCGCTTGCGCGCGAGATGAATCTCGCGACAACCGAAGTCTACGAAGTCGCGACGTTCTATCACCATTTCGATGTGATCAAGGAAGGCGACATTGCGCCGCCCGCGCTTACGGTACGCGTGTGCGATTCGCTGTCATGCGAGCTTGCGGGCGCGCAGACACTGCTCAAACAGCTAAAATCTGCGCTGGGACCCAACGTGCGCGTGATTCCGGCGCCATGTGTCGGACGCTGCGAACAGGCGCCGGTCGCCGTGATCGGGCAGAACCCCGTTGCGAACGCGACAGTCGATCGAGTCGAAACTGAAGTTGCGGCAAACCGCACACGATGCCCGGTCGCCAAATGCATAACCTACGACGCCTACCGGAAAAAGGGCGGTTACGATCTCGCCGTCGAATGCCTGGCTGGTCAGCGCGATGCTGAAGATATCCTGAAAACGATGGAAGCCTCAGGCCTACGCGGGCTTGGCGGCGCGGGTTTTCCCGCCGGCCGCAAGTGGCGAATTCTGCGTGGCGAGCGCAAGCCGCGGCTGATGGCGATCAACATCGACGAAGGCGAACCGGGTACTTTCAAAGACCGTTATTATCTCGAGCGCGATCCGCATCGCTTCCTCGAAGGCACGCTGATCGCGGCATGGACGGCGCAAATATCCGAAGTTTATATTTACTTACGCGACGAATACGCGGGCTGCCGCGCGATACTCGAGCGCGAACTTGCCGCGCTGCAGAAAAATCCACCGTGTCCGCTGCCGCCGATTTATCTACGGCGCGGTGCTGGCGCTTACATTTGCGGCGAAGAATCGGCGATGATCGAATCAATCGAAGGCAAGCGCGGCATGCCGCGATTGCGCCCGCCCTACGTCGCACAAGTCGGCCTGTTCGGTTTTCCGACACTCGAGCATAATATGGAAACGCTCCACTGGGTGCGCGACATCCTCGAAAAAGGCGCCGGCTGGTTTGCCGGGCACGGCCGCCATGGTCGCACGGGCTTGCGCTCGTTTTCGGTGTCGGGCCGGGTCGCGAAACCCGGCGTGCATCTGGCGCCCGCGGGCATCACTGTCAGGGAACTGATCGCGGAATATTGCGGCGGCATGAAGGCTGGACACAAGTTCTACGCGTATCTGCCGGGTGGCGCGTCAGGCGGGATTCTGCCGGCGAGCATGGGAGACATTCCACTCGATTTCGATACTTTGCAGCCGCATGGTTGTTTCATCGGTTCGGCCGCAGTGATCATTCTGTCCGATCACGATAAAGCAAGTGTCGCCGCGCGCAACCTGATGAAATTTTTTGCCGATGAATCGTGCGGCCAGTGCACGCCGTGCCGAGTCGGCACCGCCAAGGCATTAAACTTGATGCAGACGTCAAAGTGGAACAAAGAGCTGCTCGAGGAACTGTCGGGCGCGATGGCCGATGCATCGATCTGCGGCTTAGGCCAGGCCGCGCCCAATCCGGTGCGCTGCGTGGTCAAACATTTTGGGCACGAGATAGAGTGATAGCATTCAAGCCACGAACGGAGCGAGCATCATGACCGCGATGAGCAAACAGGAATACGAGGCAATGCCAATCGAGTTCAAACTCAACGGCAGAGACGCGGTCGGCTACGGCAACGAAACCATCATCGAGACCGCCAAGCGCCTCGGCATCGAAATTCCGCACCTTTGTTATAAAGAGGGTATGCGTCCCGACGGCAACTGCCGCGCGTGCATGGTTGAAATCAAGGGCGAACGCGTGCTCGCGCCGTCGTGCTGCCGCAAGCCCACATCCGGCATGGAAGTGACGACCGACAGCGCGCGCGCGCTCGCTTCGCAAAAGATGGTGGTCGAACTGCTGCTCTCCGACATGCCGCAGGAGCGCCACACGCTCAAATCCGAGCTTGACCAATGGGCGGCGAAGCTCAAAGTCGGGAAACCGCGTTTCGCGCCGCGGCACCAGGTTGGCGCCGATCTGTCGCACTACGGCATCGCGGTGCATCTCGATTCGTGCATCCAGTGCACGCGTTGCGTGCGGGCATGCCGCGAAGTCCAGGTCAACGATGTCATCGGCTACGCATTCCGCGGCGAGCATTCGAAGATCGTTTTCGATCTCGACGATCCGATGGGTGAATCGACGTGCGTTGCGTGCGGCGAATGCGTGCAGGCGTGTCCGACCGGGGCGCTCATGCCGGCGCGCGAGGTTGGACTGATCAAGCCCGACAAGCAGGTGCATTCCGTATGCCCATATTGCGGCGTCGGCTGCCAGCTCACCTACAACATCAAGGACAACAAGATACTTTACGTCGACGGCCGCGATGGGCCATCGAATCACAACCGGCTGTGCGTCAAAGGCCGTTACGGATTCGATTATGTCAACCACAAGCAACGCCTGACGCGCCCGCTCGTGCGCAAGCCCGGCGTGCCAAAGTCGGCGGAGTTCGTGATGGATCCCGCTAACCCACTCGAATACTTTCGCGAGGCGACGTGGGAGGAGGCGCTCGATCTTGCGGCTGGCGGGCTCAAGGAAATTCGCGACAAGGACGGGGAAAAATCGGGCCGGCTCGCGCTGTGCGGTTTTGGCTCGGCGAAAGGCAGCAACGAGGAGGCGTACCTGTTTCAGAAGCTGGTGCGCACGGGTTTCGGCAGCAACAACGTCGATCACTGCACACGGCTGTGCCACGCCTCGAGCGTCGCGGCGCTGATGGAAGGCGTGAGCTCGGGCGCGGTATCCAACCAGGTCAACGACGTCGCGAATGCGGAAGTGGTGCTCCTGATCGGCGCCAATCCGGCCTCCAACCATCCGGTGGCGGCGACTTTTATCAAAAACGCTGTTAAGCGCGGAACCACGCTGATCGTCGCCGACCCGCGCCGTTCCGATCTCTCGCGCCACGCCACGCACTTCCTGCAGTTCAAGCCCGACACCGATGTCGCGCTGCTGAATGCGATGATGCATACCATCGTGCACGAAGGCCTCGTCAACGAAGAGTTCATTCGTGATCGCACCATCGGCTACGATGATCTCAGGAAAAACGTCGCGAACTACAGCCCGGAGGCAATGGCGCCGGTCTGCGGCATCCCCGCGGCGACCATCAGACAGGTCGCGCGCCTGTATGCAAAATCAAAAGGCTCGATGATCCTGTGGGGCATGGGCATTTCTCAGCACATCCACGGCACCGACAATGCGCGCTGCTTAATCGCGCTGTGCATGATGACCGGGCAAATCGGCCGTCCCGGCACCGGGCTGCATCCGCTGCGCGGCCAGAATAACGTGCAGGGCGCATCCGACTCGGGTCTGATTCCGATGGTGTTTCCCGACTATCAGCGCGTCGACAACGCGCAAGCCCGGGCGCGCTTCGAGAAATTGTGGGGCGCGACGCTCGATCCGCAGCCAGGGCTCACCGTGGTTGAGATCATGGACGCGGTACATGAAGGCAAGATCCGCGGCATGTACATCATGGGCGAGAACCCGGCGATGTCGGATCCCGACGCCCACCACGCACGCGAGGCGCTTGCCAAACTTGACTGTCTGGTGGTGCAGGAAATTTTCCTGACTGAGACCTGCTATCACGCCGATGTCATATTGCCGGCGACCGCATGGCCGGAGAAAACCGGAACCGTAACCAATACCGATCGCATGGTCCAGCTAGGCCGCCAGGCGCTCGATGCGCCGGGTGAGGCCAAGCCCGATTGGTGGACCATCCAGGAAATCGCGCGCCGCATGGGGCTTGATTGGAACTATAGCGGGCCGCGCGACGTGTTCAACGAAATGCGCAAGGCGATGCCGTCGATCGCGGGCATTACGTGGGAGCGGCTGGAGGCTGAAAGCTGCGTCACCTATCCATGCGAAAACGAAGGCGATCCCGGACAACCGGTCGTGTTCATCGACAAATTCCCAACGCCGACCGGCCGCGCCAAGCTGGTTCCCGCCGACATCATTCCGGCCGCCGAACAACCCGACCGCGATTTCCCGTTCGTACTCATCACGGGACGTCAGCTCGAGCACTGGCATACCGGCGCGATCACGCGTCGCGCTTCGGTGCTCGACGCATTAGAACCCGAGCCGGTTGCATCGGTGCATCCGCTCGATCTCGACGCGATCGGCGCCAGACCCGGCGACGTCATCACGGTCGAATCGCGGCGCGGCATCATTTCGCTCTATGCGCGCGCCGATGATGGCATACCGCGCGGCGCGGTGTTCATTCCATTCTGTTTTTACGAAGCGGCTGCGAATCTGCTGACCAACCCGGCGCTCGATCCGGTTGGCAAGATACCGGAGTTCAAATACTGTGCCGTGAAACTGATGCGCGGCGGCGAGCTGACGCCGCGCTCGAGTTACGGCGGCGGCGCGGCGATCGCGGCGCTGGAAACCGCGTAACGGCTGCGCCGCCTGGCGTCCCGCGGATTATTGCGAGGACGCAAAGCAAAGTGCGGCGATTTATTGAACAATCTCCCGACATGAAGGCGCGTCGCGTCTCAATGGCTGCTGCGGCGCTCGCGATTGGCTTCGGATGTGAAACTTCGGCGCAGAACTTCCCGACACGACCGCTGCGCGTGGTGGTAGGGTACGCGGCGGGCGGCTCAACCGACGTGCTGGCGCGGATGGTCGGGCAGAAGTTGACTGAAGCGCTCGGACAGCCGGTGGTGATCGACAACCGGCCCGGTGCGGGCACGCTGATCGCGACCGAAATCGTCGCGCGTGCCGTGCCCGACGGACATACGCTGTTGATGGCGACCCCGCCGCTCGTGGTCGCGCCCGCGCTGTTCCAGAAGTTGCCGTTCGATATCTCGAGGGACTTTGCTGCGGTCACCAACATCGCAGCCACGAGCAATGTGCTGGTCGTTCATCCGTCCGTGCCCGCGCACACGGTGAAAGAACTCGTCGCGCTTGCCAGGGCGAATCCGCGTAAATATACGTTTGGGTCGAGCGGCATCGGCGGCGCCAGCCATCTCGCGATGGAACTTTTCCGCAGCCTCGCGGGCATCGAAGTTGTGCACGTGCCGTACAAAGGCGGTTCGCTCGCAGTGACCGATCTGCTCGGCGGGAGGCTCGCGCTGATGTTCGCCAATCTCACCACCGTGCAGGCTCACGTCAAGAGCGGCAAGGTGCGCGCTCTTGCCATCGGCACCGCACAACGCTCTCTGGTGGTGCCCGAGCTGCCGACAGTGGCCGAGTCGGGCGTGCCAGGCTACGAGGCCAACAACTGGAACGGAGTTGTGGTCCCGGCAGGCACGCCGCGCACGGCGATCGAGCGCTTGCAGCGCGAGATCAAGGCAATCGTCAACGTCTCCGACATGCGCGAAAAATTGCTCGCGGCCGCCTTCGAGCCGGTTGCCGATACGCCGGCGGAGTTTGGGCGCTACCTCGCGAGCGAGCGCACCAAGTGGGGAAAAGTTGTCATCGACGCGGGCGTAAAACCCGAATAGCCGAGCGTGGGCAAACCATACTTGCGCGCCGGTGGAATCCGATAAAATTGACTGCGGTCAAGGCTGGACATTGCTGCGCAGCCTATATTCGTAGCCCGCAATAGGTCTGTACGGGGCAACAAGAATAAAACCCTGAATTTCCACAACCGCATTAAGGATGGAGCGTCATGCCGCTATCGGATATTGAAATCGCGCAAGCTGCGAAGATGCAGCGCATCGTCAAGGTCGCCGAAAAGCTTGGGATTCCCGAAGATGAGCTCGTACCCTACGGCCATTACAAGGCCAAGATTTCGCTCTCGTACGTCGACAGCCTCGCCCGGAAGAAAGATGGCAAGCTGATCCTCGTCACCGCGATCAGCCCGACGCCGGCCGGTGAGGGCAAGACGACGACCACCGTCGGGCTCGGCGATGCGTTGAACAAGATCGGCAAGAAAGCCGTGATTTGTCTGCGCGAGCCGAGTCTGGGACCGGTGTTTGGCATGAAGGGCGGCGCCGCCGGCGGAGGTTATGCGCAGGTCGTACCGATGGAAGACATCAACCTGCATTTTACCGGCGACTTCAACGCGATCGGACTTGCCAACAATCTGCTCGCGGCGGCGATCGATAACCATATTCACCACGGCAATACCCTGGGCATCGACGTGCGGCGCATTGCCTGGAAGCGCGTGATGGACATGAATGACCGTGCGCTGCGCGACATCACCGTCGGACTCGGCGGCCCCGGCAACGGCTTTCCGCGCCAGGATGGCTTCGATATCGTCGTCGCCTCGGAGGTGATGGCGATTTTCTGCCTGTCGAATTCACTCAAAGATCTGAAAACTCGGCTCGGCAACATCGTGATTGGCTACACACGCGATCAGAAACCGGTGCTGGCGAAGGATCTGCGCGTGCATGGCGCGATGACGGTGCTGCTGAAGGACGCGCTGCAGCCCAATCTGGTACAGACGCTTGAAAATAATCCGGCTTTCATCCACGGCGGGCCGTTCGCCAACATCGCGCACGGCTGCAACTCGGTGATTGCAACCAAGACCGCGCTGAAACTCGCGGATTACGTCGTGACCGAGGCGGGTTTCGGCGCCGACCTCGGCGCCGAGAAGTTCATTGACATCAAGTGCCGCAAGTCGGGACTGCGTCCATCGGCAGTGGTGATCGTCGCGACGGTGCGCGCGCTCAAGTATCACGGCGGAGTCGACCTCAAGGAGGTCAACAAGGAAAATCTCGCCGCGCTCGAGAAAGGAGTTGCGAATCTCGAGCGCCACGTCAACAATGTGCGCAACCATTACGGCCTGCCGTGCGTGGTATCGATCAACCGTTTCAATTTCGACACCCCTGCCGAGATTGAGCTGTTAAAGAAAAAGATGGCGCATCACGAAGCGCCCGTCATCCTTGCCACGCACTGGTCCGACGGCGGCGCCGGCGCGGCGGAAGTCGCGCGCACCGTGGTCGATATGATCGAAAAAGTGCCGTCCGACTTCAAGTTCGTTTATGAAGACGCGCTGCCGCTGTGGGACAAGATCAAGGCTATCGCCACCAAAATCTACGGCGCGAGCGACGTCACCGCCGACTCCAAGGTTCGTGCGCAGATCAAGAAACTGCAGGAGGACGGCTATGGACATTACCCAGTGTGCGTGGCGAAGACCCAGTATTCGTTCTCGACGGATCCGCAATTGCGCGCCGCGCCGTCAGGCCATGTGATCAACGTGCGCGAAGTGCGGCTCGCCGCTGGTGCGGAATTCGTCGTCATGGTCTGCGGCGACATCATGACCATGCCGGG
>Ga0070681_10000921_pt1 | contig 24871 bp, 22 predicted proteins | sample KBSC83BmetaG_FD_65650 | JGI IMG/M metagenome (GOLD analysis project Ga0070681, IMG submission 65650) | Corn rhizosphere microbial communities from Kellogg Biological Station, Michigan, USA - KBS C8-3B metaG | ecosystem: Host-associated > Plants > Roots > Rhizosphere | place: USA: Michigan...
CAGCGCGCTTGCGTTCTCGTTGGATACAGGCAGGAACTCGACTATGCGCGCAATGGTGTCCAGGGGCTCACGACTTCCGTCCGCGGCAGCACGATGGATCGTTTCCAGCCGCCAGACCGCCAGTCCCGTCCGCGGACCCTCCTGGAGAGCGATGAACCGGTAATGAAACTGCGGATGCCGGACGTAACGCCAGTCCAGATAATCGCGGTCACGTGCGGCCCCGATCGTGACCGGCGCAATCTCTGCCCAATTCGCTTCATCCCAATCCGCGGGTATGGCATCTAGCGCGTCCGGCCCGGAGGACACGTGGTCCCCGAAAGAGTAGCGCTCCGCCAGACAGGCTGCTGTCTCGGCACTCCACTCCGGGTTGGCGATGCGGAGCAGAGCCGTCATGCGGCCCACCGCCTCCGGCAGGACGGCAACGTGGCGAGGAACCATGGGGAAGACGTTGCCCTTCAGCACGCGGTAAATGTTCGCCGTTGCAGGGTTGATCCCGAAGGCGAGTGTTGCGCCGAAAGGCGCGCCACGCAGCATGGAGAGAAGTTTCAGCGCCGCCGGCCCCTTGCGCTGTTCCTCCCTAACGACATAGTTGGCCAACCATACTCCTTGGCATCTGTTGCCGAAGTGATTGAAGGCGAACGGAATGCCGCCTAATATGCCTGCCAGCTCGCCATCACAAACCGCGACCGCCACACTGAAGCCATCCTGCGGCCATTGCGTTCGGCGTGCGAAGGTCCAACGGAACAGAGCTTCGGAGCGAGTATAGATATGCTGCTCGGCCCAGTGATCGTTCAGAAAACGTGCGATCTGAGGATACTCGTCGCGATTCGCGAAACGCAATTCCAGATTCATGACCTTGCCCCGTTAAGGCAGCGTTTCTCTAAAAGCAGCGCCTGAACCAGGCCGTATGATGACAGCTGCTCAATCTCTTCAGGCTCGAACTGAACGCCGAATTCCTGTTCTAATGCGACAACCAGGTTCAAGTGACGGGTTGAGTCCCAGGTTTCCACGTTATCTGGAGACGAGTCCGGCCGCACCTCATTGACGCCAATCTCAAACACGTCCGCAAAAACCTGTTTCAGCTGATCACTGGCAATGGATGGTGTCACGGATTGAACTCTGCGTTTCGTGGCCGAGGGAGATCCAGTCCGGGCATTCGATGGCGGCGCCGTTCAGGTCCAATGACCAAAGGCTGTTGCCGTCCTTCTCGCATTCCAATTTGAAACGATGGGAAGGATAAAAACTTTTCGCGGGCCCGTTCTTCTGCGTAGGAAGAAACCAGCCCTCGAGACGGCCCGCGCCGGCCCGCGCGCTCTGATGAGCTACAAAAGACAGGACCGCTGTTTCTACCGTCCGGTGGATGACCCGGCAGCTTAATAAGAGTGTGTCGATTTCGCAAACCGGGCCGTTGCGCCTGGTGATGCACACACCTACGATGCCGTTGTCGCCAAAACGATCTTTGACATGAACTTCATAAACGTTGACACCCGGTGTCTGCAGCAACGCTGCGACCTCCCCTTCGGTGTAGCGCCGGTTGGTCAGGTTGAACTGATTGGTCTTTAGAGTCAACTGCGCCACTCGCGGAACCGTTTCGCGGCTGGTGGCAAAGATCTCCACCTGCTGCTGGAGTTGCCGAAAGAATTCTTCGAGCGAGCCGAGCTGATCTTTGAATTGCCGCCGCTGCCGATCGACCGCGTAGTGCCGGGAGCGCTCCTGATCCTCGGCGGACAGGGAAAGGCGCTGGAACAGCGGGAATTCCTGGAGCGTACGGGCATAGCCGATGGGATCGGGAGGAAGCTCGATTACCGCCACTTCGGGGAGCTGGCGCCGCACCAGGTCGCGTTCCACGGGGCTATCGTCCACGAAAGCCAGGCTGTCGATGCCCACGTTCAACTCCTCCGCGATGCTTCGCAAGTTCTGTGACTTGTCCAACCAGTTACAACGGATCGCAGCGAAATGTTGCGGCCGCAGAAGCATGTCGGGATGATCCTCAATCACTTTTAAGGCATCCGCCTCGTTGTTCTTACTGGCTACCGCGAGCAAGATGCCCCGCCGGTGCAGATCGAGCAACACACGCTGGACGTTTCTGTGGATGGCCCCCGGGTATTGTTCGTCCATGCGAATGCCAGCCGGTCCGTCTTCGCCCACTACACCTCGCCAAAGCGTATTATCCAGGTCCGTTACGAGCACCTTTACCGATTTGCCGAAGATGGGCATTAGATAGCGCGTCCATTCTTCCACCAGATGAACCACGGAATTCGATGAAATGGGGAAGCGAACCGTCAGCCATTTCCGGTCGTCATGCCATCCGCGGCGTCCATGGCGGGCGACGAGCGCATCATAATCGAACGGATACACGCCGGCATGTGTCATGGCGAGTTGCCGGATGCCCTCATTTAGACGCTGGATCGCTGAAATCTGGCTGCGCCGGGCGACGCTGTCGAGCAGTCCCTGCCGTGATACGTCGGGCTGTTCAAAGTTATGAACAAGGAGGCTGGCAGTGCTTCTTGCACGGAATGTTTCGATCCAGTCCTGAAAGCTCCGCAGGACACGCTCAACCGCCTGGGCTTCCTGTTTCTCGGTGAGATCCGCGTACCCGTACCAAAGCTCCGGTGCGATATCTCTCGCCTGTATGGCGAGAATGACGGCGTGTGGGTCGAATCGATAAAGAAAACTGTCCGCAGCTATAATTTCCTGCGCGTAGCTGTTGAAATCTCCCATTCGCACGATCAAGTCCAAGCCGCCGAGCAGCACGCTTGCAGCGCGGAGCATGGGCACCAGGGGTTCAACGGTGAAGGAGCGAAGGATGACTATGCGACGCTCCTGTAAAGAGACCGCGCTGCGCATTCGTTGATAGCAGGTGAGAATGAATTGCGCGGTGCTGGTATTGCGCTGTTCTCTCCACAGAGTGTCAAGCGCGAGGCGAGCCTCGTTCCAGCATCTCTGGTTGAGCAGCCGTTCAATGTTGTCCCGATTGCCTGATGTCCACACAGCCATTGGCATCATGTTCACGCGCTGAATGACTGCAGAGCAGCGTTGTCGCCGGCGGGTTTCACGGTCTCTGCTTCGGGCTGCTCCAGCATCATTACGAGTCCATCGCCCGTCATAACGATTGCCCCATTCTGATTTACTGCCTCCACTTGCACCTTGAGCATGCGGATGCCTGGCGACTTGTGGACGACGCGCAAAACGAGTCGGACTACGTCACCGGCAAATACAGGCAATAGCCAGCGCAAGCTTTGTTGTGTCCAGACGGCGCCCGGGCCGGGCAGATACATCCCGATCAGCGTGGACAAGTAGGCGCCGAGCAGCATTCCATGTGCGACAGGCTGATTGAACGCTGTCCGGCTGGCAAAAGTGGCATCGACATGCAGAGGATTGCGATCACCGGAGAGTAGCGCGAACGCCTCGATCGCCTCAGCCGAAATCCGTTTTTCGAGCACAGCGCAATCGCCCGGCTCAATGCTGGAAAATGGCTTCGGTCGAGAATCCGGGCCGTACGCAACGTGTTCTCGGTTCACGCCCTGGGGTGCCACTTACTCCAGATCCTCCTCGGCAAGAAATGTTCCCCGGGCTATGCCGTGGCGAACCGATCGGCCGATCAGCGCCGGCAGACGCTCCGCAGGCAGGCCGATCCCGGGTTTTTTCAGCGTCAAACACTCTGGTCGAAGAGCCTGGCCCGGAATGAGGTCGCACGTCGTGACAACGCTTTTCGAGAAAATACTCCGCGTCTGTTCGAGTTCGTCTGCCAGAGCATCCTTGTCTACCGGGTTCGCGGTCATGCATTCGATGAATCGTATCCCGTCGACGAGCTGCCGAAGTTCCGCGGTAGTCACCGAGCACCGAACATCCGGCCCGAACGACTCCCGGCTGAGAGTGATGTGCACCTCTAGAGCCGCGATCCCCAACGTGGCCGCGGCCAAGCCGGCATGGACGGTACCGGAGTGATCGGACAGACCCACCGGGCAGCGAAAGCGCCGCTTGTACTCCTGAATGATGTTTAAACCTACTTTCTCCGGAGGACACGGGTACATCGAAGTGCACTGCAGCAGTGTGAACTCGATGCCGTGCATTCTGAGCTTGTCGAGGGCGTTCTCAACTTCCCACAGCCGGCTCATTCCGGTGGACATGTAGACCGGCAGTTCGGAGCCGACAATGCTGGCCAGCAACAGCGGATTGTTCACTTCACCCGAGGCGATCTTCCACGCCTGGACTCCGATCCGCAGAAGCATCTCTGCTGCATCAACGGAGAAAGGCGAGCTGATGAAGATCAGCCGCCGCTCGGCTGCGTGCTTGCGCAGACCAAGCCACTGTATCTCAGAGAATTCCATCCGCCGCCAGTACTCATATCGCGTCTTGTCCTGCAGGCTGAATCGAACCCGCCATGGCTCCTGAGGGGTGCTCTCCGCCGACGCGATGTGCGTTTGGAACTTGACTGCATCGGCTCCTGCGCTGGCAGCAGCGTCAATATGAGCGTGAGCCATTCCCAGGCTGCCGTCGTGCGCCTGCCCAACTTCGGCAATCACTGTGCATCGCGGCGTAGCAGCCGGGGCCCGCGAGGAAATAGATTGCACGCAGTCTTGCTTCATACAATGTCCGCGAATCCTTTCTCCATGCGCCGGAAATAATACGCACCGCTCAATAGAAGAACCACGGCCACTACGGAGGAGACGGCAATCATCGGGCCGGGAGCGGTCTTGGTGTTCAACAGCGCCCATCGAAACCCTTCCACCACCCCTGACATCGGATTCAGACCGAACAGAGTCCGCCATGGCTGGCTCAGCAGTGAACTGGGGTAGGCTACCGGCGTGGCGAGCATCCAGAACTGCGACAGGAATGGCACGGCGTAGCGTACATCTCTGTACTTCACGTTCAACGCAGATAGCCAAAGCCCTGCCGCAAGGGCGGTCACGAGGCTAAGCAGAAAAAAGAGAGGGAGATACAAAACCCTCCAGCCGGGTACAACGCCGTAGTGCCATAAGACAGGTATGAGGCACAAGAACGCGATACAAAAATCGACCACACCAGCCATGACCGTCGCGATTGGGACCGTCAGTCGTGGAAAGTAGACTTTCTTGAGCAGATTGGCGCTTCCCACCAGGCTGTTGGAGGCCTGGGTCAGTGAAATTGAGAAGAACGTCCAGGGGACCAGTCCGGCCAAGCTGAACGCGGGATATGGCGCCCCGTCGGAAGGCACCCTGGCGAGCCGCCCGAAAAACAAACTAAAGACGACCATCGTTAACAGCGGCTGCAAAACCGCCCACGCCGCACCTAGCAGAGTCTGCTTGTAACGTACCTTCACATCCCGCCATGTCAAGAAGTAAATCAGTTCGCGGTATGGCCAGAGCTCGGCCAGTCGAAGTGAAGTCCAACCCCGGCTCGGTTGAATCCGATAGTGAGCCGTATAAGAAGGGTGCTCCACATCAGCAGCACGGGGCACCTCCACAGCTTGGTTGTTTGCGGCAGTCATGCCGGACCTCTACACCCGGCATAGGCGGCGTGCTCGGGGTCGGGAAAGACGTGGCTCCAGTAACTTGAAGGCCTGTACTCAGGGACCAGGCTGGCGAGATGGCGTAGCGTCGCGTCCTGGTCCCGCCGCGTGAGAATGCGCTCCAACTCTTGTACCCATACGACCATGTCCTGCCTTGCGGGCGCAGGTCCGGCGAAGATTTTGATCTTTGGATGATGAGTCGGAAGGATGTGCTCGCCGCTCGTACGGACTTCCTCGAACAGCTTTTCTCCCGGCCGGAGTCCCGTGAACCGGATTTCGATCTCGGCCGGATCCCGTCCGGACAGCCGAATCATGTTCTCGGCCAACTCAACGATCCTGACTTGCTTGCCCATCTCCAGAACAAAAATCTCTCCGCCGCTGCCGAGTGTCGACGCCTCCAATACCAGTTGGACGGCTTCCGGGATTGTCATGAAGTATCGCTGCATGTCCGGGTGGGTGACCGTGACCGGACCACCGGCGGCAATCTGCTCCCGGAATAGCGGCACTACGCTGCCATTGCTTCCAAGTACGTTGCCAAAACGAACACTGACAAACTTTGTTCCGAGCCCCAGCCTGGGTTTCGGCATCGAAGCTACCAGCAACTCGGTAACGCGCTTCGTCAGACCCATGATGTTGGTAGGGTTCACGGCTTTGTCCGAAGAAATCATGACAAAGGAACTAACCCGGTTCATTAAGGCGGCTTCCACCAGGTGGTATGTACCCAACACGTTGTTCTCAGCAGCCTCCAGCGGATGAATTTCCATAATTGGGACATGCTTATAGGCGGCGGCGTGGAAGACGGAATCCACTCGATGCTCCTCGATCACATCGCAGACTTGCCGGAAGGACCGAATAGTGCCCATTTGGGGCAACACCTTCAATCTGGGAAAGCTCTGGGTCAGCTCGCCGTTAATACGATAGAGTTCGGTTTCTGCCTGGTCGAACACTACCATTTTTGCGGGTGTGAACCGTGCCAATTGCCGGCAGAGCTCGGAACCGATCGAGCCTCCGCCCCCGGTGATCAGGACGCACTTACCGGAGATCATCGACCGGATAAGCTCCAGATCCAGTTGCACAGGTTCCCGGCCAAGCAGATCGGCACACGAGACATCGCGGATTTGGGCGAGCACCCTACCCGTGAGTAGTTCCACCAGCGCCGGAACGGTCCGGCACTTCACCCGCGCGGCTCGGCAGTTGGCTAAGGCCTCGCTCCTTTTGTTGGGATCGGCGGAAGGCATCGCGACCACAATTTCTTCGATTTCGATTCTCTTGGCCCGCAGTCGTTCTACGATGGTCGCCGCTTCACGCCCCCTACCCAAGACCGGCACTCCGCTGAATTGAAGCTCGCGCTTCCCTGGGTCGTCCTCCAGGAACCCCACAACACGGTATCCAATGGACGGACGACTCTGAACGTCGCGCAGCAAAGCTCTACCCGCCACTCCGGCACCGTAGATCAGTATGCTTTTTGCGTTCGCGAGATGATTTGTTTCTTTTGGGTCCTTATACACCCGGATCATGAACAGGATGCTAGTCGTGATCAAGAAATTAACAAGAAAGTCGATGCAGTAGACCGAGCGCGGAAACGCCGGGCCCATCCAAAGGTACGCGGCGATTGTGAAAGCCACGCTGGCTGCAAAGTTGCCAATGAATTGTGCTCTTATATCGCTGAATTCCAAGTAGCGCCACCCGCCTCGATCCAGTTTCAGCAAGTGGAAGATTGGAAGTTTGATCGCCAAAGCAAGCAGAATGCCCTTGAAGAGCAATGCCAGCTTCTCTTGTGGAATGGCAAATTCGAACCGCAGCGCAAATGCCACAAGCATCGACTGAATGATGACGACGGCCAATATGAGCAGGCGTAGCGGCTTACGATGTCGCAGAGCGAAGTTAGCGAATTGCGTGTGATGCTTTCTCAAGGATTCTCCAGTTTTGTTTTGAGCTGTTAATTGATGCTCATGCGAGTGGAAAGCAGCATGGGGTGTAACTTACTCGCGCGCTCGCGCGCGTCTAGGATTTCGCGGACTGATACAAGTAGCCGTACGAGTTGCTTGCCAGGCTGGACTTTGCGTCCCATTTGTTCAGAACTGTGCCCATGACCGGAACGTTATCGTGCACCAGGCGGTTCTTCACCAGCATGGCAGCTTCCCGGGTCGTAACCCCGGCGCGCACCACGAGAATGGCCCCGTCCACGAATCGGCTCAAGAGCCGTGCATCCGAAAACTCCATGGCCGGCGGCGAATCGATGAGCACGAAATCGAATTCCGTGTTCAGCCGTTCAAACAGCTCCTCGGTCGCTTTCGAGTGCAAAACGCGAGATATGCTTGTTGTTCCGGGCCCGGCAGTCAACACACTGAGATTGTGAATATTTGTCTTCTGTACCAGCGCCTCGAGCGGCAGCGTTTTAATGTCGCTGTTTTCAGTGACCAGTGTTGTTAAACCCGCCGAATTCGTAAGCCCGAAAATCTCATTCAAGTGTGGCCGCCGGATATCGCCATCTACGAGAACTACCGAATAGCCGATTTCCGAGAGACTGATTCCCAGATTGCTGAGGATGCTGCTCTTGCCGTCGCCTTTCGACGCACTCGTAATGAGGATTTTCATGGCGGGGCCTCTCCAGAACCGGTAGTGCAGGATCGAAATAACGGCTCCTCGGAATGACTCCACCACTCTCATCGGCTTGTCCTCCGACAGTAACAATGCCGAAGGTTCCGGTTGAAACCTCCCTAAACGGATTAGGCGCCGTATGAAGGGGACGGGCTTTCCATCAGAATCACCGCTGCCGATACGAGCAATCGGTTCGTATCGCGGCACCACTGCCAGTTCGTGCACGAACAGATGCGAAGGAGTTTCGCCGGGGTTTCGCAATCGGTGGTTTGCACGCTCCCCGATAAAGACAAGGCCGAGCCCCATCATCAGACCGCTGGCCAGCCCCAAACCTACGGATTTAGGTACTGTCGGCCCATACGGCGATTGGGGCGCCTGGGCGCTGTCCACTACGCGGATTTGGCTGCTGCCGCGCATAGCCGTGCTGAGACTGACCTCAGTAGCCTTCTGCAGCAGGTCTTCGTAGAGTTTTTGATTGCGGTCTAACTCGCGGCGAAGCGCCTCATACTCTGTGCTCTTTCGCGCGGCATCGGCTACGACCTCCGACTGTTTCGCGAGAGCCTCAAGCAAACGCCCCTCGCGCAACCGGGTGGCGTCGTACTTGGCCTTCAGGCTGCCTACATAAGTGGAGATTTGCTTGGTCATGACCTTCCCCAGTGTGTCGATCTCGGCTTGTACCTGCCGCACCTGAGGGTGGTCCGGGGTATAGCGGCGACTAAGCTGCTGCAACTGATTGTTCAGTTTCAGTATTTGCTCCTGGTTGGCGCTCAGACGGTCGTCAATTGGCTCATTGGCCTGGCTGGCCGCAAGCGCCACCTGATAGGAGGTCTGGTCGTTAATCCGCTGGACGTGCGCCATGGCCAGCTCTTTCTTGAGATCCTTGAGCTCGCTCTTTTCCGTATCCGGCTGCTCGGCTTCGAACTTCACGCCGGACGCGGCGCTGTATTTTGCCAGTTGCGATTTTGCGACTTCCACTTTATTGCGCATGTCCAGCAACTGGCTGGTGAGCCATTTCAAAGTGCGGTCCGCGGTATCGGACTGTACCTCCAGGTTGTAGGCAATGAACTCACGGGCGGTGGTGTTGACGTAGTCGGCGGCAAACTCCGGATCCGGCGACTGACAGGTGATCTCGACAATACGCGTATTCTCTACCGTTTTGGAATTGCAGTTAACTGGCGGCAGGCCAGACTCCGGAGGGAAGGACAGTTTGACGCCCAGGATCGAAAGCAACTTTCGCGGCCGGCTGAATTCGTAAGGGCTTGCAGCTCGCGGCGCTGAGCGGATCTTGTCCAGCACGCGCACCTGAAACGTGCGGCTCTTGAGGATGTGCAACTGGGTTTCCAGGTACGATTCTGGCGTTACGGGGCTGCCGACCCCCCCGCCTCGCCAATCCTTGTCAATGATCCTATAAACGGCATCAGTCTCCGCCATACTCTGGATTTCGATATCCGTTCGAGCCTGGTAAAGGGGCGTTCGCACCGACGAGATCGACCACGCCACCAGCGCCCCGAGTCCGGCTATGGCAAGGACCATATACTTGCGGCTCATGACGAGATTGAAATACTCAAACAGATCATTCCGCGGTTGCAGCCCGGCCGCGTTTTCCAAAGGCTCTAGATAGTATGTTTTCCCGCCGCGTGAACCCGCCTGCGGATCGCCAGGGACTTCCGGCGGAAGCACTTCTGGCGCCGGCAGTGCGGGACGGCCAATTGAGAATTTATCGTTGCGTGTCATAACGATTCTGTTTGTTTGCTGCCAGTGCTATCAGTGTTGACTGATCACTGCAAGAGTCGCCGCCACATTCGCTAGCGCCGAGAAACTGGCTAGGGTCGCCATAATATTACGTTCATTCTTGGGAGGAAGAAGCAGATAGTCGCCCTCTTTGAGCTTCCTGTCCTCCTCCTCGCCCTGCAGAATCTTCTTGAGGTTGAGGCGTCTCATGCGCGGCTGGTCCGCTTCACAACAGCTCCAAAGAATTGCCTTATCCAGGTGGGCGCCGCTCTTGTATCCGCCAGCTAGGGCAAGTGCCTGGGTGACAAACAGCGCATTGGACGTCTCAAGCTGAATCGCACCCGGCGTGTTCACTTCGCCGGCGACATAGACCAACCGGTCCCGGTTTCTCTCTACTCGAACGACATCGTGAGGACAGAGTTCGAGAGCGGCGCCTGGTCCGTCCGCGCGTAGGACATCCTTTAGGCTCAGTTCAATTGCCATCTCGGCCCCGCCGTTCACCCACCTTGCGCCGGGCAGACCGATGCTCCCGGAACTCTTTTGGCGGATTAATGCAATGATTGAGCCGGCTTGGTCTACGCCACCCGCCAGCGCGAGCACCTGAAACAACGTTACGCGACCTTCGATCTGGTAAATGCCCGGATTCCGTACGGCGCCACTCACCGTGACCGGCCTGCTTCGCAATTCTGCTACGGCGACGGTTAGCACGGGGTTTCGCATATACTGCTTGAAACGCTCGGCCAGATCGTTCTCCAGTTCCGTAACAGTTCTGCCTGCCCCGGGAACGCGTCCCACGTAGGGCAAGTATAGGTCACCGGACTGTGAAATCGTCCAATGCTTCGAAAGTTCTTCTTCTCCAACCATTGTGATGGCGATGGTGTCTCCGGGACCAAGCGCCACGCTTACCGGATCGCCCGGCGGCCGCTGTGGCGCCCGATTCGTTGCCAAATCTGTTTGGCTCGTCGCCGGCTTCCCGACGGCAAGCAACGCAGCACCGATGAGCAAGCGGTGCAGAAAGCGAGGCGTAGTGAGTAGACGCATGGTTCCCATAATTCGATTAACCTGCTTCAGACGTGTCTTCCGGTGGGACGCCGCCGAGCACTTGTTGGATATGTTCGCGAACATCGCCAAGCGCTTTGTCCAACCCAGCCAGCTGTCGCGTTATGGTGGATAAATTTCCGGCCAGCAAGCCTTGAGGGGCGCCAGTCAACGATACTCGATCCACGACGGCGGAGCGAGCAAAATCGGAAATGCTGTGAAAGCCTGATTCAAGGCAGCTTTGCCTCAATGCTTCGTACTCCTCATCGGACACGCGAAAGGTCACCACGCGCCTTCTACGCTTCAGCACAATAAGGTCAAACGCAAATCTAGAATTACGATTCGGTGTTATGGGTACCGACACCAGGTAACTCAGGAGGCCAATAGCGGCCGGACCCAATTGCGGTCGATTTCCGCGGCAACCGATCGCCTCAGTAGACTGATGGACACAATAATCCGGTGATTCTTTCGAACTTCGACCAGAAGCCCTTCGAGACCGGACAGGGGTCCGTTCTCGACTCGCACTTTCTGCCCCACTTCCAGGAAGGGCCAAGGCTCGGTTTTAAGGTCAGTTTGCACAACGGACTGAATAGCACATATTTCCCCGTCGTGAATTGGAATCGGGGTCTTTCCCACGCCCACAAAATGGAGAACGCCGGGGGTGGTCAGAACCGGGAGCCGGCGCTCCGGCTCAATTCGACAAAACAGGTAGTTCGGAAACAGGGGTACATCCACTGGCTTGACTCGATCCGACCAGGAGCGGTCGCACCGGTAAAGGGGTAGAAATTCTTCTATACCCTTGTTTCGCAGCGCCATCGAAACCGTTTTTTCGAACCGGGTTTTTACTCGCAAAGCAAACCAGCGAGGATAACCGTCAAGTTCCTCACGACTGATCGATTCTTGGGCAACCAATGACAGATCCTCCGCCTTCCCGGTACGTTCCCCGCCAAAGCCGGCACGGCCGTTGTTCGATACGCTGCTACGAGTGCAAGCTACCGCCCTTTCACTCACAAAGCATGCAAAGCATTTTTCCACATAATGAATTCTTCTGGGAGTTTCAACCACGACTGACCAGAAGCAGCGCGTTTCGTAGACAGGATGCTATCGGCGGTATACAAAGCACAAGTATTTTGGTGTTACCGTAACCTTGGCGGCGCGTAGCTTGTTCGGTGGCGGACATAAACCGTGCCTAACCACAAACATCCGGAACCAACGGCTAGAGTTTGTTACCGTACGTTACGCATATGTAGCGGCTGATTTGAGCGGGCCGAGCCAGAAAAGCGAACACAAAAACGCGCCGCCGCAGCCAGCATGAACTGGGGGCCTCCCTAGCTTGACCAATTACCGGACGAGTAGTAAATTCACTAACTATAAGCAGTGCCGCCGCCTCTCCAACACAATGAGCGCCCGTTCACAAAACTCGTCGCTGTCCCTACCGGAAGCTTTCGGAGCACATTCACTGGGAGGCAAATGTTGGTACGTAGCCAATGTGAATTAACGGGCAGCAAGTTCTCGCTAAGAGACGTTGCTGTCATGAGGTCACCATGCATGCGACGTTCACGCTTCCGTCAGAACCACACCGGACAGGTCTCGGCGTGGCCAGCCTACATGATGGCATCTCGATCGAATCCGTTTACGCTGTTTTGGAGAAAATACTTTCGGCGAACTCTTTTGCGCACTCTCCAAGGCACGGACGGTTTCTCCGCTTCGTGGTTGAAGAAACTCTGGAAGGTCGAGGCAGCAGCCTAAAGGAATACCATCTCGGCCTCGAAGTGTTTGCGCGCAAGGACTCTTTTGACCCCCACTTCGATGCAATAGTGCGCGTCGAGGCGTCCCGAGTCCGCGCCAAGCTGAAGGCCTACTATGAGACTGAGGGGCGTGAAGACCCGATATTAATCGAATTTCGTAAAGGCAGTTATGCGCCATTTTTTCGAAGACGAGATGCGATTGTCGCGACATCGTCCGAAAATATCCATCCAATTCGCCCCTCACGTCAATGGCTGTGGACTGCTTCAACCGTTGTCCTAATTCTCTCTTTGACGGGATTTAGTTTGTTTTCGTGGCTGCGTCCCTTATATCGAGATTCATTTCTAAGCTGGGGCTCGAGTAGACCGCGAGTTGATGCCAATTCAATTGCGGTCTTACCTTTTATCAACGTTAGTGCTGAGAAGGAAGCCGAACACTTTGCCGATGGACTGACAGACGAAGTTACCAACGCTCTGACACAGCTGGAGTCGCTACGTGTAGTTGCACGCACCTCCGCCTTTCAATTCAAGGGCAAAGCGAGAGATGCCCGCAAGATTGGCAAAGAACTCAATGTAAGCATGCTGCTCGAAGGCTCCGCCAGAAAGTCGAAAAACTCACTCAGAGTTACGGTCCAGTTGATCGATGTCCGGTATGGCTATGAAACATGGTCTGATACTTATGATGGCAAGCTCGATGGCGAGTTTACTATTCAACACGAGATTGCACGGGCTATCGCTAACGCACTTCGGATTAAATGTAGCGGCGGACGTATTCACTTGCTTGCAAAGCAATACACGCGGAGCCTTGACGCTTATAACCTGTATCTCGAGGCGCTTTATCACCGGAATCAGTACACGCGAGAGGGGTTATTGCGGGCTGTAGAGCATTTTCAGCAGTCGATCGCGGTTGATCCCCGCTTCGCTCCAGCTTACTCTGGTTTGGCATCTGGATATGTAACACTTTTGCAGTGGCACTTGCTTCCTTGGGATGACGGCCTTACCAAGGCGCAGATTGCGGCAGAAAAGGCACTTGAGATTGACAGTCACCTCGCTCAGGCTCACGCCGCTCTGGCATCCGTGAACTCACTCCGCTGGCGGTGGACGCTCGCGAAAACCGAATTCGACCGCGCCATCGAAGATGATCCTGGTGATGCCGAAGTACGCCAAATGTACGCGATGACTTATTTGCTGCCGATGAATCGCTTGAATGAAGCACTCGCGCAGATTGAGCTTGCCATAAAGCTGGACCCGTTGTCTCCTATTATCTTTGTAAATAAGGCCAAAGTTCACTATTTCAGACGGGAATATCAACAAGCGATTGATCAATATAATAGGACGCTGCGCCTTAGCCCCAATCTGCGCAGTGCATACTGTGAGCTTGGTGCGGCATATGCGAAGAGAGCGCAATTTACACAAGCGGTTAACACATTGGCGCTTGTGAGCGGTCGTAGTGACGACACATTAGTGACAACATCAGTCGGTTATATATACGGATTGATGGGAAAAGTGGCAGATGCACGAGCGGCGGTAGCGCAGCTCGAAACGAGCGCGAACCAGCAGTACGTCCCGAGCTATTACAAGGCGCTGCTCTTTTTAGGCCTGGGTGAGAAAAGCGTATCACTAAAATATCTCGAAAAGGCGTGGGGCGAACGTGACCCATCGCTGATTTACCTGGCCGTCAGCCCTGACTGGGATGGTGTTCGGTCGGATCCTCGCTTCCGGACGCTGCTCGACCAGATCGGGTTGCCAAAGTTATGAGGGAGCGCAGCTCAAAGTGAGACTAAGGTGCGTTACTGCATCGCGGCCGACGACCCTAAGACCGTGCGCCGCTTCCCGATCCGCCATGATCACAGTATGTATCATTGGGGTCAGTGGAGCGGATGCTTCTACGGGTTTGAAAGCGGTATCCGGACCGTCACGACGGTGCCCGTGCCTTCAATACCGATTTCGGTGAACTTCCTCGGGCGAGTGGCTGGAATGAAAGACGATTCCTGGTCGCTCTTGAAACTGCTGCGCCTGTCACTCGATCGGCTTCTATCAGTCCGAGATCATCAAGAATACTGGGCCGCAACTCTGAGGCGATGCGCCTAACGCTATTGATGGTGGTGTCGACCAAAGCGATCATTTGCGGTAACTTTTCCCGGAGCTCCGCAGTTGACGGTTGAGATCCTGGTTGCGAGAGGATTTGGTCCAGCTCGTTGAGACTCCACCCGAGGACGGTCAGCGCGGAGCCCAGTTCGTCCTGAATCTCACGTGCGATCCGAGTTCTTTCCTGTTCTATCGCGAAATTAAAACGCGTGGAGAGAGCGCGCAGCTGTTCGCTTGTAGCCTTGAAGCGGTCCTCAGCGTGCGTCTCTTCCGTGATGTCGCCGCAGATAGCGTACACCGCGATTCGGCCGCCCGGTACCGAGACGGGGATGTGGACCATGGAAACGTGCAAACGGCTGGCATCTTTGCGCATGCGAATGCTGGCTGCATCCACGCGCGTCCCTGGACTAATGATCCCCGGTATCTCTGATCTTCTTCTTGCAATTCTGTGGGTACGATGAGGTCGCTGAGGGCACGGCCCAGGGTCTCTTGCGGAGCGTAGCCAAAAAATACGACTGAATTCTCTATTCACCCGGACGACTCTATGATCCGCGTTCATTAAAGCGACCGCTTGCGGAGACTGTGCGAATAACTCATCCAACAGCGCCTTCTGCTCGCGAAGTGTGTCCCGACCGAGGTGGGAACGGCTTCAATAGGTTTTTGGGAAAGCTGAATTCAGCAGTGGTGCTTCGAAAGATGCCTGCTAAGCGCCAGAGACGCGCTCAAGTGCTCCCAGCCTAGACGAAGGGCGGCTGAATAGGAAGCCGTTTCTGATAGCGTTCCCCTCCCCCCATCGATGGCTGATGCCACCAATTTGCCAATTGATGGTGCTCTAACGGCTCCGCCTTACGAATTCCTGAGGCACGGAAATCTGCCGGGCGAATCTCGGAAGCGGTGAACGTCCAGCCGGAGAAGTTGACATTTCTACCAGCTGTCGTGGTTAAGAACATACTGTCACGCTATATCGCTTCGGTTTGGACGACATCGATAGTTCCGCGACTAGAGCGGACGCCTCGTACCACGTTAGCGACGCGGTTATATCGGCCTTCGCGTTTGGGGGAATCTCGATCGGATTACTGACGAAGCGCGCAACCGCTGATCACTGGGCCGCACTCGCCGCCTCGCCAATCATAGTTTTTAATGGTCTACGTCAAATGCGCCTACCTATTCATGAACTTCTTGACACCGCTGCTCCGAAGAACATCGAACAGGCGGTCCGAAGTGTGGCGGTCACAGTTCCCGGGGTCACCGGACTAGACAAATGCATCGTCCGAAAAATGAGATTTCATTACTAAAGTAGATCTCCATGTACTCGTTGATGGACACATTTCAGTCTTTTCGAAGCACCGAGGGAAAGCGGTCGCTTCTCTCTTCTGACTTTTTAGTGGGTCAGAAGCAGGCTCAAGCCTTTGGCTGCCAAGGCTGCCGTCACGACATGCCCCGCCGGGATCCTAAGCTTTCTTGATCGGCTACACATGTGATCCTGCGGGTGAACGCCGCCTTATTTGCCACTTTGTCCGGAGGCCATATTTTCTTCCGCAACCAGATGCGTTTATTTGCTACGAGTTGTGCTCGCCATGCCCGTCTCTCGGGTCGGTGTCGACCAAGGCCGATACCCAACCCCGCCGGCGAGCCTGGAGGTGGCCCAACCATCGGAGTTTCCATCAGCTGCTCCTCAGAATGGTTTTTCCGCGCTTATCACCGTCCAAGCTGGCCGTCGCTACCCCTATGAACCCGGAATTCCCCGTCATTATAATAGGCTCGTAATAGACGAGCTAATTTCACTATTATCCAGCACGCCATTAAGGTAATTATCTCCACTTTCGTGGGATTCTTCCTTCGCTGAGACCGCTGCCAAAATTGAAATGACAGCACGAACGCTTTGTAATTGGGGCGCATTTGCGGTCGAGTCTCTGTAGTTCTTGGCGGGGTCCGAAAGCGCCTCCTGTACTGCAAGCCCTTCTTACCAGTGTCGCTCGCGAAACCTACTGTGTGTACTGGTACTAAGATCACGAAAGTTTATAACTTGACAAAAAACAATAGAGCTGTAATGTGTATGACAACGTATGTCGCGCCACGCAACTCGCCGTTTTAAAACCCTTAACTGAGTTTTGCGTGTTTGTGTGGAATTGGCCCGATGGACTGAAAGGGCGGTAGCTTGCTCGAAACGGTTAAGCCGTTCGTGCGAAAGCGGTTTTCGTTTATCTGATAAGTGCAGCTCAAATGGATAGCGAAGCGATTCACTCTTTGGTCGACAAGCAATGGTTCGCGCTGCGAGTCAAGTCGCACTGCGAGAAAATCGTTGCCACAACCTGCCGCAACAAAGGTTTCGAAGAGCTCCTACCGGTTTACCGATCTTGCCGCGCATGGTCAGATCGCGTAAAGCTAGTCGATCTCCCGCTGTTCCCTGGTTATGTGCTTTGCCGGCTGAATCCGAGCCGCCGGCTTCCAGTCCTCACCATTCCAGGCGTTGTGGGTATCGTCGGTATCGGAAAGATACCTCTTGCAATCGATGACGCGGAGATTGCCGCGATTCGATCCGCTATGAACTCCGGCATTCGGGCTGAGCCGTGGCCGTTCTTGAAAATCGGCCAACGCGTCCGACTTGAAAAGGGGCCTTTAGCAGGTCTCGAAGGATTGCTTATCGAGGTCCGAAAGCAGCAGCGGCTCGTACTGTCAGTGACTCTATTGATGCGATCAGTCGCAGTGGAGATCGATGGCCATTGGGCGAGGCCGCTGGGGACTCCCCGACAAGGTACCTTGTCGGGATAAGTCCTCTCGAGGCCTCAAGTCCTAGAGATTTGGAATGAAGGAAAAAAAAGGGATTCTAGAAACGCATCGCATGCGCTAAGTGTAACCCCCGGCAGTACTTCGAACCTGGCTATGAAATTGCAAGACCCGATGCTGTTGGACAACTGCCGATCAATACTGTTGCCAGTGTTGTCTCTATAGTTAGGGACTGGCTTCATCGATCTTTGCGCTTGTAACATCTGATCTGGGTCAGTTGGGACCGACGTAGCGATAGCTCCCCTACAGCACTGATTTGCAGCGACGGATCGAAGAGCGAGCATCTCGCATCTCGCTCGATAGCTACAACTGACGTTTCTGCAAACCTCGCGGTGACAACCAATTATGCGCTCTCTGAGGAGATGAGATAAGAGTCCGTTATCGGAAGGAAGTAATCTCTTGCCATTCGAGCCTAAGAAGCGGATGATCAGCTGTCGAATCTCGGAGGAGAACTTTCTCATTCTGAGACAGGTCTGCCTCGACAGACGATTTGTCAGCTTGTCGGATCTTGTACGTACCGCAGTTGAAGAACTAGTATTGAAGCAGAAACCTGACTTCAGCATTACGGCGATCCACAGTGCCGTTAAAATGCTCAGTACGCGAATAGAAGTAATGGATCGGGATTTGAAAGAATTAATAAGCTCTTCCATTAATACTACAAGATAATCTACCAGTCTTTTGCAGTTTTGCCCGCCGACCGGAGAGAAACGTAGACCGAAGCATTTAGCAATAAAGTTTAGTGGATACGCCATGTTTCCGAGCTTCTATAACCTTCGCGAGCAGCCCTTCGGCGTCACTCCTGACCCGCGTTACCTATATCTCAGCGGAACTCACGGAAGGATAATTTCATCTCTGCTCTACGGGATCAACTGTGATCTGGGGTTTACGGCACTGATTGGCGAGCCCGGCACGGGAAAAACAACGCTGCTGTTCCATATCTTGCGAAGCTTCCGAACAGCTCTTACCGCGTTTCTGTTCGAAACGCAGTGCAATTCGAATGGATTATTGAGGTACTTGCTTCAGGAATTGGATGTCCCAATTGCGGATAATGACCCGGTTGCTCTCCACGAACAACTCAAGGAGGTTTTGGCGTCCGCCGCTCTTAGCGGCCGGCGTGTCATTCTAATTATAGACGAGGCACAGAACCTCGATCTCTCCGTGCTGGAGACCGTAAGATTATTATCGAACTTCGAAACTCCGCGGGCCAAGTTGCTTCACGTCATACTGTCTGGCCAGCCGGACCTTGCGCTGCGGCTAGCCCGTCCTGAATTGGCGCAGCTACAGCAGCGCATTGGAAAGACAAATTGGCTGATGCCCCTTGCACCAGAAGATGTCGCTTGCTACATTGAGCATCGCTTGCGTGTGGCCGGCTGCACAGGCACTCGCCCGTTCAGCGACGCCGCCGTGGATATGATCGCCGCTGAGAGCCGGGGCATCCCAAGAGTCATTAACCGTATCAGCTTCAACGCTCTGTCCCTGGGTTATTCTCTCCGAAAAACGGAAATTGACGCGGCAATCGTCGAACAGGCCGTATCCGACTGCGGTTCCTCTCCATTGGATTTTTCGCGATCCGATGCCTCAGCCGGTAACGCCGGTAACCGTGCATCAGTACTGCCCATGCTGGAGCCGGCTGCGGCACCTGATTCCGAGTCACAAGCGTTGGGCCCAGACACCGGCACGGAACCGTGGCAGAAGCTGGTTGAGGAGTGACATTCGCTTACTTTGCTATGAACTCAAAGTGGAAATCAGCATCCGTGGCACGTGCCGGCATGATTGGACGAACTCTTCTGGTCCTCGTCTTGGGTATCCGATGCACTCTGCCTGCACCGCAGGTCGACGCGCCCTCGCGAGCCGCTATAACCCCCGCGCATCCGGCCGAGCACGCCGATTCAGGCGAACAAACTCTGGCCCGCCAGCCGTGGCAAACCCGTAATCCGCGTTATCAGGTCCGGCCTGGAGATGTCGTTGAGATTCTCTTTTCTCCCATGAGCGAGTTCAACCAGACGATCTCGATTCAGCCGGACGGCTATATCACCCTACGAGAAATCCAAGATGTATATGTCCAGGGAAAAACGATGCCCGAAATGGCGGAAGCTATTACGTCCGCCTACGGGAGTATTCTTCAAAATCCCGTGATTACCGTGGCACTAAAACAGTTCGAACAGCCACATTTCATCGTGGGCGGCCGAGTAGAAAAGCCTGGCAAGTATGAGCTGCGGGCCGACACAACCGTCAGCGAGGCTGTATTGATCGCGGGCAGCTTCACGGACAAAGCTAAACATTCCGAGGTATTACTCTTCCGCCGCTCATCGAATGATTGGATGGAAGTCAGGCGAATCGACCTGAAAGCGATCTATAAGGGTCAGGTGAGTGAAGACGTCCACCTGCGCCCCGGTGATATGATTTTTGTGCCTCAGAACCGGATTTCAAAGATTAAACCCTTTATACCAGTTTGGGCATTGAGCACGTACTTCCCCGGCCGGTTTTGACTGGAGGGCGCATGGAACACCCACGGTTGTCATTCCCTGAAAAGAGGCCGCCAATTCGCGTTCCGCAGGCGAAGCAAATTCTATCTATAGGCTTCCGCTGGCGCAATCGGATGATACTGGCATTCTGTTTGGCTGCTTTCGCGGCATCTCTGATCGGTTTCCTGAGCTGGCGGGATTACCAGTCGGAGATGAAGATCTTGGTAGGCCGCGAGCGGCTCGATCCGCTGGTAGGGCCCGATCAGAATGCTGCGCCGCTTGCCCGTCAGGAGGTCACCGAAGAAGAGTTGAATTCCGAACTGGCATTGCTCAGAGGCAGCGACGTGCTGCGCAAGGTCGTGCTCGAAACCGGTCTGCAAAAAAGGGCGAGTGAACCACTGTGGATGCGGCTGCTCGGCCGGCCGGCAGGTGTCACAGAAGACGAAGTCAGGACGGCCAAAGCCCTGAGAGTTTTGGACGCTCACCTAGATATTAAATTGCCCAAAAAAAGTAACGTGATAGAGATCAGCTACCGCGCGGATGATCCGCGGCTTGCCGCCAATGTACTAACTACGTATGCAAAGTTCTACCTGGAGAAACATACGGCGGTTCATCGTCCTGCCGGGCAGTCCGTTTTTTTTGAGCAACATGCTGCAGAGTACCGCGAAAAGCTCGCGGAAGCAGAGGCTAGGCTGGCCCGGTTTACGCGAAAAGGTGGTACCGTCGCACCCGACGTGGAAAAAGATGTCGCGGTACATAAATTAGGCGAGCTAACGCTCACGCTTCAACAGACGCACGCGGCTATACACGAGGCCCAAAACCGAATCAGCACTTTGGAACAGCAGGCTGCGTCCACTCCTTCTCGCATGACTACAATCGTCCGTACATCAGACAACCCTGAATTAATGATGCAAGTGAAAGGAAAACTGCTGGAGCTTGAACTCAGGCGGGCCGATCTGCTGCAGAAATTCAAGCCAACCTACCCAGCGGTGCAACAGGTGGATGAGGAAATCGCCAAAACCCGCTCTGCTATTGCAGCCGCCGAAAGCGCGCCTCTTCGGGATCAAACGACGGATCGTGATCCGACCTATGAATGGATGCGGTCTGAGCTAGCAAAATCACGTACCGATCTTGCATCGCTGAAAGCCAGAGAAAGTTCTATTGCAGAATCGATTCGGAAATCTGATCGGAGCCTGCGGGGTTTGAGCGAAAGCAGTCTCAAGCAGGAGGACCTGCTTAGGACAGCAAAGGCTTTGGAAGCCCAATACTTACTGTATCTCCGAAAAGGAGAAGAGGCGCGCGTTAGCGATGCTCTGGATCGGAGCAAGATACTCAACGTCACGATTGCGCAACCACCTAGTATTCCGGTTTTGCCCAGGTCCTCCCCGACCTTGATCGCGCTCGGGGGCATTGTCGTAGCGATCTTGATCAGTATGGGGACTGCGTTTGTCTCCGAGTGGGCAGACAATACATTCCGAACTCCGGACGAAGTGCAGTGGTATCTGGAACTCCCCGTTCTGGCCGCTCTACCGCATGCGGAGAAGGTGCAGGGTAGTTTGGAGATAAGGCGGTGAGCAGACATTTCAACCTGTTTGAACGCATCGATCGGGAGCGTAATCCGCTCCAAACAACCACCAACTCGCGGGTCCGGATGGGTGGTCGCCCATTCCTACCGCTGGATGTTGTCTCGCTAGCCGAGGTGGAGAAATTCGTGAACCGGCTGTATCTGGCTTCGGACTCGGCCCCGAGGATGGTGATCTTCACCGCGTTCGAAGGCCGAAGCGGTTGCAGTCACATATGTGCCCACGCCGGCGATCTGCTGTCCTCGAAGGTAACCGCCTCGGTATGCCTCGTAGATGCGAACCTGTGCACGCCCTCTCTGCACGCCAAATTCGGCGTTCCCAACCACAGTGGTTTATCGGACCTGGCCAGGGATCCGGAACTGGAGGTGACGAGCCGGACCGTACAAGTGCACGATGGGGCGGACTTATATCTGCTTCCCTGCGGAGCGCCGCTCACCGATCGCGAGTCTGTGGTTCAATCACATGGGATGCGTAACCGGATAGCCGAACTGCAAGCCCACTTTGATTTTATCCTGATCGATGCACCGCCAATCAGCACCTGCCGTGATGCCCTCACCCTTGCGGGGCTAGGCGATGGGGTGGTAGTAGTTTTGCGGGCGAATTCGATATCTCGTGAATCCGCACGCCGTATGAAGCAGGAAATCGAGAGCAACAACGTAACAATACTCGGGGCAGTACTGAATGACCGCACGTTTCCGATTCCGGAGCCAATTTACGACAGGCTATAGGAGCCGTCGCTGAAGTCATTTCGGCATTAGCAACCGACTCCAAAAGTTCCCAAGTGCTGCCTCCGCGCACCATGATTCGAAGCGCAATCGAGCTCCGAAGGATCCGGTCTTCATCCGCTGTAACCACATTGCCGGGACGACGCACAGGCAGGAGCAGTTACTACTGGACCAAGCGGAGCCTTGATGTGCTTGTGGCGACCATACTACTCCTCATCACATTTCCACTACTGATCGTTATTGCCGTGCTGATTAAACTTAATTCCTCCGGGCCCGCGATCTTCGTCCAGCAGAGGGTCGGGGCACGCCGCCGCAAGAGGCATGGCGAGATTAGCTGGGAGATTCAGAGTTTCCCGTTTTACAAGTTCCGGTCGATGTTTTCTAACGTCGATTCAGTGCCGCATCAGAAATATCTGCGCGATTTCTACCAGGGAAAGGGCGCCGTGACAAACGGCGGTGCAGCGATCATCTTCAAATTAAAGAACGATCCCAGGGTGACGCGATTAGGGCGCATCCTGCGCAAGACGAGCCTCGACGAACTTCCGCAGTTGGTGAACGTCCTAAAAGGGGAAATGAGCCTGGTGGGGCCGCGGCCAGTTCCAGAGTATGAGTTCGCCCACTATCGGAAAGCCCACTATGAGAGGCTGGCGGCGCTCCCTGGAATCACCGGAATATGGCAAATTCGCGGGCGCTGCCGAGTGACTTCGAAAGAGATGCTGCGGATGGACGTCGAATATGTTCGACGCGCTTCGCTCTGGCTGGATCTGAAAATCTTGCTGCTGACGCTTCCCGCCGTAATCTCTGGCCGGGGAGCAGAATAATTGGGAGACAATCGGGGGAGAAAGATGATGAAATCTCGGAGGAAGCCGCTGGGCATTGCCGTTCTAGGTTATGGATATTGGGGGGTTAATTATGTTCGGGTCTTTAATGAGGTTACAGAGAGCCGTACCGTTGCCGTATGCGATCAACGGCCGGATCGTATCGAGGAGGTGCAGCGGCGTTTTGCCGGCATATCTGTCACAACCCAACTTGAGGAACTACTGACGCATCAGGACATCGATGCAGTCGTGATCTGCACGGAAGCGTCAAGTCATCACGCGCTGGCGCTCCGGTGCCTCGCGACAGGAAAGCATGTCTTGGTTGAGAAACCGCTAACGACCCGGGTTGATCACGCCGAAGAGTTGACGCTACTCGCTGAGTCCAAGGGTTTGGTCCTGATGGTCGGCCACACCTTCCTATATAACCCCGCCGTCCGGAAAGTGAAGGAGTACGTTTCTAAGGCGCCGGACCAAGTTTATTATCTGCATGCCAGCCGAACCAATCTGGGACCGATTCGTCGCGACGTCAATGCACTCTGGGATCTCGCGACACACGACATCGCCATATTTAATTATTTATTAGAGGGTGTACCTGACTGGGTCAGCGCCATAGGAGCCCGGGTGCTGCGGAACTGTCGCGAGGACGTCGGATTCATCTCACTCGGTTACCCCAACGGCATTGTCGCGAACATTCATGTCAGCTGGGCCGATCCAAACAAAGCGCGGGAAATCGTAGTGGTGTGTAGCGATAAGCGGATCGTCTTCAACGATCTCAGTCCGCTCGAGCCTGTCCGGGTGTTCAAAAAGGGTATCCGCCCGGTGATGACCGAGCCGCTGAATTACGGTGAATATCAACTGCAAATTCGCGACGGTGACATCATGAGCCCCAAAATCGAAGTTAGCGAACCTCTCAAGAACCAATGCCGGCACTTTCTGGATTGTGTCGAATCCGGCAAGCGACCGCTGACAGGCGGCTGGGAGGGAATCGATGTGGTACGTGTGTTGAACGCAATGGATCGTTCCGTTGCTCTTCGCGGTGCACAAGTGGAGGTGGAAAAATATGGCCGCTATACCCAAGCCACAGTTGCAACTGCCATTAGTTGATCTCGCCGCGGAGTACCGTGCCTTCGAGGCAAAAGTCGGTAGCGCGATTCTCAGCGTACTGCGCAAGACCGACTTCATTCTAGGAAATGAGGTAAATCTTTTTGAGAATGAATTCGCTTCATACTGTGAAGCGAAATATGCGGTGGGAGTGGATTCGGGCCTCTCCGGGCTGGAACTGATTCTAAGAGGGCACGGAATTGGGCCTGGTGACGAAGTCATTACTACGGCAAACACGTTTATTGCTTCTGCATTAGCGATATCTAGCGTCGGCGCTACCCCAAGGCTAATAGATGTCGATTCTGAAACGTACACGCTCGACGTCTCGGCGCTTGAAGCGGCGATCACCCCCCATACAGCGGCAATTATGCCCGTCCATCTATACGGCCACCCTGTCGATATGGACCCCATTCATGAAATAGCAGAGCACCATGGCCTCCCGGTCATCGAAGATGCTTGCCAGGCGCACGGCGCAAGATATCGAGGCCGGCGCGTCGGATCACTCGCAAATGCTGCGGCCTTCAGCTTCTATCCTGCGAAGAACCTCGGCGCCTATGGTGATGGCGGAATCGTCGTCACCAACGATCCGAAAGTGGCCGACTACGTGAAAATGGCCCGTAACTACGGTCAGCGCGAGAGGTACTGTCATGTAATCCGCGGTTTCAATCGTCGCCTCGATACACTTCAAGCGGCAATAT
>Ga0070681_10000922_pt1 | contig 24859 bp, 19 predicted proteins | sample KBSC83BmetaG_FD_65650 | JGI IMG/M metagenome (GOLD analysis project Ga0070681, IMG submission 65650) | Corn rhizosphere microbial communities from Kellogg Biological Station, Michigan, USA - KBS C8-3B metaG | ecosystem: Host-associated > Plants > Roots > Rhizosphere | place: USA: Michigan...
AGGGCCCGTCGCGCGTATGGAGCTACGCGGGCCAGTTGACCGGCCCGATCTTCACGTCGGGACTTGTCGGCGCACAGGTCGCGCAGGCGGAAGCGGCGCAGCGCGCGGCGCTCGCGAACTATCGCCAGGCGGTCGAGAACGCGTTCGGCGACGTCGACAACGCGCTCGTCGCGCGACAGAAGCTTTCCGAGCAGCTCGTCGCGCAGCAGCGGCTCGTCGAAGCGCTGCAGACCTACGACCGCCTCGCGAACCTTCAGTACAAGGGCGGCTATGCGCCGTATTCGACGGTCCTGCAGGCCGAGCAGTCGCTGTTCCCCGCGGAGCTTTCGCTCGCGAACATTCGCGCGTCGCTGCTGTCGTCCAGCGTGACCCTTTACAAGGCGATGGGTGGCGGTTGGGTGACGATCGCGTCCGGCATGACGTCGGAGGCGTCGGTCGACCAACGGCCGGCTGCGAAGTAGCAAGCCATCCGGAGCGTCGCGGAAGCCGCGCGCGGCGTTCAGCCTTCTTCGTGAACGACGCTTCCGCCGGCAAGCGTGAAGCGCACGCGCCCGAGCGTCTCGAGTCCGAGGAACGGCGTGTTCTTGCCCTGGCTTCGCAAGGCCTCGGGGCGCACGACCCATGCCGCGTCGGAATCGAAGATGCAGAGGTCGGCCGGCATCCCGGTCGCGAGCGACGGCGTCTCGATGCCGAGGATCGCCGCCGGTTTCGTCGTGACGCGCGCGAGCGCGTCGGCGAGCGGAACGTGCATCGCCTTCGCCCACGAAAGCGTGAGCGGCAACAAGAGCTCGAGCGCGCTCGCGCCGGGCTCGGCCTCGCCGAACGGAAGCTGCTTGCCGTCGTCGTCGACCGGCGCGTGGTCCGAGCAGATCGCGTCGATCGTGCCGTCGGCGGCGCCGCTTCGTAGCGCGTCGCGATCGCGGGTGCTGCGAAGGGGCGGCATCAGGTTCGCCTTCGCGTCGAACCAGCCGATGTCGATGTCGGACAGATGCAGGTGATGCACGTCGACGTCACAGGTCACCGGCAGACCTTCCGCCTTCGCCGCGCGCACCATCGCCACACCCGCGGCAGACGAGAGGCGGCAAAGGTGAATGCCGACGCCGGTCGCGCGCACGACGCCGAATATCTGCGATAGCGCGATCGTCTCCGCGGCGACCGGAATGCCGGGCAGGCCGAGCCGCGTCGCGACTTCGCCGTCGTGCGCGACGCCGCCTTGCGCGAGGAACGGGTCCTGCGGCCGCAGCCAGACGCGGTGGCCGAACGTGCCCGCGTATTGCAACGCGCGCATCAGCATCAGCGTGTCGGACAGTGGAACGTCGGCCTGCGAGAACGCAACGCAGCCGGCGGCGACGAGCTCGCCCATCTCGGTCAGCGTCGTGCCTGCGAGCCCGACGGTCAGCGCGCCGACCGGATAGACGTGCGCGACGCCGATCTGGCGCGCGCGGTGCTTCAGCATCTGCACGAGGCCCGGCTCGTCGAGCGGCGGATCGGTATCCGGCGGACACGCGAGGCTCGTGACGCCGCCCGCTGCGGCGGCGGCGAGCTCCGATTCGAGCGTCGCCTTGTACTCGAGCCCCGGCTCGCGCAATCGCGCGGCGAGGTCGACGAGACCCGGCGCGACGACGCAGCCCGTCGCGTCGATCACGCGATCGGGCTCGAAATGACGCGGACGCTCGTCGAAGCCCGCGACGACGCCGTCGCCGACGAAGAGCGAGCCGGCGCGATCGATGCCCCGGGCGGGATCGATCAGGCGGCCGTGGCGGATCTCGAGCTTCATCTTCCCGTTCCCGTCAGCGGCGCAGGGCCGCCCCAAACCGCTGGCCCCGCCCCCCGCGGGGCAGCGAGCGGAGCGAGCGTGGGGGGTTCTTCACGACGCGGAAACGATCGACAGCACCGCCATCCGCACGGCGATGCCGAACGTCACCTGCGGCAGGATCACCGAGCGCGAGCCATCGGCGACGGGCGAGTCGATCTCGACGCCGCGGTTCATCGGCCCGGGGTGCATCACGATCGCGTCCGGCTTCGCGAGCGCAAGCTTCTCGGCCGTGAGGCCGTAATGCTTGAAGTACTCGCCGGCCGACGGCAGCAGCGCGCCCTTCATCCGCTCGCTTTGCAGGCGCAGCATCACGATGACGTCGCAGCCGCGCAGGCCTTCGCGCATGTCGTTGACGACCTCGACGCCGAGCGCCTCGACCGCCGTCGGCAACAGCGTGCGCGGTCCGATCACGCGCACGCGCGGCACCTGCATCGTCGTGAGACCGTGGATCAGCGAGCGGGCGACGCGCGAATGCAGGATGTCGCCGACGATCGCGACGGTCAGCTCGCCGAACGCCTTCTTGTAGTGGCGGATCGTGTACAGATCGAGCAGGCCCTGCGTCGGGTGCGCGTGGCGGCCGTCGCCGGCGTTGACGACGTGCACGTGCGTGCGGCCGGTGGCGTTGAGGTGCGACGCGATCAGATGCGGCGCGCCCGACTGCGAATGGCGCACGACGAAGAGATCGGCGTTCATCGCGCAGAGGTTGTCGACGGTATCGAGCAGCGTCTCGCCTTTCGACGTCGACGACACGCCGATGTTCAGGTTGATCACGTCGGCCGAAAGGCGCTTCGCGGCGATCTCGAACGTCGTGCGCGTGCGTGTCGAGTTCTCGAAAAACAGGTTGAACATCGCCTTGCCGCGCAAAAGCGGCACCTTCTTCACGTCGCGCTCGGCGATCGAGACGAACGGCTCGGCGGTGTCGAGGATCTGCGTGACGATCTCGCGCGGCAGGCCTTCGAGCGTCAAAAGATGCGTGAGCTCGCCATTGCGGTTGAGCTGCGGATTGCGCATCAGTCGTGGCCCCCCCGCGCTTGCCGCTTCGCGGCGGCGCTGCCCCCGGCGGGGGCGCAATTCGACCCTTGGGGCGGCCCTGCGGGTCTCATGTTGTCACGCTACCATCACCGAGCGACGCGCGGCTCGGCGCGCGCTCGCCGCCGCGCCGGCTCGGCGGCGAGCGTCAGCGCGCCGTTCGCATCGCGCGACAGCGCAACCGTCAGGTCGCGCGCAACGGCGACGCGGGCGCCGACGTACGTCGCCTCGATCGGCAATTCGCGGCCGCCGCGGTCGACGAGCACGGCAAGCTCGATGCGCTCGGGCCTGCCCCAGTCGAACAGCTCGTTGATCGCGGCGCGGACCGTGCGCCCGGTGTACAGCACGTCGTCGACGAGCACGATCGACGCATTCGCGACGTCGAACGGCAGCGACGAGCGCCTCGCGTTCGGCTTGAGTCCCGAGATCGCGTAATCGTCGCGGTAGTACGACACGTCGATGAAGCCGAGCGCGTGCGCGCCGGGCAAAAGCGTCGCGAGGCGCTCGGCGAGCCACGCACCGCCCGAATAGATGCCGACGAGCGCCGCGTCCTGCGCGACGGCGCCGCGCATGCGCTCGACGAGCGCGGCCAGCGCGGATTCGGCGTCGGGCACTTGGACGTCAGCAGTCATGGCGTTGGTCGAACCAGGCCTGCAGGATGATCTGCGCGGCAACGGGGTCGCGCAGCGACCGGTCGCGGCGGCCGCCGCGTCCGGCGGCCCTCAGTGTATCGCGCGCGACCTCGCTCGTATGGCGCTCGTCCTCGAGCGCCACCGGAAGCGAGAAGCGCCGTGCAAGGTTCGATGCGAATGCGCGCGCCCGTGCGGTCATCGCGTGCGGCGCACCGTCCGCATGCACGGGGAGTCCGACGACGAGGCGCGCCGGTTGCCACTCGTCGACGAGGGCGGCGATCGCGTCCAGGCGACGGCCGGGATCGTCGTCGGCGATCGTCGCCAGCGGGCGCGCCGTGCGAGTGACGGTGTTGCCGACGGCGACGCCGATCCGTCGCATGCCGAAATCGAACGCGAGCACCGTCGCGTCCGGTTCGCTGCCGCATGCGCCGCTCACCCGTGACCGGCAGTATCCGACAGCCGCGAGAAGTCGATGCCGAGCAGGCGCATCGCGGCGGGCAGGCGGCGCTAGGCGGGGAGGTCGAACAGCACGTCTGCGTCCGCCTCGACCGTGAGCCAGGCGTTGCGCGAAAGCTCCTGCTCGAGCTGGCCCGCCTGCCAGCCGGCATAGCCGAGCGAGACGAACATGTCCTTCGGACCCTCGCCGCGACCCGCCGCCTCGAGCACGTCCTTCGACGTCGTGAGCCCGACCTCGTCGTGGATCGGCAGCGTCGACTGCCAGTTGCCGATCGGACGGTGCAGGACGAAGCCGCGATCGAGCTGCACGGGGCCGCCGAAGTGAACCGGAGCGCCGGACAGCGCGCCGTCCTCGATCGGAATCTCGATCTGCTCGAAAAGCGCGCCGAGCGTCAGGTCGATCGGCTTGTTGATGACGATGCCGAGGGCGCCCTCGGGGTTGTGCTCGCAGACGTACGTAAGCGAGTTCGCGAAGTGGGGATCCGCCATGGCGGGCATGGCGATCAGGAAGTGGTGGGTGAGGTTCACGTACCGTCCATCGACGACCGATTGTAATCGGCGCGCCTGTCGACGCACAAATCCGTTGCATTTTTGCGAGGCGCCGGGGGACACGCGTCGGCGTTCATTTTGCGAGGCACTTGCGTGATGCAAATGAGAATGGTTATCATCCGCAACTTCTGACACCATCCCGGAGAAACGCCGTGCTCGCTCGCCTCCTCCTCGTCGCCACATTCGCCGTCGGCACCACCACCGCGCTCGCTGCGGGCGAGCCCGAATTCACGCTCACGCTTCGCGACCATCGGTTCACGCCGAGCGAGGTCCGCGTGCCCGCGAACGTCAAGGTCAAGCTCGTCGTCGACAACCAGGATCCCTCACCCGAGGAGTTCGACAGCCACGCGCTCAACCGCGAGAAGGTGATTCCCGGGAAGTCGAAGGCGACGATCTTCATCGGGCCGCTCGCGCCCGGCCGCTATTCGTTCATGGGCGAGTTCAACGCGTCGACGGCGCATGGCATCGTCGTCGCCGAATGAGGAGCGAAAACTTCGCACGTCGGTTCGCCGCCGCGTCCGCGTTCGCGCTTGTCGCGTCGGCCCCGCTCGCGCACGCGGATCCCGACGACTACGTTCACGTGCCGGCCGTCGAATACGGGGAGCGCGAGATCGAGCTTCGCTTCGGCACGGCGAGTCCGACCGACGATCGTCGCGAATCCGCGGCGGCGCTTGCATTCGGCTACGGCATCACGACGTGGTGGGCGACGGAGATCGCCGCCAAATGGCATCGCAGCGACGCGACGGGGTTCGACGAGATCGAATGGGAGAACCGCTTCCAGCTCACCGAGCCGGGACAGTACTTCGCCGATTTCGGATTGCTGGTCGAAATCGAGCGTCCCCGCGATCGTGCCGAGGGTTACGAGCTGCGCATCGGCCCGCTGATCCAGAAGGACTTCGGGCCGCTGCAAACGAACTTCAACGTGCTCGTCGAGCGGCATTACCATGCGAGCGAGCCCGAGCAGACCGAACTAGGCTACGAGTGGCAGCTTCGCTATCGTTACCGCCCCGCCTTCGATTTCGGCGCGCAGGGCTTCGGCGGCGTCGGCGCGTGGAACGACTGGTCGCCGTTGCGCGAGCAGCAACATATCGCCGGTCCCGCCATCTTCGGCAAGTTCAATCTCGGCGGGCGTCAGGTGCTGAAGTACGACGCGGCGGTGCTGCTTCGCCTGACGGATGCGGCGCCGGCGACGACGGTGCGCGCGCAGCTCGAATACGAATTTTGAAGCTAGTCTTCCTCGTGGCGCCGATGCTTCGCATAGTCGGTCGAGAGCTGAGTCTGCAGATTCGGCGGAGCCTGCTCGTAATGGGAAAGCGCCATGGTCCATGCGCCGTGGCCGCCGGTCATCGACTTCAACCGCGCCGCGTAGCCGTCGAGCTCCGCGAGCGGCGCGAAGCCGTCGACCGCCAGCATGTTCGCCTGCAGCGTCCGCGTGCCGGTGACCTGGCCGCGGCGTGACGACAGGTCGCCGGCGACGTCGCCCATCGTGTTCGCGGGACAGTTGATCTCGACGCCGACGATCGGCTCGAGCACGATCGGCCGCGCCTTGCCGATCGCGTCGAGGAACGCCTTCTTGCCCGCGGCGACGAACGCGACTTCCTTCGAATCGACCGGGTGATACTTGCCGTCGTAGACGGTCACGCGCACGTCCTGCATCGGAAAGCCGGCCACCGGTCCCGCGGTCAGCACCTGCTCGACGCCTTTTTGCACCGCCGGGATCAGCGTGTTCGGAATCGCGCCGCCCTTCACCTGGTCGACGAACTCGAAGCCCGATCCGCGCGGCAGCGGCTCGATGCGTAAATACACTTCGCCGAACTGACCGGCGCCGCCGGTCTGCTTCTTGTGCCGATGATGGCCTTCGGCCTTCGCGGTCACCGTCTCGCGGTACGGCACGCGTGGCGGACGCGTTTCGACCTCGAGCTTGAACTGGCTCGCCATCCGCTCGAACACCGAGCGCAGATGCAACTCGCCGAGGCCGCGCAGCACGGTCTCGTTCACGACCGGGTCGTGCGCGACGACGAGCGTCGGATCCTCGGCCGTCATCTTGTGCAGCACGTCGGAGATCCGCTGCTCGTCGCCACGGCGCTTCGGCGTGATCGCGAAGCCGTGCATCGGCACCGGGAATTCGAGCGGCCGCATGTGGATCTGGTCCTCGTCGTGCGAGTCGTGCAGCACGCAGTCGAACACGACCTCGTCGACCTTCGCGATCGCCGCGAGGTCGCCGGGAACGGCGCGGTCGATCTCGACGTACTTCGCGCCCTGCAGCATGAAGAGATGCCCGACCTTGAACGACTTGCGACTATCGCCGACGAAGAGCTGCGTGTCGCGCGTGACCGTCCCCTGGTGCACGCGGAAGATGCCGAGCTTGCCGACGAACGGGTCCATGACGACCTTGAACACGTGCGCGAGCACGTGCTTGCGCGGATCGGGGTCGGAATGGAATTGCGTCGCGCTGTCGCCTTCGCCCTTGGTGAAGAGCGGCGGATTGCCCTCGGCGGGATTCGGCGCGAGCTTGACGAGCACGTCGAGCAGTTCGGCAACGCCGGCGCCGGTGCGCGCGGAGACGAAGCAGACCGGCACGAGATGACCCTCGCGAAGCGCCTTCTCGAACGGCGCATGGAGCTGCTCGGGCGCCACCTCGCCCTGCTCGAGATAAAGCGACATCAGCTCCTCGTCGACCTCGACGACCTGGTCGACGAGCGCGCGATGCGCGTCCTCGACCGACGAGAAATCGGATTCGCCGCTGGGATTGAAGAAGCAGTCGACGACGCGCCTGCCGTTGTCGGCGGGAAGATTGATCGGCAGGCATTCCTTGCCGAACGCGTTGCGCACCGCGTCGAGCACCGCCGGCGCGTCGACGTTTTCGGCATCGATCCGGTTGATGACGACGAGACGGCAGAGCTTGCGCTCGGCCGCCCACTGCATCATTCGCGCGCCGATCATCTGCACGCTGGTCGACGCATTGACGACGATCGCGGCGGTTTCGACCGCATCGAGCGCGCCGATCGCCTGGCCGATGAAATCGGGAAGCCCCGGCGTGTCGATCATGTGAATGCGCGTGCCGTCGGTCTCGAGATGCACGAGCGATGCACGCAGCGAGTGCTGGTACGTCTTCTCGAGCGGGTCGAAATCGCTGACCGTGCTGCCGCGCTCGACGCTGCCCTGCGCCTGGACGGCGCCGGCCTTCGCAAGCAGCGCCTCGACGAGGGACGTCTTTCCGGCGCCCCCGTCGCCCACCCACGCTACAGTACGAATGTTCTGGGTCGCGTAATCCGCCATCGTGGTCTCCTCCTCAAGGATGGGAGGAATGTACCGCCGATGCCCGGCGCTGTCAGCCACGGCCGGCCTTTCGCACGCGGCGTTGCGCCTTTGTCCTACGCGATCGCGGGGCGGTGCGCCGACAGCCGCTGCCGTGCGAACATGCGAGCATCGACCACGTGCTCGCGAGCCTATCCCTGCGACCGGGAATGTCACCCGCCGCGCGCAAGATCGCGCGCGATCCGCTCTGCTTCCTGAAGCAGACGGTACGCGCGTTCCGCGCAAACCAGGGACTGCTGCTCGCCGGAGGCGTCGCCTACTACACGCTGCTGTCGATCGTGCCGCTGATGATCCTGCTCGTGATCATCCTGTCGCACGTCATCGAGGCCGAGGCGCTGCTCGCGACGCTCGCGCGCTATCTCGAAATCGTCGCGCCCGGCCAGTCGAGTTCGCTGATCGACGAGCTCCGCGCGTTCATCGCGCACCGCGAGGTGATCGGCTGGACGCTGGCGGTGACGCTGATCTTCTTCAGCTCGCTTGCCTTCTCCGTGCTCGAGAACGCGATGTCGGTCATCTTCTATCACCGCGTGCTGACGAAGCATCGACGCTTCGTCGTTTCGGCACTGCTCCCGTATCTCTACATCCTGCTCCTCGGCATCGGGTTGCTCGTCGTCACGCTCGTCGCAGGCGCGCTGCAGGCGTTCGCGGGGACGACGCTCGATGTGCTCGGCCACGGCTGGTCGATGTCCGGCCCGTCGAGAACGCTCCTCTACCTGATCGGTGTCTTCGGCGAAGTGCTCGTGCTGACGTCGATCTATTTCGTGATGCCGGTCGGGCGCCTTTCCTGGCGCCATGCGCTGATCGGCGGCGTCAGCGCGACCGCGCTATGGGAGATCTCGCGGCACGCGCTCGTCTGGTATCTCGCGACGCTGTCGCAGGTGCGCACCGTCTACGGGTCGCTGACGACGTCGATCGTCGTGCTGCTGTCGCTCGAGCTGGCGGCGATCGTGCTGCTGTTCGGCGCGCAGGTGATCGCCGAATATGAACGCATCGAGTGGGAACCGGTGGAGCGGAATCCGGCGCCGTTGCACACGGTGCAAGCGCGCTGAAGCAGGACAATGCGCAACGATAAGCAGGGTCGGAGACGGCTTATCGAAACGTCCGGATAAGTCGTCTCCGGCGCTGCCTATTTCCCTGCGCCCAGCAATCCGCGCATCTCGCCGAGGAGCTCGTCCTCCTGGTACGGCTTGCCGAGGAAGCGCTCGACGCCGAGCTCGGCCGCGCGATTGCGGTGCTTGTCGGCGGTCCGCGACGTGATCATGATCACCGGGATCGAGGCCGTCTTCGCATCGCCCCTGATCGTCTTCGCGAATTCGAATCCATCCATCCGCGGCATCTCGATGTCGAGCAGGATCACGTCGGGGATGCGATCGGACAGGAGCTTCAGCGCGTCGACGCCGTCGCGCGCGGTGACGACTTCGAATCCCTCGCGCGCGAGAAGCCGCGTCGTGAACTTGCGCACCGTCAGCGAATCGTCGACGACCATCACGAGCCTGCGCGACGGCGTCGCCGACGCGCGCTGCGCCGCGGTGAAGCGCGCATCGTCCGCCGGGTCGTAGCGCGCGACGTCGCCGCGCTGCGCGAGCTGCACCGGGTTGATTATCAGCACGATCTCGCCGGTGCCGAGCACGGTCGCGCCGGAAATGCCGGGCACGCGCGCGAGCTGCGAGCCGATGTTCTTCACGACGATTTCCTGGTTGCCCAGCATCCCGTCGACGTGGATCGCCGCGATGCCCTGGCCGCTCTTGACGAGCAGCACCGGGTTGTAGCGCGCGACATCGGGCATGCTCGTCGTATCGGCGAAAAGCCGCGGCAGGTAATGGAACACCCACGGGCGGCCCTGCCACTGCACACGCCCGTCAGCGTAGAGCGAGCGCAGCACGTCCGCCTTCACCTGCTGCACCTGCTCGACCATCGTCGCGGGTATCGCCCATTGGCGTCCGCCGGCGCGCACGAGCACCGCCTGCGCGACGGCGAGCGTCAGCGGCAGGAACAGGTTGAAGCGCGTGCCCTTGCCCGGCGTCGTATGCACGTCGACGCGGCCGCCGAGCCCGATGATCTCGTTGCGCACGACGTCCATGCCGATACCGCGCCCGGAAATCTGCGTGACGTGCGCCGCCGTCGAGAATCCCGGGTGGAACAGGCATTCGACGAGCTGGTGGATCGTCGGCTCGCTTTCCGGCGCCAGGATGCCGAGCGCGACCGCGCGCTCGCGGACGCGCTCGAAGTCGATGCCCGCGCCGTCGTCGGCGAGCTCGATCGCGATCTCGTTGCCGACCTGGCGCACGGTCAGTGCAATCTCGCCGGTTTCCGACTTGCCGGCGGCAAGCCGCGCGGCGCGCGATTCGACGCCGTGGTCGAGCGCGTTGCGCAACAGATGCTCGAGCGGGCCGACGAGCTTTTCGAGCACCGAGCGGTCGAGCTCCGTCTGCCCGCCGTTGATCTCGAGGTTCGCGCGCTTGTCGAGCTCGCGGGCCGTCTTGCGCAGGATCCGGTAAAGCCGCTCGGAGAGGCTCGCGAACGGCACGGTGCGAATCGCGAACAGCCGCTGCTGCACGTCGCGCGAAAGGCGCGCCTGCGCGAGCAGCGCGGCGTCGGCATCGTCGAGATTCTTGAGCAGCGACTGCTGGACCGTCGACACGTCGTTGACGCCTTCGGCGAGCGAGCGCGTCAGCTCCTGGAAACGCGTGAAGCGGTCGAGCTCGAGCGGATCGAACTCCTGCTGCGCGGGATCGACGTTGCGCGACTGGATCTGCGTCTCGGCCTGCAGCTCGATCTCGCGGACCTGGCCCCGCAGCCTGATGACGCTGCTCGTGAGCTCGAGCAGATTCGCCTTCAGCGCGCGCAGCTCGCCTTCGACGCGCGCACGCGCGATCGCCACCTCGCCGGCTTCGTTCACGAGCTGGTCGACAATGTCGGCGCGTACGCGCAGCATCGCGCGCGCGCCCTCGCCTTCCATCCGGTCCGTTGCGCGGCGCCGCGGATGCGAGAACGGCGTGAACGTGGACGTCGCCGGCGCCGGGGTCGCGGCGGGCGTCTCGACGGCGGCCGGTGCAGGCTCCCGTGCTTCGGGGGACACCCCGGGCGGGCCCGGCGCGGCGAGCGGCGCAAGCCATGGCAGCGCGACGTTCGCCTTGCCCTCGCGCAACGCGTCGAGCACGTAGCTGATGCGATCGAGATCGGTGTCAAGCGCCTCGAAGAGCTCGGGGGAGGGGACGGCGCCGCTCTCGCCGACGAGAAGCCGCGACTCCATTCGATGCGCGAGCTCGCCCAAGCGCATCGCGCCTGCCATCCGTGCGCTGCCCTTCAGCGTGTGCAGCGTCCGCCGCAGATGGGCCGGGCCGGCCATGTCGTCGGGCGTTTGCCGCCACCCGCGCAGAAGCTCGCCTGCCTGCGGAAACAGCTCGCCTGCTTCCTCGACGAAGATCGGCAGGATCGTCTCGTCGACGTCGTCGACGACCTCGAGCAGCGACTCGTCGGTCGGTGCTGCCGGCGCTGCCGGCGGCGTCGGCAACGGCGGCTGCCACGACGTTTCCGGCGGAGTTTGGTCGTCGGCCTCGTTCGCGGCGCGCGGCGCTTCGAATGCGTCGCGAGCGTCGATGGGTGGCGTCGATGGCACCTGGATCGGATCGGCCGCGCGATCGTCGATCGCGGGCGCGACGGGCGCGTCGTCGGTCCTCGCTTCGGTCGCGATCGTCGCGACGTCGTCGGCGATCGCTTCGGAATCCGTTGCGATGGCTGCCGGCGCTTCAGCGTCGGACGTCGCGACATCGGCCGCCACCGGCGCATCGGCGACGAGCTCAAGCCGGTCGCTGCCTTCTTCCGCCGGGATCAGCGGCTCGGCGGGCGGCAGGTTCGCGAGCGCCTCATGGCGCAGTTCCTCGAGCTCGCGAACGATCTCCGCGGACTCGCGCTCGTCATTCTGCGTGAACCCTTCGCGCGCCTTCAGGCGGCTCACGAAGTGCGCGAGACCCGCGGTGGCGCGCGCGAGCACCGGCTGCGCGATGCCGGGGAAAGGGGCGCCGTGTTCCCCGAGGGCAAGCAGCGCCTGCTCGAGCGCCTGCGCCGTCGTCGCGGTCAGCGTGATGCCGCCAGTGCGGTGAATGCCGCACAGCGTATGGCTCGCGCGCATCATCGTCGCGATCGGCCAGTGCTCGGGATCGAACTGCAGCACCGACACCTCGTGCTGCAGCAACGCGACGTGCTGATCCGCCTCGTCGCAGAGGATTCGCCACAGCGACGCGGCGAGCTTCACGTCGCCGACCGCCACCTCGTCGGGCTCGCCGGACGAAGGCATCGCGCGCGGCGCCTCGCTGAGCAGGGTCAGGTCGGGCGCATGCCCCGCGGACGCGCGTGCGCGCGATTCGCCTGCGTGCGTCGACGTGTTGTCGGCGACGACGCGCAGCACCGGCTTGCCGCCGTCGCGCAGGTCCAACGGCAGGCCGACGTCGATCGTCTCGCCGAGCGACTCCTCGATGACCGTGACCTTTGGCGCGGCACCGGCGTCGATCGGCGCACCGAGCTCGGGGAACGTGACGAGCTCGAGATCAGGGAGCCGCGGCGTTTCGCGCGGCGAATCTGCGACCGACGCAACCGCTGCTGCCGAATCGTCGGCCGACTCGCCGCCGACCGGCAGCGGAAATTCGATCCCGTCCGCCGCCGCGGTCTCGAACGGCGTGAAGCCCTCGATTTCGTCGACGCTCGACGTCGAGGGCGGTGATGCCACCGGCCCGATCGGCCGCTCGGGCTCGACCGGCGTCGGCCTTGTCGCGGCCAGCGGCGGCGCCGTCGGCGGCAGCGGCATTGCCGGCGATCCACCCGGCCATTCGCCCTCCACGGCGCGCATCGCGGCGGTGAGCGGTGACGCGTCGGTGGCGAAGCGGCCCGTGTCGCGGAGCTCGCGTACCCATTGCCGGAACGACGTCGCCGCCGCCTTGATCAGCGCGAGGACCGCCGGCGTCACGCGCCGCTCTTCCTCGAGCAGCCGATTGTGAATCCGCTCCACACCCCACGCGAGCTCGCCCAACTCCGTGAGCCCGACCATGCGGCCGCTGCCCTTCAGCGTATGGAACTGGCGGCGCACGGTGACGAGCGCTTCGCGGTCGGCCGGCGAATGCTCGAGCATCGCGAGGTGCGCATCGACGGTGTCGAGCACCTCGCCGGCTTCGGCGAGATAGATGTCGAGGAGCTCCGCATCGAGCTTGCTCGCGTCGGTGGCGAGCAGCCGCTGCGTCTCCTCGGAGATTTCGGGCGCGGGCGCCGCGCCCGCTTCGACGATCCGGTCGACGCTCGCGGCGAGCGCGGCGTTCTCGCCGCCGTCGATCTCGCGAATCGCCGCCTTCACCTGCGCAGCGAGCTCCGCGTCGCCGATCAGGTCCGCATCGTCGCGCAGGCTCGCGAGCTTGACGCGCAGCTCGTTTCGCGCATGCGCATCGGCCGGCGCGTTGCGCACGTCGGCGAGAAGTTGTGGCAGCGCTGCGCGCAACTCGGCGACCGAGTCCTCGACCGACTGCGGTTTGGCGACCTCCGCGGTCGGCGCGACGCCTTCGCGCTTCGCGATCAGCGGTGCGATGATGCGGTCGCGATCCGGCCGCTGATGCAGCACGGCTTCGACGTAGAAGCCGAGCCCCGACAGCGATTCCGCCAGCAGCTCGAGCCCTTCCTCGTCGACCGCCGTGTCCGGATCGGCATAGCATTCGATCTGCGTCTGGCAAAGCGCGAGCAGGCGATCGGCGGCGTCGAGCTCGAGCATTCGCAATGCGCCGCGGATCTGCTGGCTGTCCTTCGCGAGCGCCGACAGCTCGCGGCGGCGCGTATGGTCGCGGAAGAACGCGTCGAGGATCTGCTCCATGTGCCGCAGGTTCGCCTGCACCTCGCGCATCACCTGCCCGAGCAGCACCCGCTCCTGCGCCCGCCGCGACATTTCGTCGAGTGCGGGCGCACCGGCAGCCGTCGGCTCGCCGGAGCGCGCCGCGGAAAGACGCGCGAGCATCGCATCGACCTGGCTTGCGAAGTCGGACGAGAGATTGCCGAAGTTCTCGAACGCGCTCTCGGCGAGCAACAGCGCCGTCGCGAACTCCATCGCCACCGTTTCGGACGTGCCCTGCGCCGGCATCGCCGCCATGTGCTCGGCGAGCGCGGCCGTGAGCTTGACGAGCGCCGGATGACCGATGTCCCGCGCCTTCGCGTGCGCGGACGCGAGGAGCTGCGCGAGCTTCGGCAGGTTCTCGGCACGTCCCGACGCCGCCTTGAGCCATGCATCCTTCGCGCTCGCGAGCTGCTCGCGCGCCTCGCGCAGCAGCGGCTTGATGCGCACGATGTCGGCATCGAGCGCTTCGGGCGTCGGCATCAGCGCGCCGAGCTGGTACGCGCGCTGCACCGCCTCGATCTGCGGCGCGGCCGGCTTCGCGGTCGCGATCTGATAGAGCACCTCGCGGCGCAGTCGATCGGCGACCTTCGCGCTGCCTTCGGTGACACGGCGGATCTGCATGTCGATCCGCGCGACGAGCTGCTTCACGCCGAACGACGCGTCGAGCGCCTTGCTCTCGAGCGCCTGCAGCAGCGCGCCTGCGGTCCACCAGAATGCGCGCAGCGCGGGCTGCGGCGTCACGTCCTCGATCGCCGCGACCGCCTCGCGCATCGTCGTCGCGCCACCCGGCTGTCCGCGCAGCCACTCGAGCAAGCCGCGCTGGTATTGGCGCCGCTCCTTCAACAGATGCGACGCGAGCCGCGCAGCCGGCATGATCTCGGCCGGCGCCGCACGCGGCGGCCGCACGTCGAGATCGGGGTAGAAGAGATCGGCGGGCGCCGGCTGATCGACTCCGCGGACCTTCCGCATCGCGTCGTATTCGGACGCGAGTGCGAGCGGGATCGGCGGCGCGCCGTTCGCGACCTCGTCCAGGAAGACGCGCAGCCGGTTGCACGCGTGGTCGACGACGTCGATCGCGCGCGGCAGCGTGTCGGCGGCAAGCTCCTCCATCCGGGAGAGCTGCCGCTCGACCTCGTCGGTGAACGCGACGACGCCGTCCAGCCCGACCATCTGGATCGCCCCGGCCGCCTGGTGCACGTGTGCGCGCGCATGCTTGAGCGATGACGTGTCAGCCGGGTTCGCGCGGAACGCGGCGAGCGCTTCCGTCCCGCGCGTCAGCGACTCGTCGATCTCCGCCTGCACCCACGTCAGCGGGCCGAGATCGAACTCCATTGCGCCGTCGCTGCGCACGCTCGCCGATTCGATCACGATGCGAGTCCCCGAGCGCCGTTCAGACCTTGAAGCCGGCAACCGAGCTGCGCAGCTCGGCGGCGAGCTTCGTCAATTGGCCGATCGACACGTTCGTCTGCTTCGTGCCTTCGGTCGTCTCTTCCGAAATCCGCAGGATCCCCTGCATGCCGCGCGTGACATCGGACACCGACGCCGACTGGCGCTGCGTCTGCGCCGAGATGCGGCCGATCAGTTCGGCGAGCTCGCGCGACACGCGTTGAATTTCGGCAAGGGCCTGTCCGGCGGCATCGGAGAGCTTCGCGCCCTCGACGACGCCGACCGTCGACTTCTCCATCGCCGCCACTGCGTCCTGCGTGTCGGCCTGAATCGTCTTGACGATCGCCTCGATCTGCTTCGTCGCTTCGCCCGAGCGCTCGGCAAGGCGCTGCACTTCCTCGGCGACGACGGTGAATCCGCGTCCCGCTTCGCCGGCCGATGCCGCCTGGATCGCGGCATTGAGCGCGAGCACGTTCGTCTGCTCCGTGATGTCGGCGATCAGCTCGACGATCTCGCCGATCTCGAGCGACGATTCGCCGAGCCGCTTGATCCGCTTCGACGTTTCCTGGATCTGCGAGCGGATGTCGTTCATGCCGGAGATCTGGTTCTGCACGGCGCTGCCGCCCTTTTCGGCCGCCGCGAGCTGCGCCTGCGCGACCTTCGCCGACTGCACGGCGCTGCTCGCGACCTCGTTGATCGAATCGGCCATGCTGAGCACCGACGCGGACGCCTGCTGGATCTCGCGGTTCTGCCGCTGCGACGCCTCGAAGAGGCGGTTGGAGATCGCCTGCGTTTCCTGCGTCGCCTTCGTCACCTGGTCGGTCGCGGAGTTGATGCCGCGAACGAGCGTACGCAACTCTTCGATCGTGAAGTTGATCGAGTCGGCGATCGCGCCGGTCACGTCCTCGGTCACCGACGCCTGCACGGTCAGGTCGCCGTCGGCGAGGTTGCCCATCTCGTTCAGGAGCCGCAGGATCGCTTCCTGGTTGCGCTTGTTCTCGTATTCGCTGTCCTGCGCGCGCACCCGCGCGTCGTCGAGGAACAGCTTCGCGATCAGCGCGAGGCAAAGCAGCGCGACGACGCCGAATCCGACCGCGAGGCCGAGCGTCAGCACGTGCCCGCCGGGCGCGTTCTCGTATTCCGACGCGAGGTTTATCGTGTCCGTCAGGAGCGGCTCGGCCTCGTTGTTGATGCTGCGCGCCGCCTGCTTCGCGACGACAAGGTTCGCCATGTTCGACAGGATCGCGTTGACGCCGGCCTCGTAGTCGGAGAAGCGCTTGGCGAGCTCCGCGAGCGTCGCGCGCGCGTCGTCGGACTTGACCGGCGACAGGCGCAGTGCGTCGCTTCCCTTCGCGAGCCCGTTCACGACGTCGCGGAACGCGGCGTCGTCCTTGCCGAACAGGAACGCGACCTCGGGGTCGATTTCGTTCGCGGACGCAAGCGTGTTCGCGTTCTTCGCGATCCGCTGCGACAGCACGGCGAGCTGGTTCGCGTAATCCACTTCGCGGAGACTGCCGCCGCCCTGTCCGATTTGCTGCGCCGCCTGCTGCGCGAGCTCGAGCAGCGCGCTGTTGCCGCTGTTGATCGCGGTCAGGCCGCGCGCAAGCGACGTGAGACTCGCCTCGTTGTCGGTCAGGCGCTTCGCGGCGGCGTCGATGCGCTCGAAGCGCGACTTGATCGCGTTGAGCGTGTCGACAGCGGCCGCGTCCTTCGTCGGGTCGAGCGACACGGTCTTGTAGCGCCCGCGGCCGAACAACGCATCCAGATTTCCTTTGAAGCGGTCGCGGCTGTCACGAACGGCGTCGAACGCTGCCGCCTGCCCCTGTGCAGCCAGCGCCGACCCGCGCGCGAGGCGCTGCGAGAGCATCTGCATTTCGGTGGCAGCCGCCGAATGCAACGCCTGTTGCGCCGCCGCGCGGTTGTCGAGGTAGACCATGAATACCGCGATCGTGACGAACGCGGCGGTCAGCACGCCGAGAATCTGGAACTGCCGGACCACCGGCAGCTTGCCGATGAACGGAAGCCGCGACGGCGCGGGTCCGCTGTTGCTCGCGCTGCGCACCGGCTCGCTCACGCCCATCGTCGTCAGCGGGTCGAAGCCGACCGGCGACGTGATGCCCATGCGCACCTGCGTCGTCGGCACGTCGAAGTCGGCGTTCTCCGCCCGCGGCTCGCCGCCGAACAGCTTCGTCATCTTGAGTGCCATAGCTGGTCCCCCCACGCTTGCGGCTCCGCCGCTGCGCTGCCCCCCGAGCGGGCGCAATCCGTGCCTCGGGACGGCCCTTCGGCTCGAATCCGGTCCCACGCTCGGAGCTTCGCCCCTGCGTTGCCCCCCGCGGGGGCGGAGCTCGTGCCTTGGGATGGCCCGCCGGCACGAATGCGTACTTCCACGGCGTTCATACGCCGACCTGCAGGAAAGCGGGATCGCGGGCGAGCAGGCCGAGATCGATCTCCCGCCAGGACACGCGTTCCGCATCGCGCCAGCACGCCACCTGCCACGACGCCACGCCGTCGTCGATCGCCTCGGCGGTGAATTGCGCGAGGTTGCGCAGGCCCAGCACGCGCTCGACGACGATGCCGACGCTCTCGCCGCCGCGCGGCGACAGCAGGATCAGCCGCGCGAGGCTGCCGCCTGCAACCTTGCCGTCGCCGAGGAAGGCGGGAAAATCGATGACGCTGTAGAGGTTGCCGCGAATGTTCGCGAGCCCGAGGAACCACGGCTTCGTGAGCGGGACGGTCACGACCGGCGGCACGGCAATCACCTCGCCGGCGTCGCCCAGGCGGATCAGCCAGCGCCGCGCGCCGCAGGCGATGCCGAGGCGCGACGACTCGACCTGCGCGGCCGTCTTGCTCGCGAGACGACTCGCGAGCTCCTTCTGGAACGAGCGCAGGTCGAGGCGGGCGGCGCGCGACATGGTGTCGACTGGGCGTCCGGTCAGCCTAGCGACGCGATCTTCGCGAGAAGCGTCTCGCGATCGACGGGCTTGACGACGTAATCGCGGGCGCCTTGGCGAAGGCCCCAGATCTTGTCCGTTTCCTGGCTCTTCGACGTGCACATGATCACCGGAATCGCGTTCGTCTCCGGATCGCGGCTGATCGCGCGCGTCGCCTGGAAGCCGTTCAGGCCCGGCATCACCACGTCCATCAGGATCAGGTCGGGCTTCAGCTTTCGCGCCTTCGCGATCGCATCCTCGCCGTTCTCGCTCGAGAACACCTCGTAGCCCGCCTTGGTGAGCAGGTCCTTCAGCATGTGCCGCTCGGTCGCCGAGTCGTCGACGACCAGGATGCGCTTGATGCCCATCGTGCCTCCGTTCCGCCCGGGTTCCGTCGAACGGGTTTCCGCGAGAACTGCCCGCGCGGTCGTCGGATTCGTCATGCGTCGGTCCCCGGAGCTAGGCTGCCACCGCGCGCACGTGCGCGGCGACCGCCTTCAGCAGGCTTTCCTTCGTGAAAGGCTTCGTCAGGTATTGGTCGGAGCCGACCATGCGGCCGCGCGCGCGATCGAACAAGCCGTCCTTCGACGACAGCATGATGACGGGCATCGCGTGGAAGCGGCTGTTCTTCTTGATCAGCGCGCAGGTCTGGTAGCCGTCGAGGCGCGGCATCATGATGTCGACGAATACCAGGTCGGGCTGGTGGTCGGCGATCTTGGCGAGCGCGTCGAAGCCGTCCTCGGCGAGGATCACCGTGCAGCCCGCTTGCAGCAGGAAGATCTCGGCGCTGCGGCGGATGGTGTTCGAGTCGTCGATCACCATCACCTTGACGCCTGCGAGCGGACTGCCGCCCGGAATGTCGTTGCCCATCGCCGCCTTGACCGATCCCCCACGCGCGCTCGGCTCGTCGCCGCTTCCCGGCCGTCGAGCAGAGGCCGCGATTGTCCGTGGGATGCGCGGCATGCGGTGCCGCACCGGGCCCGAAGCCAGTCTGCCACGCCCCGGGCGGATTTGCCTAGAGCATAAACCTTGCCGGAATCGGCGTCGCGTTCCGAATCTGATGGAAACGCAACAAAGAGAGCATTTTTATTCAAGGCAGCTTGCCGTTGCGCGGCATGAGATGCCGCCCGACGACGCGCGGCCGGGCGACGGTAGCGGGCTGCTGTCCGACGCGCCGCGGCATCGGATCGGACAGGAAGCTACGGCACCGCGTCAGCGGCCGAGGAACATCCGATAAGCCGGGTTCGCCGTCTCGTCGGCGTAGTCGTAGCCGAGCCCGTCCAGGAAGATCCGGAACTCGGCGCTGTCGCCGGGCGGAACCTGCATCCCGACGAGCACGCGGCCGTAATCGTCGCCGTGGTTGCGGTAATGGAACAGGCTGATGTTCCACCGCCCGCTCATCCGGTCGAGGAAGCGCATCAGCGCGCCGGGCCGCTCGGGAAACTCGAACCGGTACAGGCTCTCGTGCTCGGCGGCCGGCGCATGGCCGCCGACCAGATGCCGGACGTGCAGCTTCGCCATCTCGTTGTCGGACAGGTCGTAGGCCTCGATCCGCGCTCGCTTGAGCGAGGCCAGCAGCTGCGCCGTCTCGCGCCGGTCGGCGACCTCGATGCCCACGAACAGGTGCGCGACGTCCGGATCGGCGTAGCGGTAGTTGAATTCGGTGATCGAGCGCTTGCCGAGCAGCGCGCAGAACTCGCGGAAGCTGCCGCGGCGTTCGGGGATCGTGACGGCGAGGATCGCCTCGCGCGCTTCGCCGAGCTCTGCGCGCTCCGCCACGAAGCGAAGGCGGTCGAAGTTCATGTTCGCGCCGCAGGCGATCGCGGCGAACGTGCGGTCCCTCGCGCGCGTCTTCTCGACCCATGTCTTGACGCCGGCGACCGCGAGCGCGCCGGCGGGCTCGAGGATCGCGCGCGTGTCCTCGAACACGTCCTTCAGCGCCGCGCACGTCGCATCGGTGTCGACGACGACGATATCGTCGACGTACTTGCGTGCGAGGCGGAACGTCTCGCGGCCGACCTGCTTGACCGCGACGCCGTCGGCGAAAAGTCCGACGTGCGCCAGCGCGACGCGGCGTCCCGCGGCGAGCGAGCGCGCCATCGCGTCCGAATCCTCCGGCTGCACGCCGACGATCGCGACTTCGGGGCGCACGCGCTTGACGTACGCGGCGACGCCGCTCACCAGTCCCCCGCCGCCGATCGCCACGAAGATCGCGTCGAGCGGCGCCTGCCACTGGCGCAGGATCTCCATGCCGATCGTGCCCTGTCCGGCGATGACGTCCGGGTCGTCGTACGGATGCACGAACGTCGCGCCGAGCGATTTCTGCAGCGCCTGCGCCTCGTCGTACGCATCGGAATACGAGTCGCCGTGCAGAACGACGCGCGCGCCGCGCGCTTCAACGGCCGCGATCTTGATCCGCGGCGTCGTCACCGGCATCACGATCGTCGCCGCGCAGCCGAGACGCTGCGCCGCGAGCGCGACGCCTTGGGCGTGGTTGCCGGCAGAGGCGGCAATGACGCCGCGTGCACGCTCGGACGGGCTCATCTGCGCCATCTTGTTGTAGGCGCCGCGCAGCTTGAACGAGAAGACTGGTTGCTGGTCCTCGCGCTTCAGCAGCACGCGGTTTCCGAGCCGCGCGGACAGCGCCGGCGCGAGCTCGAGCGGCGTCTCGATCGCGACGTCGTAGACCTTCGCGGTCAGGATCTTCTGCAGGTAGTCGATGGCCACGGCAATGCGCTCGCGCGAACGCCAAAACCTGCGAGGGTAGCAGGCGCGCGCTGGCGCGAAGCGCTGGGGCGAAGCTATGGCTTCAGCGTGCGCGCGATCGTCCCGCGCCCGCCGACGCGGCTCGCGAGCCACAGAACCTCGCCGGCCCGCATCACGCGGTCGTTCGCTTCACCGTCGAGAACGAGCGACGCCACCTGACCGAGCGTCGGTTGATGCGCGACGACGAGGGCTGCCGGTCCGTCGGGCCAGTCGAGCGCGGCGAGCACTGCTTCGGCAGACGCGCCCGCCGCGACGCGCGGGTCGGTCGTGAAGGCGGGGCCCAACGCACGCGCCGTCTGCTGCGCGCGAACCGCCGGCGACACGATGATACGGCAGCTTTCCGGCAACCGAGGCGCGAGCCAGCCCGCGACCCGCGCCGCCTGCTTCGCCCCCAACGGTGTCAGCGGCCGCAACTCATCGGGCACGCCTGGCGCCGCGTCGCAATGGCGCCAGAGAATCAGATCCACGGCAAGCGCGTGGCGCGGCGGCGCCTTGATCGGATCAGGCGACCGCGAGCGTGTCCGCAGCGTTCTCGAGCGAGAGCCATACACAGCCCCCCTTGCATTCGCGCGCAAGCGCCTCGAGGTAGGCGCGATGCGCGGCGACCTCGGCGTCGTCGGGGACAACGCGGTGCACGACGTAGCGGCCGCTTCGCATCGCCGCGCCGTCGATCGGCAGCACGCCCGGAAGCGTCGGCGTGTACATGTCGATGACGAGCGTCTCCTGGCCTCGCGTCATCGCGAGGTAGACCTCGGCCAGGAGCTGCGCGTCGAGCAGCGCGCCGTGCAGCGTCCGGTGCGCGTTCGACATGCCGAAACGTTCGCACAGCGCGTCGAGATTGTTGCGCTTGCCGGGGAAGCTGTCGCGCGCGAGCGCGAGGGTATCGACGAGACTCGCGTAGACCGACGCCGAGCGCGGCAGGCCGCAGAGGTCGAACTCCGAGTCGAAGAACGCGACGTCGAACGGCGCGTTGTGGATGATCCACTCGGCGCCGCGCGCGAAATCGACGAACTCGCCCGCGACGTCGGCGAATCGCGGCATGCCGCGCAAATCGTCGCGCGTCATCCCGTGCACCTCGGTGGCCGCGACGTCGATGTCGCGTTCGGGATCGATCCGATAGTGCAGATGCCGTCCGGTGAGGCGCCGGTTGACGACCTCCACCGCCGCGATCTCGATGATCCGGTGTCCCTGCTTGGGGTCGAGGCCGGTGGTTTCGGTGTCGACGAGGAGTTGGCGCATGAGGTCAGTCGTGAAGGGCCGCCCCGAGCGACTGACGCGCCCCCTGGGGGGCAGCGAGCGCAGCGAGCGTGGGGGGATGTTTCACCGCTATTTCCGGTATTTCTGGATCGTCGCCTGTATCTCGGCGATGGCCCGCTCGATTTCGTCGTCGGTCAGATCGCGCTTGTCGCCGCTGCGCTCGGCGAGCGTGACCGTCGCGTCGACCTGCGTCGCGAATTGTCCGAGTTCGAGATTGTCGGTCGTCGTCGGCTCGTCCGCCAGTGTCTCGGATCCCCAGCGCACGATGACCGCGGACAGATTGTCGCCTTCCGGTCCCGAGCGCGCCTCCGCGTCGCGCATCATCTGCGGCGCCGTCGTCAGGATCGGCGTCGACGTCAGGATCGCCGCCATTTCCCTGACCGGGCAAACACTCCACAATCCGTCGGTGCAGAGGATCAGGAGATCGCCGTTCAGGATCGGCGTGCGCCGCGACAGGTCGATCACCGGATCGGCCATGCCGCCGAGGCAGCTGAAGATCTTGTTGCGATCCGGGTGCATCACGACTTCCTCCGGCGTGATGAGGCCCTGGTCGACGAGGTACTGCACTTTCGAATGATCCTTCGTCGTCGCGATCAGCTTGCCCTGACGCAGCAGGTAGAAGCGCGAGTCGCCGACATGCGACCAGTAGGCGTGCCCGCCCTGGACGATGACGGCGACGCAGGTCGTGCGCGGCGTCTCGAGCATCGAGAACTGGTTCGCGTACGAGCCGAGCGCCGCGTGCGCCCGCAGCATCGTCTCCTGCATGAACTTGAGCGGATTGCGCAGGACCGGCTTCGCCTCCTGCTGGAAGCGCTCGATGAAGAGGCGCACCGCGATCTGCGCGGCGATCTCGCCGCCGACGTGGCCGCCCATGCCGTCGGCGATGACGAGCAGCAGCGTCTCGCGGCTGTACGTATACGCGATGCGGTCCTGATTGACCTCTCGCGCCCCCTTGCGCGATTCCTGGAAGATCGTGAAGCGCATTACCGCTGGCCTAGACGCCGATCTCGGAGAAGAGCACGCGCTTCAGGTTTCCGAAAAAGGTCAGCTTGCGCTTCACCGGCGCGATGTCGCGGATCGCCCGCTGCAGCGCGAACACGCTCTGCGGGCGCTCGAGCGGATCGAGGCGCAGGCACCAGTCGATCACTTCGAGCAGGTTGTCGGAATACTGCCCCGACCAGATCTTCTTCGCCGAGACGAGGTGATCCTCCTGCAGGCGCGCGTCGGCCGCCTGCGGCGCGAACGCCGCGAGGCACGCGAACATCGACGCGCCGGTGCCGTAGACGTCGGTCCACGGACCGAGCCGGTCGTGGTCGCGGTATTGCTCGGGCGCAGCAAACCCGGGCGTGTACATCGGCGCGAGCTTCGGCCGATTCGTCGTCAGCGTCTGTCGCGCGGCCCCGAAATCGAGCAGCACAGGGCTGCCGTCGGTGCGCAGGTAAATGTTCGCCGGCTTGATGTCGAGGTGCAGGATCTTGTGCGTATGCACCTCGCGCAGGCCGTTCAGAAGCTGCATGAACACGTGCCGCACGAAGCGCTCGGACATCTGGTCCTGGCGCATCTGGATCTGCTGCTGCAGCGTGCGCCCGCGCTCGTAGCGCATCACCATGTAGACCGTCTCGTTCGCGCGGAAGAAATTCAGCACGCGGACGACGTTCGGATGGTTGATCTTCGCGAGCGCGCGGCCTTCCTCGAAGAAGCACTTCATCCCGTACCGGAACGACGTCAGGTTCTCGGCCGAGCTCGCGCGAACGATGTCGCCCTCGGTGCGCAGCACCAGCGACGAAGGCAGGTATTCCTTGATGGCGACCGGCTGCCCGGTCTCGTCGAACGCGCGATAGACGATCGAGAAGCCGCCGCGGCTTATCTGGCGATCGATTCGATAATTGAGCAGCGCATAACCGCCGGGGAGCGCTTGGTTGTTGGCGGGCATCGTGAACGGATGGGCGGCGAAAGTTGCGCGCGGACAAGATCCGACCGCAAGTCGCGTGCCAGAACTCCCCCGCTTGCCTTGCGCGAGGAGCGCAGAACGCATACATTGTCCGGATGCCCACGTCGGATGTAAAGCCGAAAGTGCAAGCGAACGGCGCGATTTCTGCGCTTTTTTCGTCATGATTCTCAGCATGACGGGGTTCGCGACGGCAAGCGCGGAGCTGCCCGGCATTTCGCTTGCTGTCGAGCTCCGCTCGGTCAACCACCGCTACCTCGACGTCACCCTCAAGCTGCCGGAAGAGTTGCGCGCGCTCGAGCCGTCGTTGCGCGAGCGGCTCGCCGCCGTGCAAAAGCGCGGCAAGGTCGAGTGCCGCGTCACGCTGGCGAGGACCGCCGGAGCCACCGGCACGATCGCAATCAATGCCGAACGCGCCGCGCAACTCGCGAGCGCGGCCGCGTCGGTCGCGCGCGTCGTTCCGGGCGCGCAACCGCTCGGCGTCGCCGACATCCTGCGCTGGCCCGGCGTGATGGTCGACGCGACGATTTCTCCCGAGGCGCTCGCGGAGCAGGTCGACGCGCTCGTCCAGCAGGCGCTCGAGGACTTGACGGCGGCGCGCGCGCGCGAAGGCGCGAAGCTTCGCGACGTGCTCGAGGCGCGCTGCGCGGATGTCGAAGCGCAGGTCGCGCGCGTCGCGCCGCGCATTCCCGCACTGCACGCCGCGTACGTTGCGAAGCTCGGCGCCCGCCTCGCCGAGGCTCACGTCGACGCGAACGAGGAGCGGCTCAAGCAGGAGCTCGCGCTGTTCGCGACCAAGATCGACGTCGCCGAGGAAGTGGCGCGGCTCGTCACGCACGTGGCCGAAGTGCGCCGGGTGCTGGCGCATGGCGGCGGCGTCGGCAAGCGGCTCGATTTCCT
>Ga0070681_10000923_pt1 | contig 24782 bp, 20 predicted proteins | sample KBSC83BmetaG_FD_65650 | JGI IMG/M metagenome (GOLD analysis project Ga0070681, IMG submission 65650) | Corn rhizosphere microbial communities from Kellogg Biological Station, Michigan, USA - KBS C8-3B metaG | ecosystem: Host-associated > Plants > Roots > Rhizosphere | place: USA: Michigan...
AGCCCCGGGACCTCCGGAAGATTCGCCGCGAATGCGGTGACGTCGCTCATGCGAACCAATGCGCCATTGAGGCGGCGAACAATGTCGTCCACCGATTCGCCAGCTCGTCGCTCGCTCCATGGTTTCAGGTTCACATAGATCGAGGCGCCATTCGGCTGTGAGGTCCGCGAGAGAAAATCGCGTCCTGCCAGGACGACGACGTCATGTACCGCGGGCTCTCGGTAGAGTAGGCCCTCGACGCGCTCGACGGCCCGCATCGTCCGCTGAAATGACGCGCCGTCGGGAAGCTGAATGGCAACGGCGAAATAGCCTTTGTCCTCCGTGGGAATGAATGCCGTCGGTGTCGTGCGCTCGAGGATGAGAGCGACCGCCACGAGCCCGGCGAACACCGTCATCCAGATCCACGGATGCTTCAGGATGCGCTCGACGACTCCGGCATAGAGGTCCGTCGCCCGCGCGAATGCTCGATTGATCGGGCCGAAGACGACCCGCGTCCGTCCCTCCGGGAATTCCGGAAGCAGCCACGCGCACAGCGCGGGTGAGAGCGTCAACGCCACCGCGCCGGAGATGACGACCGCAATCACGATCGTCACGGCAAATTGTCGATACATCACCCCCGTAACCCCGCCGGCGAACGCCACTGGCAGAAAGACCGCCACCAAGGAAAGCACGATGGCGATCAGGGAGCCGCCGACTTGCCGAATGCCGCGATCAGCCGCCACGCGAGGCGGCACCCCGTCCTCTACCATGATGCGCTCGACGTTCTCGATCACGACGACGGCGTCATCGACGACGATTCCGATGGCCAGCACGAGCGCGAAGAGTGTGAGGACGTTGATCGAGAATCCGAGCACGGCCATCCCGAGGAACGTGCCGATGACCGATACCGGCGCCGCGAGCATCGGCACGAGCATCGCTCGCCAGCTCTGGAGGAAGGCGTAAACGACGAGCGCCACGAGTAGCAGCGCCTCGACCAGCGTCAGCGCGACTTCGCGCAAAGAAAGGCGGACGAACGGCGTCGTATCGAATGGAATCGAATAGGTCATCCCCGGGGGAAACGCGCGCTGGAGCTCCTCCATGCGTTGGCGTACCGCTTGGATGGTCGCAAGCGCGTTCGATCCCGGCCGCAGGTTCATCTGGATGAACGCGGCCGGTTTCCCGTTGTGTCGCGAGACGAAATCCGCATTCTGTGAGCCGAGGGCCGCTTTGCCGACATCGCGCAAGCGAATCAACGATCCGTCCGGCTGAGCACGAACGACGATGTCGTCGAACTGCTCCGCCGTGCGAAGCCGTCCCAGGGTCGTCACCGGAATCGCGAGATCGGTCCCTGCGGGCGCTGGCTCTCGTCCGAGTTGGCCGGCGGGATTCGCGGAATTCTGCTCTCGCACCGCCGCCGCAACATCGGCGACCGTGATCCCGAGCCGAGACATCTTGTCCGGGTCGAGAACCAAACGCATTGCGAACATCAGGTTCCCGAACGTCGCTGCGTTCGCGATACCTGGGACCCGTTTGATCTCGTCCTCGACGTAGACCTTGAGGTAGTTGGTGAGATAGGTGGCATCGAGGTGATCGTCGGTCGCTGTCAGAGCCACCATGGCCAAGAGATCACTCGTGGATTTCGTGACCGTGACGCCCATTTGCCGCGTTGCCTCGGGAAGCTGCGGCTCTGCCAACTTCACAGCGTTCTGAACATCGACCGCCGCGAGATCCTGATTGCGCGCGACATCGAAGACGACCTGGAGCGTCATCGTCCCATCGCTCGCATTCGTCGACGTGTAGTACAAGAGACCCGGCAAACCGGAGAGCTGCTGTTCGATTGGCGTGGTGACGGCTTCGGCGAGCACGTCCGCGGTCGCGCCGGGATACACGGCGGTGACCACGATGGTGGGCGGTGTGATCTGCGGATAGCGCGCAATCGGCAGCCCGCGCAACGCGAACGCGCCAAGGACCACGAGGCTGAGCGATAGAACGACGGCGAGCACCGGACGCCGCACGAAGTGGTACGTCATGCCCACGGCGTCGGCGCGTCTGGCAGGAGAGAATGACGCCGTCATGCGCCGTCGCGCGACGGGGCGTCTGCCCTCGCGTCCATCAGAACCGGATGCACTGGGTGACCAGCAATCAGCTTCTGGCCGCCGTCGACGACGACGCGATCACCGTTGCGCAGTCCCCGACGAACGACCCATTGATTGCCGTCCCAGGCAGAGGTCTCGATATCGCGAACACGTACGGTATCACCATCAGCGAGGACGTAGACGAACTGCCGGCCCAAGGTGGTGTGGACCGCGCGAACCGGGACCACGAGTGCGCGGTTCAGCGTGAACCCGATGAGGCGCGCACGAACGAACTGGCCCGGCACGAGCGCGAGATCAGGATTCGCGAAGAGCGCACGATAGTTCTGCGTGCCGGTTGCCGGGTCGACCGACGGTGCCACGAAGTCGAGGCGGCCGAGTCGAGCGAGGACGGTCCCGTCTGACATGATCGCTTCGACACCGAGGCGGCGACCGCTACTCGTCAGTCGACGTGCTCGCAGGCTCGCCGACCATTCGCTCACTTGATTGGACGACGGATGAAAGTCGAGGTAGACGGGGTCGAGCTGATCGATCGTCGTCAGGAGATCTCCCGGGCCGGTGACGCGTCCTCCGATATCGATCGTCGTCCGTCCGATGCGTCCCCTCAACTCGGCGCGCACGAAGGTATCGTCGAAGTCCTGCTGCGCCTGCGCCATCTGCGCCCGTGCGCTCTCGAGCTCCATGCGCGCGTTGTCGGCCTCCTGCTGCGCCACCGCGTGCTCCGCGACCAACGGCCCATATCGATCATTGCGCGCCTTCGCGGCAACGACCCGCGCTTCGGCCGCTCGCAGCGCGGCCTCGTATCGCGCGGGCTCGATGCGATACAACAGCTGCCCCACGTCGACAACGGCCCCCTCCTCGAACAGCCGTTCGCGAATGATGCCTTCAATTCGCGGCCGAACCTCGATGCGGCGATATGAGAGGACGCGGGCCGGAAAGTCGTACGTCAACGGAATGTCGCACGGCGACAGTATGATGACGCGTGCGTCAGGGCGTTGCTGGACCGCGCGCGCCATCGTCGGAGTCGCACCGCTTCGTTCGCAGGCCGTGGTGATTAGCATGGGGGCGACGGCACGGAGCAGGCGTGCGCACGCGCTCGTCGACCGAGTCGCCGTTGGTGATCTCTCGGACATTGACCAGCTCGGGTGAATCGTGAGTGCAACCGCCGGCGAGCATCAGGTGATCGCTCGCCCAAGGGGGCCTACGAGAGCCGTCACCATCACGATGGCACCGGCAAACACAGTCTCGCCGGGGCGCATGCATGCCTCAATAGGCATTCCGCCCTATTGCTCGCGATCCACCTCAGGCGATCCTGGGAGAGCAGCTCACGGTGTGAGCGCTCGCGTGTTGCGTGGGGAAGCGAACACCGATAGAGTTTACTAAAGAGCACTCACAGATCCGCGACCCTGCGTCGTCGTGGCAGCGACGAGCCATGCCATCCCATCCGGCCGACCCGGCGCCGACACCCCCTGCGAGAACTTCTCGACCGCCGCCCCCGGCACGTTTTCATTCTTCAGACTCGCGGACACACTCTCGAGATCTCTCGCGATGGGCGTCGGTACGCCGAGCACCGTGGCGGCCGCACCGGCGTCGATTTTCGTACAGTCGGGGGAGCCGGCGCGTGCAGGACGGGTGCTCAATGCGAGGAGCGTCGCAGCCGTCGCAGCGATGGCCGTGGACCGAGCAATCCCGTATCGCAACATTGTCTCACTCCGCCGATAGGTTCGAAGCACTCTACGTGAGGCGTTCGAGTTGTCGACCGGCCACTACCAGCCAAGCAAAAGGGCCCCGTTTTTCGACGGGGCCCTTCGCTCTTCCAGATCTTAAACGAGCAGCCTTACTCGTCGCCGACCTGCGACATATCGACCGGCGGATATCCCATGTCGTGCTCCGACTCCATCGGGATGATCTTCGACGGCGTCTCGGGCCGCGGCGGCTGATCTTCCGGAATGTTCGTCACGCCGAGCACGATGCGGCGGTGGATCGGATCCACCTCCAACACGCGCATGTCGAGCTTCATCGTCTCGTAGACCACGTCCGCCGGGCTGTTGACCGCCTTGCCCGTGGTCGTGAGCTGCGAGAGCGGAACGAAGCCTTCGATATCGTTGCCGATGTCGACGACGACGCCCTTGTCCATGAGACGGACAACGGTACCCGAGATATCAGTGCCCACCGGATACGTCTCACCGATGCGGAGCCACGGATCCTCTTCGGCCTGCTTGAGGCCGAGCGAGATGCGCTTGTTCTCCGAGTCGATGTTCAGGATCACGACGTCCACCGAGTCGCCCTTCTTCACGACTTCCGACGGATGCTGGACGCGCTTGGTCCAGCTCATGTCGGAGATGTGAATGAGACCATCGATACCCGGCTCGATCTCGACGAACGCGCCGAACGACGTGAGGTTGCGGACCTTGCCCGAGATGCGCGTGCCGACCGGGTACTTGAGCGGCAGCACCATCCACGGATCCTGCTCCGTCTGCTTCATGCCGAGCGAGATCTTCTCCTCGTTCGGATCGACCTTGAGCACCACGGCTTCGATCGTTTCACCGATGGAAACGAGCTTCGAGGGATGGCGGACGTTTCGTGTCCAGCTCATCTCGCTGATGTGCACGAGTCCCTCGATGCCCGGCTCCAATTCGATGAAGGCGCCGTAGTTCGTGATGCTGACGACTTTGCCCGTGACGCGCGTGCCGACCGGGTACTTCTCGGCGACGTCCTTCCACGGGTAGCTCTGGAGCTGCTTGAGACCGAGCGAGATACGCTCGCGCGTCCAGTCGATGTCGAGCACTTTGACTTCGAGCTCGGCGCCGATCTGCACGAGCTCCGACGGATGAGAGATGCGGCCCCACGACATGTCCGTGATGTGGAGCAGGCCGTCGACGCCACCGAGATCGATGAAGGCACCGAAGTCGGTGATGTTCTTGACGACGCCTTTGCGCACCTGATCCTTCTCGAGCTCCTTCATGAGCTTTTCGCGCTTGCCAGCCCGTTCGTTTTCAAGGATCACACGACGGGACACAACGATGTTCCGTCTGCGCTTATTGAGCTTGATGATCTTGAACTCGAACTTCTGGCCCAGGAGCTCGTCGATATTCGGCACGCGGCGGAGCGCGATCTGCGATCCCGGGAGGAACGCGTCGACGCCCATGAGGTCGACCACCACGCCGCCCTTGATCTTCTTGACGAGCGTGCCTTCGACCGCCGTGTTGTTCTCGTAGGCGACGCGGATCTTCTCCCACACGCGCATGAAGTCGGCTTTCTTCTTCGAAAGCACGACGGAGCCTTCCTGGTCCTCGAGGTGCTCGAGCAGGACCTCGACTTCGTCACCCGGCTTGAGATCCGGATGGTCCTTGAACTCTTCGAGGGGAACCGAGCCTTCCGATTTGAAACCGATGTCGAGCACGACCATGTTGTCGCGAATCTCGAGCACCTTGCTCTTCACGATCTCGCCCTCGTCGATCGACGCGAGCGTGCCGTTGTAGAGCTCCATCATTTTTTCGTACTCGGCGCTCGAGTACTCGTCTTCGTCGTACAGCTCGGGGCGGCGATTCACCAGCGGGCGAAGCTGGGCGCGCTGCGCGTCGCGCTTCTCGCGCTCTGTCACAGCGGTTGGGGTTTCGAGCTCTGGCATACTGAAAGTATGATCTCCTGTTGCTTCCGCGGTGTGTCTCGCCGCGACGAGAATGGTCATCCCATGGCGCGAAACGCCTGGAGATGTGCTGTGAGTGAGTTGGACTGCCGATCGGCGTTTCGCGCCGTCTAGTTTCACGACCCGGACAGCAGATCCTCCGGCGCTTCGCGCCAGAGGATGACAGCTGACCGGGGAACCTTAAATGATAAATGCCAAAGAACTAGACGTCAACCTCAGAAGTGCCGCTGGGACGATGACTTACAGCCATCGCCAACGCCACGATCCGGTCGACCTGATCGGTCTGGGCCAGGAGCGTCGTGTCGATGAGCACGGCGTCCGTCGCTTGTACCGTCTGGGTCGCGTCCTTGGCGTCCCGGTGCACAATCAGGTCCGTCTCTTCGGCAATTTCCGGGTCCGTCGGCTCTCGATCGAGCCGCTGGCGAAGTCGCCGCCGAGCTCGCTCCCACGGATCGGCCACGAGGAAGATCTTGAGGTCAGCGTTCGGGAACACGACGGTCCCCATGTCCCGGCCATCCACCACGATGCTCCGCGACGTCGCGGTCGCTTGAACCTGGGCGTTCACCCACGCCCGAACGCGCGGCATCTGAGCCACCCGTGACACGTGGCGCGTCACGTCTGCCCCGTGCAGCGTCTCCTCGATCCCTTCACCGTCCAGCAGCGGGGCGAATGAGCCGTTCCTCGGCGACAGTACCACTCGCTTGCCGGCTTCCAGGAGGTCGTCCTCGGTCCACGATTCGGCGGGCCCTTTCGTCTCCAGCTGGGCCGCCGTTACCGCGCGATACAGCGACCCCGAGTCGACGTGCGCGAACCCGAGCTTCTGCGCAACGCGACGCGCCGTCGAGGATTTTCCCGACGCCGCCGGTCCGTCGATCGTGAGAACGAAATGCCGCTGCGTCATGCCTGCGTCATGCCTGCGTCATGCCGAGTGGGAACGGGCCAGATCACTCCAGAATCCGGGATACGACACCCCGACGCAATCCCGGTCGTCGACTTCGATCGAATTTCCCGCCGCCGCTCCAAGCACACCAAACGCCATCGCCAGCCGATGGTCACCGTGCGTGACTACGCGGCCTTTGAGCGGGCGATCCGATCCGAGAATTCTCATCCCGTCCGCCAGCTCATCGGCGTGCGCACCCAGCGCGCGCAGATTTGTGACGACCGCGGCGATCCGGTCACTCTCCTTCACGCGAAGCTCGCCGGCGCCGGTGATCACGGTCTCGCCCTCGGCGCGGGTCGCGAGACAGGCGAGCATCGGAATCTCGTCGACCATCGCCGGCACATCGCCGGCGGTCAGCGTTGTCGCTTTGAGATGCCCCGGGCAAACAACGATATCGGCAACGTCTTCCCCGCCCTCTTCGTGCCTGTGGTCGAGCGTGATGGACGCGCCCATGCGCTCGAGCTGTGTGAGAAACCCAATGCGCGTCGGGTTCACACAGACGTGCTCGAGTCGGAGCTCGCCCGAACTGGCAAGCGCCGCGAGCGCGGCGAAGAACGCGGCCGAGGACGGATCGCCCGGCACCGACGTGTCGAGGGCGTCGAGGTTGCCGGACGACGTGATCGCCACGTCGTTGCCGCTCACCGCGACGTGCGCACCGCGCGCCGAGAGCATGCGCTCGGTGTGGTCGCGTGACCGGGCCGGCTCGATGACGCGGGCGGGCACGCCGGCGACAAGCCCCGCGAGCAGCACGGCGCTCTTGATCTGCGCGCTCGCCGCTTCGCTGTGCCACTCGATGGTGTGAAGCGCGCCGCCCTGAATGGTCATCGGTAATCCGCTGTGCGGCGGCAGCGTGACGCGAGCGCCCATCGCTTCGAGTGGTCGCGAGATGCGGCGCATCGGACGCTTGCTCAAGCTCGCGTCGCCGATGAAGGTCGCGGTGACCGGTCGTGCTGCGACGACGCCGGCCATGAGGCGCGTCGTCGTTCCGCTGTTGCCGCAATCGAGATCGTGCGCCGGTTGCGAAAGCCCCTCCCGGCCAACGCCGCGCACGATGAAGTCGCTCGACAACGCCGGGATCGAGACGCCCAGCGCGCGAAGCACGCCCGCCGTGGAGTGCACGTCCGCCGATTCGAGAATGCTCGTGATGCGCGACGTTCCGCGCGCGAGCGCGGCGAAGATGAGCGACCGGTGCGAGATCGATTTGTCGCCAGGCACCTGCAGTGAACCGGAGACCTTCATCGCAGCCAGGACTCGAGCGTCGTCGCGAGGTCGGTCTGCTCGTCGCGGTACTTCACGATGACAGGGGTTTGGAGCGACAGTTGCTGGTCGGCGCCCCAGCCGGATTTGATCGCGCGGGCGCCAGGCACGACGACGGCATTGGGTGGAATCTCGAGCGGAGCGTCTGACGTTGCACGGTAGACGGTTTCTTTCACGAGGTCGAAGACTGGAGTGCCGCGCGTGAGGATCACGCCCGCGGCAAGAACAGCGCGCGATCGCACGATGGTCCCTTCGTAAACGCCACAGTTGCCGCCGACCAGGACGTCGTCCTCGATCACAACGGGCGTGGCGTTCACTGGCTCGAGCACGCCGCCGATCTGCGCCGCCGCGCTCACGTGCACGCGCTTGCCGATCTGCGCGCACGATCCGATGAGCGCATGGGAGTCGACCATCGTCCCTTGATCGACATAGGCGCCGACGTTCACGTACATCGGCGGCATACAGACGACGCCAGGCGCGACATACGCTCCGCGGCGCACCGACGAGCCACCCGGCACGATTCGAACATTCTTGTCCGCAGCGAACGTGCGGATCGGATAGGTATCCTTGTCGACGAACGCGAGCGTCATTCCACCCGAGCGAACGAGGCGGCCGTCGCGGAAGCCGAGCAGGATGCCGCGTTTCACCCACGCATTCACGCGCCACTGGCCATCCGGACCTCGCTCGGCCGACCGAACATCGCCTGCTTCGAGCGCATCGAGGAGCGCGTCGATGGCCGGCCGCGCATCGCCAGGAAGCGGTTCGCCAGCGGGCGTAGACGCGAGCGATTCGATGCGTCCTTCCAAATGAGCCAGAGCGGTCACGAAATAGTGCCGGTGGAGACGAGCGCGGCTTTCACTTTCGTCGCTGCTTCGTCGGTGATCGGAACGAGCGGGAGACGCACCGAGTTTTGGAGTCGGCCCATCATCGCAAGCGCGGCCTTCACCGGAATCGGGTTCGACTCGACGAACGCCGCGCGCATCCACGGCAACAGCTTGAAGTGCAGCTCACGCGCCTCTTCGAGCTTGCCGGCGAGCATCGCGTTGCAGAGGTCCGCCATCAGCCGCGGCGTCGCGTTCGAGACGACCGACACGATCCCATCGCCGCCGAGCGCCATCACGGGGAGCGTGAACTCGTCGTCGCCCGAGAGCACGGAGAACTCCGGTGGACGCTTGGCGATGATGTCGGCGATCTGGCCGAGCTGGCCCGACGCTTCCTTCGTCGCGACGATGTTCGGAATCTTCGCCAGCTCGAGCATCGTCTTCGCTTCGATGTTGCTTGCCGTTCGTCCGGGCACGTTGTACACGACGATCGGCAAGTCGGTCGCATCGGCGACCGCGCGATAGTGCGCGACGATACCTCGCTGTGGTGGCTTGTTGTACATCGGCGAGGTGTGAAGCAGATGGGTCGCGCCCGCGTCGCGCATCATCTTCGACAGCTCGATCGCCTTCCGCGTATCGTTGCTGCCCGCACCGGCGACGATCGGGACGCGTCCCTTTGATTGCTCCACCACCACAGCGACGACGCGCTTCTGTTCGTCGAGCGTCATTGTGGCGGCTTCGCCCGTGCTGCCGCACGGCACCAGAAAGTGCACGCCCTCTTCGATCTGCCAGTCGACGAGCGCTCGGAGCGCCGCTTCGTCGAGTGAGCCATCGCTGTTGAACGGCGTGACGAGCGCCGTTCCGCACCCCACAAGCCGCTTCGCGGTCATGACGTTTGCCCGGTGGATGATTGAGACAGCACGTCGCGCATCGTGAACACGCCCTGCCTGCCGATCAGCCATCCCGCGGCAACGAGCGCGCCTTCCGCGAACACGCGGCGATCGCGCGCCATGTGCAGGAGATGAATCTGCTCGAACGGTGCATCGAACAAAAACTCGTGAGTGCCCGGAACGGCGCCCACGCGAATGCTCGTGATGGGAATCGGTTTGCCCCACGCCGCGGCTGCCGCGCGCTCGAGCGTCGCCGCGGTTCCCGAGGGCGCATCCTTCTTCGCCGAGTGGTGCGTCTCGACCAACGCAGCTTCGAATCCTGGCGCGCGAGCCAGCAGACGCGCCGCGAGCGTCGCCACCTGCTCGAAGATGTTCACGCCGAGTGAGAAGTTTGCGGCAGTGAGAAGCGCGCCTTTGTGCTGCGACGCGAGCTCGCTCATCTCCGCCAATCGGGGATACCAACCAGTCGTTCCAACCACCACCGGACATCCTGCTCGAAGAATCGACGCGGTGTTCTCCGGTGCGGCGATTGGCGTCGTGAACTCGACTGCGACATCCGCGCCGCCAAGCCGGGCCCTGTCGATGCCGTCCCCCGTATCGTCTTTGCCCAACTCCGCGACGACTTCCCAGCCGCGCGAGGGCGCCAGCTCCGCGATCGCGCGGCCCATCTTGCCCATGCCGACGATGGCGAGCTTGCGCGTCATGCCGCATCTCCGAAGAAGGTCGCGTGCAGCCGCTGCATGGCGGGCTTCACTTGATCGTCGTCGACGACCATCGTGAGATTGATGCCCGTTGCGCTCAGCGACAGCATGTGCACTTTCACATCGCCGAGCGCGCCGACCGCTCGCGCCATTGCTTCTCCACCGTCGGCGATCGCGCTGCCCACGACCGCGACAATTCCGCGGTTGCGCTCCACCGAGACATCGCCGAGCGACCGCAGATCGGACACGATCGTCTGAAGGCTCGATGGATCGTCGACGGTGAGCGAGACGGACACCTCGGACGTCGCGACGACGTCCACCGACGTGCGATGTCGTTCGAAGATCTCGAATAGCGAGCGAAGAAATCCTTCCGTGAGCAACATGCGCGGCGAGCCAATCTTGACCAACGACACCTTGTTCTTGCCGGCGATCGCGCTCACCGAGCGGCGGGGTGCCTCGAACGTGATCTTCGTGCCGGGGCCTTCAGGCCGTCGTGAATTCAAGATGTAGACCGGAATTCCCAGTCGCACGGCGGGCGCGATGGTGTTCGGGTGGAGGACCTTGGCCCCGAATGACGCGAGCTCCGACGCTTCATCGAACGCGATCTGCTCGATCAGTCGCGCATTCGACACGACGCGCGGATCCGCCGTGAGCATGCCGTCCACATCCGTCCAGATCTCGATCGCATCTGCGCGCACGGCGGCCCCGAACAGCGACGCGCTATAGTCGCTGCCGCCGCGACCGAGTGTTGTCGTGATCCCCGTGCCCTTCGCCGATCCGATGAATCCGCCCATCACTGGCACACGGCCCTGCCGAACGAGCGGAATCACTTTGTCGCGGCACGCGGCGGCGATCTCTTCCGCCTGCGGCTCGCCACGGCCGAACGTGGCGTCGGTGATCATCACTTCACACGCGTCGACGTGCACCGCCGGAACGCCCTGCCGGCAGAACGCCGCAACGCACAAGATCGACGACATCCGTTCGCCATATGCCGAAATTGCGTCGAGGCTGCGCGGTGTCAGGTCGCCGAGCGTGGCGAGAGCCTCGGCGAGGTGCGCGAGCTCGTCGATCATCACGCTCAGCTCGCCGTAGACCTCCAGCGCATTCGCATCCGAGCCGAGGAGCTTCTCGGCTTGCTCGAGATGGCGCTCGCGAAGTCCTTCCACGGCTCGGATCGCACCGATCAGGTGGCCTTTCGCCGCCTGCTCCGCGATTCCGATCAAAGCATTCGTGACGCCGGCCAGCGCCGAGACGACGACGATCGCTCCTTTGTCGGCGCGCGAGGCGATGATTCGCCCGGTGCGCGCGATCGCTTCGGCGTCGCCGACCGACGTGCCACCGAACTTGAGGACGATCACGAGTCGCCGATGAGCCCGCAGTGCACCATCAACTCGGCGTTCAGCACCGATGCGCCCGCCGCGCCGCGGATGACATTGTGGCCCATCGCGACGAGCTTGATGTCGAAGATCGGATCAGGCCGAATGCGACCGACGACGACGGTCATGCCGCGTCCGGTGTTCACTTGTCGCCGCGGCTGTGGCTGATCGGGCTCAGATGCGACGATCAGCGCTCGCTCGGGTGAGCTCGGAAGCTGTCGCGCCGACTCTGCGCCACGCCATTCGCTGACCGCCTGCTCGACTTCGTCCGCACCAGCGCGCGACGAAAGCCCGATCGACATGCAGACGGTGTGGCCGTTCTCGACCGCGACCCGATTCGCATGAGCGCTCACCGGGAAATCGGCGCTGTGCACCATCGCATTGTCGGCGTGGCCGAGGAACTTCTGGATCTCCGTCTCGATCTTGGGCTCTTCGTCCTTGATGTAGGGAATCACGTTGCCGAGGATATCGAGCGACGGCACGCCGGGATAGCCCGCCCCCGACACAGCCTGCATCGTCGTTGCTATCAGTTTGGTAATGCCGAAACGCTTATGAATCGGCGCAAGTGGCAGCGCCGCGACGATCGACGCGCAGTTGCCGTTCGCGACGATGCCGCCCGTCCACTTGCGATTCTTCTTCTGTGCGGCGAGCACGCCCAGATGGTCGGGATTGACCTCGGCGATGACGAGTGGGACGTCTGGCTCCATGCGATAGTTCTTCGCGTTCGTCAGCACCATCTTGCCGGCGCGCGCGAATGCCGGCTCGGCGTCCTGCGCCGCGGACGAATCCAGCGCCGAGAACACGATATCCGCTGAGATCGTCTCGGGATCGCAGGGTTGAACGATCATCTTCGCCACCGACGCCGGCATCGGATCTTCGCCGATCCACCTTGCTGCTTCCGCGTACGGCTTGCCCGCCGATCGCTCGGAGGCCGCCAGTCCCGTGATCTCGAACCACGGATGATTCACGAGCAGCCGGATGAACGATTGCCCTACGGCGCCGGTGGCGCCGAGCACGGCAACGGTTCGCTTCGGGGCGTGCGCGGTATTGGAATCCGTCATTCGGCGAGCAAACTCCTCACAATGCGTTCGTATGCGCTCACGGCCGCGCGGAGCTCGTTGACGTCGATGAACTCATCCGGCGTGTGTGCGACGTGAATCGAGCCGGGCCCGAAGAGCAGTGGCGTTCCCCACTTCCCCAACAACGGGATGTCGGAGGTGTAGGCGACTGGCGCGACCTCGAACCCTTCGATCGTATGAAAATGTTGGGCCGGGATATATGAGCCATACTCGAGCTCGGCGCGTCCCTTCGCCCATTTGTCGACCTGTTTTTTGACGGTCGCCGGCTCGCCGACGAGGCGGAACATCAACTCCGCTTCCGCTTCTGCGGGAACGATGTTGGCTTCCGTGCCCCCTCGCAGGGTGCCGACGTTCAGCGTCGTTTCGCCCAACACGTCGTCCGTCGGTAGATCGAGCCCGTTGAGCGCAGGCAGCAGCTCGAGCATCGGCGTGATCGCCGATTTGCCGAGGTGCGCGTACGCCGAGTGTGCGGCTCGGCCGCGGGTGCGTACCGTGACGCGAAGTGAGCCCTTCGCGCCGCTCGCGAGCTTGCTCTCGGTCGGCTCGCCGTTGACGAGAAACTTGCTCGTCGCCTTCAGCCGATTGGCGGAACGAGCGCCGTCCGATCCCTTCTCTTCGCCGACGACGAACAAGAGATCGACGCGTTCCTCGCCGCTCTTCGCGAGCTGGTCGGCAGCGACGAGCATCGCCGCGGCGATTCCCTTTGCGTCGCACGCGCCGCGACCCTGCAACTTGTCGCCGACGAGCTTTGGCGCGATGTAGGGCGGCACGGTGTCGAGGTGGGTCGAAAGCGCGACGCCGCGGCCCTTGCGCGACGCCCAGATGTTGGCGCGGCCGCGGGTGACTTCCTGGAGGTGGACGTTCCAGCCGCGGGTGACGAGCCAGTTGGCCACATAGTCCACGACGCGGCTCTCGGCGCCGGTGGTCGAATCGATTGCGAGGAGCTCCGCGGCAAGCGCGACGACGTCGGTCATCTCGCAAAGTTAGCCGCTTCAGGAATAGAAGTCGCCCCGGTTCCAAGCCGCAGTCGTTAGCGGACAACTCCGCGTACGTCCGCCGGTTGCGCAAAATCCGCGAGTCCCAAAGTCGCTCTGGCTAGACTGGCCACGATGTCTTTGGGAACTTGCGGATTTTGCGGAGAAACCAGAAAGTCTTATTGCTACTGCAGTGAGGAATTTGTCGGCGGTGGCGGCGCGACCACGACGATGGTCGGATGCGCCGACTTGCCCGCTGATGTTGCCGTGATCGTCGCCAAGCCGAGCGCCACACCCACGACGCTCCGGGTGGAATCCACGGTGGCAACTGCGGTGTTGCTCGACGTCCATGACACGGTTTGTCCCGCGTCCACGGTGGCGGCGAGCACAACGGATTGTCCCACGAGTATCGTGGCCGTGTTCGGGCTCACTCCGACCGACGCGATGGTTGCCGGTGGCGACATCGGGCCTGACGAGTCCGCCGGGCCCGCGCTGCAAACCGCGAGGGCCGGAACAAGCGCGAGCCAGGCTAAAGTCTGGCGTGCCGATTTGGCGAGTGCAGCATCAAGTCCGAAGCTTGAGCAAAAGCGTGTGATGATTGTCACATGCTGGACAGGTCGTCCTATCGACACCTTCGCGGCCAAGATAGCGTAGGGCTCGATCTTCACCCCGAGTCAGGAGTGCTCATGCCGAATTCACTCGCTACTTCGCGCGCGGCCGTTGAGGACCACCCGCTTATCCCGACCCAGGCCCGGATACTCGCGTCACTGGAGGCCACGCTGAACGCAAGGCATGTGGCCGTTCTCGTGGGGCGGCCGGGACTCGGCAAGACGCGTATCTTGCGCGAACTGCACCGTCGAGTCGGCGGTGTGTATCTGACATCGCGAGAGATCGTTGAAGCGTCAGCCAAGCAGGATCCGTTCGCGCTCGAGGAAACCGTGTATCACGTCGTGCGAGAGGCGCTCGAGCAACACCCGGCCGTCATCGTCGACGATTTTCAGTTTGTGTCGCTGGTCGCGTGCTGTGCACACGCGTATCCGCGCCAGAATTTTCTCGGCGCCGCGATCCTGCCGCTGGTCGACATGGCTCAGCAGTCAGGCAAGCGATTGATCTTCGCCACCGAAGGCACACCGATCGTCGGCATTGCCGGCCGCCTTGGGCAAATCGGGGTTCCAAACTTCACGCCGGAAGACTACGGCGCGCTTTGCGCCGCGCACATGGGCGCCGAGCGCGCAGCGGAGCTCGACATCCGCAAAGTGCACCGCTTCGCGCCGAATCTCACCGCGCGCCAGCTGCACACCGCATCGGAAGCGCTGCGCGACGTGCCGTCGCTCGACACGGATCGCTTCATCACGCATCTCCGTGAGCACCATATGGCGAGCAACGTCGATCTGGGCGAAGTCCAGGCGGTCGACTTGCACGATCTGAAAGGCATCGGTGACGTCATTGCCGCGCTCGAAGCGAATGTCGTGCTGCCGTTAGAGGACTCGGAAGTCTCCGAGGAGCTCGACCTCGCGCCCAAGCGCGGTGTGTTGCTCGCTGGCCCGCCGGGGACAGGCAAGACGACGATCGGCCGCGCGCTCGCGCACCGGCTCAAGAGCAAGTTCTTTCTCATCGACGGCACGATCGTGAGCGGGACGCCGAACTTCTATCAGCACGTCCATCACATCTTTGAAGCCGCCAAGACGAACGCGCCGGCAATCATCTTCATCGATGACAGCGACGTGATCTTCGAGGCGGGTCGTGAGACTGGCTTCTATCGCTATTTGCTCACGATGCTCGACGGCCTCGAAAGCACGAGCGCGGGACGGGTATGCCTCATGATGACCGCGATGGACGTCGGGAACTTGCCGCCCGCGCTCGTGCGCTCGGGACGAATCGAGCTGTGGCTGGAAACGCGCCTGCCTGACGAACCGGCGCGCGAAGCGATTCTCGCCGATCGGTGCCAGCGGCTGCCTGCGTCGATCGGTCCCGTGGACGTCGCGCAGCTTGCGGCGGCGAGCGAAGGACTGTCGGGCGCCGACCTCAAACGCGTCATCGACGACGGCAAGCTGCTGTTCGCGTACGAGCGCGAGCGAACGACGAGCGTGGCCACCGGCACACAATATTTTCTTCGTGCGATCGAGACCGTGCGGCGCAACAAGGAGCAGTACGCGGCCGCCGAGGCCCGCGCGCGAACGCGTCATCCGGTCCGGCCGCCGTACTTCGACAATTTCAGCGGCGCGATGGCAGCGATGGGCGACGCAGCCGCCGGTGGCGCCGTGGAGTTCGTGAGGTCGCGCGTGACCGCCCGCGCGATGATGATGGACGTGGAAGGCTAACGAACGACCATGGCCCTCATGGCGGATTCACCGAACGCCGATAATTCTTCACACCTGGAACGCGACAACTCGATCTGGAGGTCCGATACTTGGGCGGCGTAGCCGATGAAACCAACCGTTCCGATCCGTTCGAGATCGCTGGACGTCTGTTCGATAACCGCTACCAGGTGGCGAAGAAGATCGGCGAGGGAGGAATGGCGCTCGTCTATCGCGCTCGCGACACCGCGACTGGTGAAGATGTCGCGCTGAAGATTCTTTTGCCGCTGTTCGTGGAAGATGTGATCGCGATGAAACGCCTGCGCCGCGAAGCGGAGCTCGGCGTGAAGCTGACGCACAAGAACCTCTGTGCGATCACCCGGATGGGTGAAACCGACGGCCGCGTGTACGTCGTCATGCCCTTTCTCGAAGGCGAATCACTCGCGGCTCGCCGGTGGAAAGCCGGCCAACTATCGCTCGCCACGACGGCCGATATCGTGCGCGACATGTCAAATGGGCTTCATGTCGCTCACGAGCTCGGGGTCATCCATCGCGACCTCAAGCCGGAGAACGTGATGATCGTGCCGAATCCGGACGGGACTGAACGCGCGGTGGTGCTGGATTTCGGTTTGGCGACGGAGGCGCGCGACGGAGACAAGCGGACCAAATTGACGAGCGCGGGAACGGTCGTCGGAACACCGGAGTTCATGAGCCCCGAGCAGATGCGCGGCCGCGATCTCGATCGGCGAAGCGACGTCTACTCGCTCGCCTTCATGACATCCGAACTGCTCACGGGGCAGCTGCCCTTTGGTGGCAAGACGATCCACCAAATGGCGATGGCGCGAATGCGGGGCGAGCTGATTCCACTTCGGCAGCAACGTCCCGACCTCGACTTCCCGGCGGCCGTCGAGCGCGTACTCGCCAAGGCGCTGGCCGTGGATCCCGCGGCGCGCTATCCGACCGCGCTCGATTTCGGCACCGCGTTTGGTCGCGCGGCCAATCCCGGCTCATTCCAGCGGATTCTCGGCTGGTTCGGCCAACGTTGATCGCCGCGCTCAACCACTGAGCGCTCGGCCTGATCAGGCCGATTGATCAGAGTTCTGTAATCCGGGTTTCCGTCCGGCCAACATGGGATGGGGCCGCCGCTTGGCCGTATGTCCAATGGCCTCGCGTCCGTCACTCCGGGAGTATACGAGCCCACACCCATCTCTCGGCATAGCGACGGGACACTCCCCATGAGCAACGCTCCGACTGAAGAAAAAACGAACGGTCACCGGCCGGAATGGGCCGCTCCGCGTGCGATGGCGATTCCGCCGGAAGGCTACTTCACGCTCGAACGAGGCCGCTACGGTCCGACGTTTCCCAGAACTCCGGCCTGCCACGGCTTTACGATCATCGCGAAGATCAAGCCCGGCACCGAGGAGAAGATCCGCGCCTACGGAAAATCCCTCGAGGACGCTGTCGCGAAGGATCCGCACGTGCTCGCTCCGCTGCAATTGCACTATCTGCGCTGGGTGCTGTTCCCGATCGGCAGCGATGTGTACTTCATGTACCAGGGCATCTTCGACACGGACTTCGACAAGTACGTCGAGGACGCGATTCAGCTCTTCGCCTCGACGGGCATCACGACGATCTTCGAAATGCTCGAGGGGTTCCCGGACGATTGGCGAACCAATGCGCCTGCGTTCATCAAGTTCGTTCGCGAGCACCAGCATCCGAGCTTCCTCGAATACGGCGAATACCCGTTCGTCACGGCAGACGAGATCAAGAAGGCGCTCACGATGAAAGAGGCCTTCACCGTCATGCTCGACCAATACCAGTAGTCGCTCTCGCGATTGCGGGATCCGTAGACACGATCAACGGCGCGCGATGACCGACGGCCTGGAGCTCGACGACATTCAGCATTTTCTAGTGGCCCGCGGCCCGGCTCGGGCCGCTCGCTATGAGTTTCTCTCGTTCGCGAACGCCGACGCGGGTCGCGCTTGGCTCGCCGGCGTCATCGACAAAGTCGGTTCCGCTGCCGCGGTCCGCTCCGATTCGCCCGACATTCGGTGGGTCACAGTTGGGTTTTCGTGGAACGGGCTTCGCGCGCTCGGGATCGATGACGCGTCACTCGCGACGTTCCCCGAGGACTTTCGCGAGGGCCTCGCGGCGCGCGCAGAGATCCTGGGGTTCACCGGCGCGAGCGAGGCAGCTCACTGGGACAAGGGTCTATTAGATCCCTCGCTGCACGCAATCGCCATCCTGTTCGCCCGCGATGCGGCCGAGCGCGACCGAGCCACGCGAGCACATCAAGAATACATCTCGGAGCTTGGCGGCATCACACTGCTTGCATTCTTGAACCTGGAAGCGTTCTCGCCGCCTGGCGAGCCGCGCGAACATTTCGGCTACCGCGACCGGCTGTCTGAGATCCCGATCGAAGGAACCACACTCGATCAACCGCCGGGAGCGGGTCCGCACGTGAAGCCCGGCGAGTTCTTTCTCGGCTATCCCGACGAGACCGGTGCCACGCCGGCGAGTCCCGAGCCTGCGGAGCTCACTCGCAATGGCAGCTATATCGCCTATTTGCGAATGCAGGAGCACGTCGGCGCGTTTCGCGATTTTCTCCGCGCCAACGGCGACACGCCGGAGGCGCAGGAGCTCGTTGCGGCGAAGCTGATGGGCCGGTGGCGCAACGGCGCGCCCCTCGTGCTTGCGCCGGACAAAGATGATCCGGCGCTCGGCGGAGACATGCAACGCACGAACGATTTCAACTACGCCGAGATGGATCCGCACGGATACAAGTGCCCAGTCGGGGCGCACATCCGACGACTCAATCCGCGCGATACCGTCGAGAGCCTGCAGCGACATCGGATGATCCGCCGCGGTGGCACCTACGGTCCCCCGTTACCCGAGGGCGTGCCGGACGATGGTGTTGATCGCGGGATCGCCGCGTTCATCGGATGCGCGAGCCTCAGCCGCCAGTTCGAGTTCGCGATGAACGTGTGGGTGAACGATCCGACGTTCAAGAATCTCAAAAACGAGCGCGACCCGATCATCGGCACGCAAGATGGAAGCTTCGATATGACGATTCCCAAACGACCAGTCCGAAAGAGAATCACGGGTCTGCCGGCGTTCACGACCATTCGCGGCGGCGCGTACTTCTTTCTGCCCGGCCTTCGTGCATTGAAACTGCTCGCCGGCGGGGCCGCGCCCGCCAGGAAGCTCGCATGACAAAGCATCCTGCTCCGAGAACCTACAATCAGGTTCGGGTGCCGCGCTCGTACACGCGCGGCAAGCCGCGCTTCTCCATCTATTGGACGTGGAGCTATCCGTGGGAAGCGAACCGGGACCTCACGGAGCTCGACAACCGCTTTTCAACGATGACCGAGGTTCGTCGGGTGCATTGGCCGGAGTACGAGACGCCCGAGTACACGCACAAGATGTTTCTCCAAGGCATCGCCGGCACACTCGAGCTGTTTCACCTCGGCTTGCTCCGGTTTCAAGAAGCCGTCGGCGCCGTCACGGGACATCCCGTTGCCGTCTATCAACGCGTTGACCAGGCAGGGCAGAAGCAACAGCTCGATCACGGATTGCTCGAGGACACCGACACGCTGATGGTCTTCGGTCTCGATCACATCGTGACGGAGCAGGAGGCTGCGGCGGAGGAGATCGAGGCGGTTCGCGAGTTTCTCACGCGTGAAGGAACACGGCTCATCCTCGGACCGCACCACGATGTGGGTGCGACGAGCGATTTCAAGCAGCGCACAATGGAGTACAAGCACCACGGCGACCCATTGGTCCCGAGCCAGCAGCGCTTCGGCCGTTATACGAGATCACTCATGAAAGGACTCGGCTTGCCGGTGGAGAACCAGTGGGGCCTGCACCCGGCCACTGTTCAAGGCACGGTCCAGCTGCAGCCGCTCATCACAGCCAACGACCTCGACGAGCGAGGTTGGCTAGAGGGCGTGAAAACGTTCAACTATCACCCGCACCTGCCCCACTACGCCGTCACCGTCAACGATCCGAAGGTCGTTCGAGTGCTGGCGCGGCAACCGATCGACATGTCGCATCCGCATCCATTCACGGAGGCAGGCAACCGCGACTTCAACATGTTCCTCTGGATGCCGCCGGTGGGCGATCGCGGCGGCGATATCTTGTTCGCCGACTCGACGATCTTCACCACACTATTCGGTGGCGACGAGAGCCTGGATCGGTTCTGGAAGAACATCGCGACGCGATGATTCGGCGACCGGATCCGATATGACACGCGCGCGATTCGCGGCGATTTCGGCAGGTGCAGCGTTCGCGTTGTTCATCGCGATGATGCTCTGCCTCGAGCTCGGTCGCCAAATCGGCTTGAGGCAGCCGGAGGCCCTCGGAACAGCACTTCGCACGGGCGTCGGCGTGGTCGATGGCGCGGTGTCCGCGGTACTTGCGCTCCTGCTTGGCTTCGTCTTTTCCGGCGCAACGGCGCGCTTCGACCAACGGCGGCAATTGATCGCTCATCAAGTGAGCGCCATCAACAACGCGTGGCTCCGAATGGACTCCCTGCCAGCCGATAGCCAGCCCGGTATCCGCGACGCGTTCCGTCGGTTCGTCGATTCGCTCATCGCGGCCTACACACACGACGCCGGTTCCGACGAATCGCTTCGCCACGAATCGGCTGTGATACACGCGCGAAAAGACGTGTGGTCGCGATCCATTGCGGCGTGCCTTGCCCCCGAGGGCGAGCGCTCGCGCATGTTGGTGTTGCCGTCGCTGAATGAGATGTTCACCGCGGTCGAGGAGGAGCGGCTTGCCCGACGAATTCACCCGGCAGGCGTGATCTACGCGATGCTCGTGCTTGCGGCGCTCGTATCCGCGCTGCTCGCCGGCTATACGATGGCGAACACGGAAACGCGCAATTGGCTACTCCACATCGCACTTGCTGGCGTTGTGACTGTCGTGATGTACGTCATCGTTCAGATCGAGTATCCCCGGCTTGGAATCATCCGTGTCGACGTCTTCGATCGCGTGCTCGTGGAGTTGCGTGCCACGTTCGGCTGACGTTCGCGCCCGCGCGCCTTGGAGGGCGATGTGACGAGCAAGCCACCGGTTGAAATCCAGGCGCTGCTCGATGCGCACATCAATGGGTTCAACACCCGTCGAGTACGACTTGGGGTTCTGGAGTGTCGAGGGCGCGCGCGCGTACGTTGTTGTATCGGGTACCCTCACGGTAACGATGACGGGTCAATCCGTCGTTCGGACTGGCACCCTCGCGTACACGTTCGCGAATCAGAATGGCGTCTGGAAAATCGAAGCGCAGGCTTGGGGTCGCACTTCGTAGCCTCATTCGCAGAGTCGAATTGTCGACTAAGGCACTGATTCGGATCGAACGTCAGCGATTCGCGTGCACAACCCGAGTGAGCAACATCAGCACCGTGGAGCGCGACGAGCATATGAGAGAGGGGCGGCGAATGGCTCGCCGCCCCTCGGATCATTCACCGTTGCGGTCAGCCTCAAGGAAGGCGTGCCGTTCCCACGCGCAGGTTGTCGACCCACATCGACTGATCGACCGGTGATCCGTCGCCGATGTACGGCACCCAGAGGAACTGGTTGAACTGCATCGTCGGTCGCGCACCGGTTCGGAACAGGATGTCGTGCCGATCGATGATGAGCTGGCCGTTGAACCAGTACTGCATCACGCCGTTGGCCTGACCGATGCCGTTCACGATGGTGTTCAACTGGAAATACGCTTCGATGTGATTCCAATTCCCCTTGTACCCAGCCGATCCGGCGTTCGGCTGCAGCACGACTGGTCCGATCACCTGCTTGAGGTTGTAGTAGCCGGTGGTGTTACTCGTCGCGAAACACTCCTTGCCGACGTTCGGCTCCGACACGCCGTTGCACCCGCCGACGGACCGGTTTTCGGTCACGCCGACCAGATTGTTCGGCAACGATCCCATGCTCGTATTGATCGACCGGTTGTCCTGAATCCCCAGGTGAGGTATTCCACCGTTCTGATAGTTGTGCTCGAGGTAGAGCGCGAGAAACGCATCGCTGGGACCCGTCCAATCACCATCGAGCGTGCTCAAGACATTGATTTCGTGCGGATGGTAGAGCTTCCCCGAGCCAACCCAGTTGCTGCTGTACTTCACGTCGTAGCTGATGTACACCGAATTCGACGCGGTGAACTTCTTTCGGAGCGCGCTGGTACCTGGGGTCGTAGCGCCCGGCGTCCAGTGAAACTGGATCGAGGCGGTACTCCCGGCGGTGTGTTCCGTCGTCGAGATCAGGTTCGTCGTCGGCACGGGGTACCAGCCGCGGCTTCCAAAATTCCCGTCCTCGAATTGCTCCTGAAACAGGAGTGAGCCGGTTGGTTGAGACGGAGCCGCCGTGACCGAAACGGCCGCAGTACCTGATTTCCCCGAGGACGTCGCAGTGATCGTCGCCGAGCCTGCGTTCACTCCCGATACAACCCCCGACGCGTTCACCGACGCGACCGAGGCATTACTCGACGACCAGGTCACGGCCTGACCTGACATCACGACGCCGTTCTGGTCCTTGACAGTCGCCACCAGGGCCTGTGTTGCACCGACCGCCACCGTCGCCGTGGCGGGTGCGATCGTCACCGTGTTGGGCGTCGCAGTCGCGGCAACCGTGGTGACTGTCGCGATGTTCGATAGGCTACTGAACACCGCGTCCTTATTCAGCGTTCCGCGGAACGCCGTGAGACGAAAGTCATACTTCGTCGACGCGTTGAGGCCGAGGACCGTGCACGTGAGCGTGCCGCTCGTCGCCGTGCCGCTGAGCGGCGTCGCGCAGGTTCCATTCGTAACGCTTGGCGCAGCGCCCCAGTTGATCGGCGACGGGGCATAACGAACGTCGTATTTCGCCGGAGCGCCAAGGCCGTCGGACACCTGGGCGAAAGAGAGCGTGACGGAATTCGGCCCGGTCACGGTCGCACTCAGGTTTGTCACGACGCCCGGGACAGCGGTCGGCGCAGTGACGGTGAGACTCGCTGAACCGGTCTTGCCCGAGGATGTCGCACTGATCGTCGCCGAGCCGGCCGCCACGCCGGTCACGACGCCGCTCGCGTTGACCGTGGCCACCGCAGTGTTGCTCGACGACCAGGTCACGGCCTGACCGGACATCACGACACCATTCTGATCCTTCACGGTGGCCGCGAGCGTCTGCGTTGCTCCGATCGCCACCGTCGCCGTCGCGGGGGAAACCGTCACGGTGGTAGGCGTCGGCGCCGCAGGCGTGGTGACTGTCGCGATGTTCGAGAGGGTATTGAACACTGCGCCTTTGTTCAGCGTCCCGCGGAACGCCGTGAGACGAAAGTCATACTTCGTCGACGCAGTGAGGCCGAGGACCGTGCACGAGAGTGTGCCGCTGGTCGCCGTGCCGCTGAGCGGCGTTGCGCACGTTCCATTCGTGACGCTTGGCGCCGCCCCCCAGCTGATGGGCGACGGAGCGTAACGAACGTCGTATTTCGCCGGAGCGCCAAGGCCGTCGGACACCTGCGTGAACGAGAGCGTGACCGAGTTCGGACCCGTGGCGGTCGCACTCAGCGTGTTCACGATGCCCGGTTTGGGCAACGCGTTCGTCACGGAGACACTGTCTTCCGCGGCAGCGCCGCCGGCGCGTGGCGTCACCGATTCACCGGAACACATCGCAAGTCCGGGAACGAAGACGAGCCAAGCCAGCCGACGAACTTGCCGGTGAAAATTGTCCGAGCGGTTTTGCATCGAGGCTCCTCCGAGAGTCAACGGGTTCGATGGAGGAGATGGCGCGTCAACAACGGCCGCAGGCGGCGATCTCGCGGTACATCTCCTTGTCGGGCATCGCTGGCGGCTCGGCTAGCGTAGCGATGAGATCGCGACAGCCCCGTAACTCTGCGTCGCCGTCTTTCGACGGGTTTGCTCTGAGCAGCGTCTTACTCGAGTGCGGATCGTGCGGGGGGACTCGGCGAACGCGAACGTGCTCGCGGCGTTCGCCGATTCGCAACCTAATGTTTGCACCTGATTGCAACTGTGACGCACGATCGCGGCACACAATGACGTGCATCACGTCCGGTCAGTTTTTTCGTGCGAATCGCACCGATGACCGAATCGCGCCGCGTGAGATCGACTTCATTCCCAGTCGATCCATGCCAGGACCGGGACTCGAACCCGGACTCCCTTGCGGGAAAGGGATTTTAAGAGGCATTCAGTGAGTCGGACCGTTCAGGACCGATTCGGCTGACCTGGGCAGAGCTGTCAGCCGTAGCCGCTGGTGTGTGAGGATTCAGGCGGTTGCAGCACCTGGATTCCCGCACTTTTCCCGAGATTCCAGCGCACCCTGACGACATCGACACCGGTCGCGCTGACGTACGCCATCGGCTAGCGTTCAGCCTCCAGTTGAAAACTCTCCGCCAGTAGTGGACGGACTTCAGCTGACACGCTGTCGAATTCCTCGGTGGTAAGGAGTCGCCACTTAGTGCTCAGCGCGATCACGTCCCCAACTGGCTCCACGCCATGCAAGTTCTCAACGCCGATTATGAGTTGCGAGCCATCGGGTTGATGCGCGTAAATGAACCGAAGCACCGTTGGTAGCGTCTCCGGGTCCAGACCTTGTTGGTTTGGTTCGTCGATGACGATCGGGCAAAACACAGATGACGAGTACCGCGCCATTGTGTGCAGAAAGCTGTAGTAATACGCGAGCAAGGCGCGCGGCTTGTCGCTCCCGGTCTCTCGAATCCTCGCAGAAATGGTTCGATA
>Ga0070681_10000924_pt1 | contig 24782 bp, 22 predicted proteins | sample KBSC83BmetaG_FD_65650 | JGI IMG/M metagenome (GOLD analysis project Ga0070681, IMG submission 65650) | Corn rhizosphere microbial communities from Kellogg Biological Station, Michigan, USA - KBS C8-3B metaG | ecosystem: Host-associated > Plants > Roots > Rhizosphere | place: USA: Michigan...
CGCGGACACATTTCATGAAGCGGTTTTGAATAAAGCGTCCGACGTGCACATCGAGCCGCAGGAGGGTTCGCTCCGCATCCGTTTCCGCATCGACGGCGATCTGCGGATTGTCGCGACTCTGCCTTCTGAACTCAGCCAGCCGATCGTCTCGCGCATCAAAGTCGTTTCCAGCCTGAAGATCGACGAGACGCGCATCCCGCAGGACGGCCGCTTCCGCGCAAAAATTTTCGACCGCGACATCGATTTCCGCGTTGCAACCTTGCCGACGCCGCTCGGCGAGAAGGTTGTGATCCGCGTACTCGACAAGCAGAGCGGTTTGAAACGTTTCGAAGATCTCGATTTACTGCCGCCCACGCGCAAAACGATCACGGAAGGCTTGGAAAAACCGTTCGGCATGATTTTGATCACGGGCCCTACGGGTTCCGGCAAATCGACGACGCTCTATTCATTCTTGCAGCATTTGAACCAGGAAGACGTGAACATCATCAGTTTGGAAGATCCGGTTGAATATTTCGTTTCGGGCGTGAACCAGTCGCAGGTGCATCCGGAAATCGGATATGACTTCGCATCGGGTTTGCGTCAGATTCTTCGCCAAGACCCGGACATCGTGATGATCGGTGAAATTCGCGACGGCGAAACCGCGGCGCTCGCGGTGCAGGCGGCCCTCACGGGCCACGTCGTGCTCTCCACGCTGCACACCAATAACAGCGTGGGCGTCATTCCCCGCTTGATGGACATGAAGGTGGAATCGTTTTTGCTGCCTGTCTCCGTCAATCTGATGATCGCGCAGCGCCTCATCGGCACGCTTTGCCCGGACTGCAAGGCTCCCGAAGACGCGGCCCCGGAAGTGCAGGAGATTATTGCGAAAGCGCTTGAGCTGCTCGCGGATGACGTGAAGAAAGATTTCAAAAAGCCATATCAGATTTATCACGCGAAAGGCTGCGCGACATGCAAGGGCCGCGGCATTTTGGGCCGGAGCGGCATCTATGAAGTGTTCCGCATGACGCGCAACATTGAAGAAATGATGGCGAAGGGGGTTGTGACTACGCAGCAGCTCGCGGACGAAGCGAAAGTGCAGGGGATGATCTCGATGCGCCAGGACGGCGTCGTGAAAGCGCTGCAGGGGAAGTTCCCGATCGAAGAAATTATCCGCGAGACGGAAGAACTCTGATCTGCGCAATACGGCGAGACACACCTTGCCTCCCCCTAAGAATCAGGGTCGGCAAAGTGTGCCCCGCCGTATTGCGCAAGTAAAACCACCGAATAGAATATAGATATGCGCATCTATAAATATCTCCACTCCTGCATCGTCGTCGAAGATAAAAAGAAAAAACTTTTGATTGACCCGGGAACGTTCACATTCCTTGAGAAAAAGGTTTTGCCAGAAGTCTTTAAAAATATTTCAGCGGTGCTCGTAACGCATGCGCATGCGGATCATATCGATGCGGATGCGGTGAAGATCGTTTTAAAAAACAATCCGGGGGCAATTATAATTTCGAATCGCGGAGTCGGAGAATTTTTGAAACCGGCGGGAATTCCCGTGGATGTTTTTGAAGAAGGGATGCGCGAAGTCGACGGCTTCACGGTTGAAGCGGTGCATGCGAAACACGAGTCGATCCTTACGCCGATTCCAGCCAATACGGCATACCGGATCAATGGAAGCCTCATACACCCCGGCGATTCCATGGATAAAAGCATATTGGCTTTCAAGGGTACCAAGGTTCTTGCCTTGCCCGTGATCGCGCCGTGGACGAAACAGCTTTCCGTGGCTGAGTTCGCTTTGAACATGAAAACGAATATTGCCATACCTATCCATGATGGTTTCACAAAGGATTTTTTTCAGATCAGGCAAAATACAATTTATAAAGAGCATTTGGCGAAGTTCGACATCGATTACCGCCCGCTCGGCCCTGGGGAATTTGTTGAAATCTGATTTTTCTTTATCGGAGCGCACATCTTTTTGCCCGAATATTTTTCGGAGGCACTAAAAAGAGCCCGTGCCGACGAGGAATGTTCGGGCAAAAAGATGATGTGCTACAATAAAGAAAAATATGGCTGACGATTATAAGCAAAAACTGAACGACCTCCTGACCGCGTGCGCGAAGCAAAATGCATCCGACTTGCACCTTGCCGTCGGCCGCCGCCCGTCGCTCCGCATCGATGGCGTGCTCGTGCCGCTCCAGAAGGAAGCGGTGATGACGCCGGAGATGGCGGAGGGCATCATTTCCGAAATGATCACGCCCGAGCAGAAGCAGCGCCTCATCACGCAGCGCCAGCTCGACTTCGCATACAGCTTTGAAGATAAAGCGCGTTTCCGTGCGAACGTGTATTTTCAGCGCGGGTATCTCGCGGCGGCGATGCGCCTCGTGCCGAACCGCATCAAGACGATCCAGGAACTGAACCTGCCGCCGCTCCTGCATGACTTCGCGAAGCTCTCGCAGGGATTCGTGCTTGTCGTGGGTCCGGCCGGCCACGGAAAATCGTCCACGCTCGCCGCGATGATCGACGAGATCAATCACACGCGATCGGATCATATTATTACGATCGAGGACCCCGTGGAGTATTTATTCACGCAGGACCGCTGCATCGTTTCGCAGCGCGAAGTCGGTTCCGACGCGACCAGTTTCCATTCGGCGCTCCGCACGGTGCTCCGCCAGGATCCGGACGTCATCATGATCGGCGAGATGCGCGATGCGACATCCATCTCGACCGCCATGACCGCGGCCGAAACCGGCCACTTGGTGCTTGCAACGCTCCACACGAACTCGGCATCGCAGACGATCGACCGCATCATCGACTCATTCCCGGCCGAGCAGCAGGGGCAGGTGACGTCCCAGCTTGCGGCCACGCTCGTCGCGATTCTCTCGATCCGCCTTTTGCCGCGCATTTCAGGCGGCCGCATTCCGGTAATGGAAATCATGATCGTGAACCCGGCCATCCGGAATCTCATTCGCGAGCGCAAGACGTATCAGATCGACCTCGTCATCGAAACGAGTTTGCAGGAAGGCATGGTCACATTAAACCGTTCGCTTGTGAATCTCATCAAGAACAAAGAGATCACGCTCGAAAACGGCGAACTCTATTCATTGAATCCGGCTGAGCTCAGAATTTTGCTCGAAAAAACATGATCAACGAAAGCGGCCCGCAGAGGGCCGCTTTTTGTTTGGTGTATACTATTAATAAGTGAAGTTCAAATACCAGGCCAAAACAAAAGACGGGGAGATGCAGGTCGGGTTCGTGGAGGCAGGGAATCGCGACACGGCAGTCGGGATTCTTTCGAACCACGATCTTTTTGTTTTGAGCGTTGAATCCGCGGAATCCGAAACATTCCTCGACCGCATGTCGGGATTCATGAATCGCGTGAAGCGGAAAGACCTCATCATTTTCGCGCGCCAGCTCGCGACGCTTCTTGAGGCGCGCCTGCCGCTCAATAATGCGTTGAAAATCCTCCACCAGCAGACGCAAAACAAGCAGCTCAAAGAAGCTATCTATCAGGTGACGGAAGACATCGATTCGGGACTTTCGTTTTCGCAGTCGCTTGAGCGCCAGGGAAAAACGTTTCCCGATTATTATGTTGAAATGATCCGCGCCGCCGAGGTGACGGGAAATTTGAATGAAGTGGCCGGATTCCTTGCGGACTACACCGAGAAAGAAGGCGACCTTGCGTCGAAGGCGACATCGGCGATGATTTATCCCGCGATTGTCGTGGGGCTTTTTATCGTGGTTGCATTCATTCTGCTTACATTCGTTTTCCCGCAGATCGGCGCCGTGTTCGTTCAGAACAACGTGAAGCTGCCGTGGTATACGCAAGCACTCCTTGTGGCCGGAAACTTTTTGAGCAAATGGTGGCCGCTCCTTATCGTTGCGGTGATAAGTTTAGGCATTGTCGTAATGAACTATTTTCAAACGGAGGAAGGTCAGGCGCTGCTTGATGAAGGAAAAATCCGCGCGCCGATCGCGAAAAAAGTTTTTTTGCCGGTCGTCATGGCGCGCTTCGGAAACTCGGCGGCGCTTCTCGTACACGGCGGCATCCCGATTGCGCAGGCGCTCGAGATCATCGGCCACATGGTGGGGAATATGCTGTATCGCGACGTGATTCACGATATTGCGGAAGACGTACGCCAAGGTCTGCTTCTTTCGCAGAGCATCGAAAAATACCCGGAATTTTTTCCGTCTCTCGTGCCGCAGATGATCGCCGTCGGCGAAACGACCGGTAAGATCGAAGAGATGTTCAAGCGGCTTTCGGGCATCTATACCCGCGAAGCGGATCAAATCACAAATAACCTCGTTGATCTCATCCAGCCGATCATGATGATCGGCATGGGCCTTATGGTCGGTCTGCTCTTCGGTTCGATTTTGATTCCGATTTACCGGCTTACTGCAAACTTTAACTAGGGGCAATGGCTCGCGGTGGAGGTGCGGGGATTCGCACCCCCGTGAATCCTCGGTGGTAATCGAGGGTCAGCGCTGTGCCTGAATCCGCAAAAGACCCGGAAACGGGTCTTTTGTTTTTAGGGCCGTCGTTTATGCAGGGATTTTTTCTTTTATTTTCAAGAGGCTCTCGGAGCCGCGAAGGCGGCGAGAGCGAGCGGCTTGCGCAGTGGCGCAAGACCGCGTTCCTCTTGAAAATAAAAGAAAAAATCCCATATCCACAGCATGTACCGGAGGCTCAAAAAGCGCATATGTTATACTGATTTTGTAACTAAAAAGCAAAGGTCGATCATCTTCTACCCCATTACGATTATGAAAGAGAGATTTTCTCGCGAACTTCGCCGGGAGAAGGGTTTCACCCTTATTGAAATCTTGATCGTCGTTGCGATCATCGCCATTTTGGCTTCCGTCGTGCTTATCGGTCTCGGACCCACTCAACAGTCCGGCCGCGACGCCCGTCGGCTCTCCGACCTTCACCAGATTCAGAACGGTCTCGAACTCTTCTACAACCGTTGCGGCTTCTACCCGGGTAACTTTACGGCGCCGAACTGCGACCCCGCGGCGACGACCGGTTTTGCCCAGATGAAAGGTGCTTTGACGACGGCAGACATCGGCGTGAACACTGTTCCGTCCGATCCGACGAATGCAGGAGCGCACATCTACTACTATCGTACGAACGGCGCTGCTGCCACGCAGTACGTCCTTGCGGCCCAGCTTGAGAACCCGAACAACACGGTGTTCAACAGCTACACGCCTCCTACGATTACTGCTTTTGGCAGCGGTGACACGCTTCCGGCTTCCGGTTGCGCAAAGCCCGATTACTGCGTAACGCTTTAATCAGCTCGACGCACGTGCAAGGATCCCGCCTCCCCGGCGGGATTTTTGTTTTCGGTGCTAGAATAAATACATGACGTGGTTTTTTCTCTTTGTTTTCGGCGCCGCTATCGGCAGCTTTTTGAATGTTGTCGATCTGCGCTATGATGGTGACCACTTCGTTTTCGATGCCAAAGTGCTCGGCGGCCGATCCCACTGCCCGCATTGCAAAAAAACGCTTCATTGGTACGAGCTTATCCCGGTCGTGAGTTTCGTGATCCAGGGCGGGAGATGCCGCGGTTGCAAGCGGCGCATCAGTTTTCAATACCCCGTCGTTGAAGCGATCTCGGGCCTCGTTTTTCTCTTCGTTCCGTTCCGGATGGCTGCCGTGCACGGAGGAGCGGTCAATCTTCCGCTTGCCGTTCTCTGGATTGCGGCGTTCGAAACGCTGCTTCTTATTTCTCTCATCGATCTCAAGCTCGGCATCATCCCGGATGAATTAAATGCTGCGGTCGGCGTGATCGGGATTTTCATCGGCATCATGCTCGCAGGTAATTTAGGTTTGGAAAACGCATCGCTCATCGGGCCGTATGCATTGATTTTCGGCGGGCAGATGAATATTTGGCTTGCGCGTATTGCGGGAGCGCTCGCGGGCGGCGCATTTTTTTCGGCGCTTGTCTTTGTGACGCGCGGAAAAGGGATGGGCATGGGCGATGTGAAACTTGCGCTTGCGATGGGATTGCTTTTCGGCTGGCCCGATATCGCGCTCGCGGTGGCCGCGGCATTCATGCTTGGGGCGATCGCGGGCATTGCGCTCATGGCGTTCAGGAAAAAAACGATGCAGAGTTCGCTGCCCTTCGGCCCGTTCCTTGCGATGGGCGCCGCCGTGATATTCTTTTTCGGCATCGAACTCGTATCGGGTTATTTCCGGCTCATGGGATTATAAATGATAGAATGAATATGATATGCACCGAAAAGGCTTCACGCTCGTCGAATTGCTCGTGGTGATCGTCGTTTCGGCGCTCATTTCCGCGTTCACGATCCAATATGGGAAAATCGGCCAGAACCAGGTTGCATTGAATGTCGAGGCGGCGAAGGTTTCGCAGCTCATACTCCAGGCGAAGGAACTCGCAATCGCAACATACACTTCGACAGCCGCAACCTGCGCGTTCGGCGTGGCATTCGACTACGCGGCGCAAACCTATTCGCTCTTTTCCTATGCGCCCGCCGGCGCGCCGCCCTGCCCCGCGCTCGCATCAACGACGGCGCTCACCGCCGCGAGCGTGCAGCAATATGAACCGCAGAGCTGGAAGGTGCGCGTGACGCCCGGCATTGTGATGCAGTCGGCCGCCGCCGGGAATGACGTTCTGCGCGATGTCATCTTTTACCCGCCGCAGCCCGCGACGCTCCTAAGCCGCGACGGCGCGACGCTCATGAATCCAAGCGATCCGCTCAATCCGCCGCTCACGTCAAAGGTCTACCTGAGAACGGCCGATGGAAGCGCCACGGCGGTGATCTCCGTAAACCCGGCCGGGCAGGTGAGCTTATGACGATGCGAATCCGGAGCGGCCGCGTTCGAAGCGGACAGACAATGATAGAGGCGATCGTCGCGATCAGCGTCCTTACGACGGGGCTCCTTGGCATGTTCACCTTGCTCTCAAAATCATTTTTTCTGAGCCGCGATCTGCAGGACCAAACGAGAGCCACATACCTCGCGGCGGAAGGCATTGAACTCGCGAAAAACATGATCGACCACGACGTGTATCTCGGCCTTGCGACGGGCGGCGCATCGGGAGGGTGGGGCGCATGCTTTCCGGTTGCGGTCGGCGGGAGCGCGGATTATGAAATGGATTACACGACGAAGTCCTGTCCTCCTCAGGCATTTTTGAATCCGGGCCGCAAATTGAATTTTAATAATGCCACGAAGATGTATGGATACGCGGCCGGCGGTACGGCAACGGCGTTCGTTCGCCGCATCCGCGTGACGAAGCCGTCGGCGAATGAAATGGATGTGCAGGCAATCGTCACGTGGAGCACGGGTCCCATTACGAACCAAAGCATCATGGTCGAAGATCATTTTTACAACTGGCATCCGTAATGAAATCGCGTACGCCGCCGCAATCAAAAAAAGGATTCACGCTCATCGAGCTCATCATCACGATCGGGCTCTTCTCCGTGCTTGTTGCAATCGGCATCGGCGGCTTCACGAGTGCGCTGCATACGCAGCGGCAGATTTCGCTTTTGCTTTCCGCGCAAAGCAACGTGAGCATTGCGCTCGAGCAGATGGCGCGCGAAGTGCGCACCGGATATCTGTTCTGCCATGACGTCGAACCGAACGACACGACGCCCGCGCCCGCGTGCGGATGCCTCGTCGGCGATTCGGGCGTTCCCGCGCCGCCGGGCGCGCGCGGCGCGCTGATCACCGGCGATTTGCCGATTTGGACGTGCACGGCGCTCGACTTCTTCAATGCGGAGAGTGATCATGTGACATACGATTCGTCGGGCGGCGCGCTCCGGCGCGGCGTCGCGAGCGCCATGCAGGCGATCACGAGCGATAATGTCTCCGTGAAATATATGACATTCACGATTTTCGGGAACATGGAGGGGGATAGCTGGACGCCGCGCGTTACGATTACGATGGGCATCGCGCCGAACTCGACCGATCCGGGCATCACGAATACCGTACTCAATCTGCAGACAACGGTAAGCGCGCGCAGCATCGATTGCACGACCGCCGGCGTAACCGCGTGCTGAGCCGCACAGTTATGCACAACGGCCAAGACGGCCTTTTGTTATCATCAAGGTATGCAGAATAAGAAAGAAAAGGCGCTTATCTGGGTCGGCGTTGCCGCCGTTATTCTCGGCATTATCATTTTCGTCAACTGGACCCCGCAGGGCGCGAACCTTGGGGCGAGCCAGCCGACGGGAACGATGCCTTCGTATGCTCCGCCGGGACAAGTCGTCGCGGGATTCCCGCAAGAACTCATTTTAGGCGCCGACGCGTCGTTCACGGAAAGCTATTCGGTAAATTATTCTTCGAGCACGAATCAGTTCACGGCGCAGTGGGATTCGTCTTCCACGGTTGATGATCTCGTTTCGCAGTATCAAAAATATTTTTCGGCGAACGGCTGGACGGCAGGCATGAACCAGACCGCGTCGAACTCATTCCAAAGCATTTCAGCAACGAATAGCAATGGCGCTTCGGCACTCGTCACGATCGTCCCTCAGTCGGAGGGATCGCAGGTCAGCGTAACGTATCTTCCGCAATCGCAATGAAATCACTTTTAAAAACCGCATCGGTTTCTCTTGCCGTTTTGGCGCTCGCGTCCGGAACGGCGTTCGCGCAAACGGCGACGCAGTTCCAAAGCAACGGCACGACGGCCATTGCGAACGGCGGCACGGTCACGGGAGCTTCGGTTGTTTTAAGCGCCGCGCTTCCTGCGAACAATGACACGTTTACGAGCGAAGCGATCTGTCCCACGAACCCGCCGCCGCGGCACATTCCCGATGAAACGGAAAGCGTGGATGATTGGGTGTTTTCCGGTTTTGAGATCAAGCCGGTCGGAACGCCGCTCGATGGCGCTGGCCTTACTGCGGCTTCGGGCGTATCAGGCGGCACATACAAGCTCACGAAATCAGGTCTCGCTCCCGGCACGTACCACTGGGTGGGCCATTACACGAATACTATCGGATCTATCACGTCGTTCTGCGATGGCAGATCGCTTGATACGACTCGTATCGTTACGGGCGCAACGGCGCCGCTCACATTCGTAATCCCTGCGGCGGCGCCTACGGTGACGAAAGTTACGGTTACGTGCGCTCCGGCAAGCGTTCCGACGGGGGCCACGAGCAATTGCACGGCGGCCGTTACGGGCACGGGCGCATTCAGCTCTGCCGTTACCTGGACGGCGAGCCGCGGCACGATCACGGCGGGAGGCATACTTACGGCGCCCGGAACGGCAGGATCCGTCACGGTCACCGCCACTTCCGTGCAGACGCCCGCGGTGAAGGGGACGGCGACGGTCACGGTGACGGCCGCGGCGGCGCCAGGCACGATCACGGTTGCTTCGCGCAACTCCGTTTCGCAGACGACGCCCGTTTCCGCGAGTTGGGATTTCTCCGCGATTTCCGATCCATGCGTGATCACGAGCAACCCCTGCGCGAACGTGTCGAATGCGACATATAATTCTATTACTGCCGGTACCTACAAGATTTTGCCGTCGCTTGGTTCCGCCGGAACGCACTACGCATTCAATTCGGTCCAGGAAAATATAATTGCGCAGAATAAGAAAACAGGGGTCTTGGAGAATTTGTTTGCATTCGGAAACGATCTCCTTATTCCAACGGCGCACGCATTCTCATTCCCATCATGTAATCCCGATACGCAAACGGTGAGCGGTGCGCTCGGCACCTGCGGCCAGCCGGCATTTACGGCAAGCTTCATTATTTTGTGGGATCCCATTCCGGGCATGTCAGTCACGCCTACGCTTTCTCTCACCGATACTTCGCCTTCAAAAAATATATCTGTTTCGAATATCGGTTCGCCGGGATCTTCGCTCAAGTGGACCAATCCCGTTATCACCTATGGAAACGGGGGCGGATGGCTTTCGGTAAGTCCGACATCCGACGCGACTGGCATCCCGGGCGGATCTTCGGACACGGTAACGGTAACGGCAAATCCTGCGAGTCTTGCCCCGGGGACAACGTATACTGCCACGATCACATTCAATGCCGGATTGAGCATTCCAGCAGCAGTCCCCGCATCTGATTCCGTTTCTGTTCAGTTCACGTCTGCTGTGGCGCCCGCCGTTTGCGGCGATGGTGTCGTGACTGCACCCGAAACATGCGATAACGGTGCGGCAAATGGTGTTTGTCCGGCGAGCTGCAGCACGAGCTGTACGAGCCAGGCCTGTCCGCCGCCGCCATCATGCTCGTTCAACGCCGATCCTTCACGCATCGTTCTTCCAGAGCAGTCAAACTTGATTTACAGCTGTGTTCATGTCACAACGTGCAACTTACTCGGCGGCCAGTTCGGCGGATCGCCGGGCCGCGTGCTCACGGTTACGGCGAATACGGCCAATGGTTCGATTCCGGTATCGCCCACGAAAGACACGCAGTACACGCTCCAGTGTTATGGCGAGCTCCCGCCGCCAGGCAGCAACCTGAACTATCGGCAAAATGTGGATGTGAATGTGGATGTTGCGGGTCCCACGATCCACGAGACGAACTAGCAGGGAAACGGCGATAGCCTTCGAAAAAACTCCGGGTATAGCCCGGAGTTTTTGTTTATTTCGAAACCCAAATCAGAGCATAAATCGGGCTATTTGACAAATACTTATAAAACTGCTATAGTGTGGGTAGAAATGAGCAGGCTACCTGCGCATTTTACATCTTCAAATTCTGGAGGTTTTTGTGAAAAACCGTAATTTTGTTTTCGCGCTGGTGGCCTGCTTGTTGGTAGGCATTCTGGTTGGTTGTGGGAGTGGCGGAGCAACCGTCAATCCAGGACCGACGCAAACGCCCACTCCTTCGGCCAGTCCGACTCCGACGCCAAGTCCGAGCCCGACGCCGAAGCCGACACCCACGCCCTCACCAACGCCCACTCCTTCGGCCAGTCCGACTCCGACGCCAAGTCCGAGCCCGACGCCGACTGCGACGCCTACACCCACGCCTGCCGTGGCTGCATTCGTTGCGGTACAGAAGCCGTATGTATTCAGAGATGGTCCTGCGGATTTTAATCCATTACCTTTCAGGGTGAATGGAACTAATCTCGCGAGCGGAGATTTGCCGGGGATTTCGCTGCAAGGCGCAATCTTGCCGACGTTTTCCGTGAGCGTTCCGAGCTCTACCGAAATGGATTTCGGTGTCGGCATTGATACTCATCACAGTGTTCAAGGATGGGGAATCACTGCCGTATCGAGTGATGGAGGAGCGACCTTCTCGAATTCGGTTCACTGGGCATTTATGGCTAGCGGCAAGAACCAACTCGTCAGTACTTCAACCGGGATCATGTATGCCTTTTTAACTGGCCAGGGTGGAGCCAATCCGCAAAACGATAACATTATCTTCCGGCTTAACTCCGACGGGTCGATCGCCGCACAACAGGCGGTCGGTTTTTCGGGAACGAACATCGGCATTGCCGAGGGCTCAAAGATGGTTGTTATCGTTTCGAACACTGGCAATGGAGCTGGAGTTTCCTTTGGCGATGACGCCTTGGCCGGCACCTCGAGCGGATTCGTTTCGTTCTCCACGACGCCAACATACATTTCGGATTTAGCGACAACCCTAAACAATGGGTGCGTTGCTCAGCCGAAAGACAACCTGGTGACGGGTTTTCCTGTCGGCGTGGGTACGGTGACCGGACATTCGGTGGCGGTAACTAATCCCGTGGCGGTCGCCGGTGTCGTCTTTGGCACCGAGGAGCGCTGCGTAGTCTACTCGGCCACAGGCAAGGTAACGCAGTTTGTGTTGCCGGCCATGACGCCAGTAGGCACGCCGATCACGGTTGCCGGCGGTGCGAGCGATCATTTCCAGATGATTGTTTTTCAATCGGGAGGCCTACAGGGAGACGCAGGGCTCCTTGATGAAGAGAGCGGGCATGTCGCCGTTCTGAATTTGTCGCTCGGCACCGTGGTTTCACAAAACACAGTGTCGCTCGGCACGGGACAAATCGCGGCCGCTCTTTTCGCAGACGATGCGAATAGTGCACTCACGGTAGCCCGAACGGACGTGGCGACGGGGGTTGCGCACTTTGTGCGTGCTTCCGGCGCAGCTACTCCCGTAACCTTGGGTTCCTCCACTACCAAGTTCCCGGTAGGTGTGTTGCGCAATAACGCAACCGGTCGCATCGTTGTTTTCGACAACGGCGCGGTCAGCACCTTCGCGAACCAGTAACTTTATCTTGTTCGGCCCGGCTGGGCCGTTCATCCTGCACCCCTCAAAGCTTTCGAGCTGTGAGGGGTGTTTTCTTTTTCAAGGACGCATTCGAGGTATAATTGAGACATGCAGATGAGCACGGATAAAAAACATAAACCGGCGCGTGCGGATAAGGCGTTACGCGATCGGCGGAGCGGTCAGGCGCTTTTGATCGCCGTTCTCGCCTTAGGAGGCGCCATTTTGGGAGCAACATCCATTGCCGGACTTTTAATGCTCTATCAGATCCGCGCGACGACCGACACCGAAAGTTCCGCGAAAGCGATTTTCGCTGCGGATTCGGGCGTCGAATGGGCGCTTTACAGTTTCTTCAAGCCGCCCCAGCCTGCGCTGCCGACATTCGCAAATGGCGCAGCGGTTACCGTTATCTGTTCAGACAACGGAACGCCGCCGAACCAGCTTGTCGCATGCGATGGCAGTGCGGGAGCGCCCGAATCAGCCATTTCAAAAGGCACGTATCTGAGCGCCCGGCGCGCATTCTTTGTGGACCTCGCATCGGCAACGGGGACGCTGCCGTAATTGACGAATTATATAAAAATAAGTATTCTGATTTCAGAAAGGGCCTGGTGACGGTGGCTCTTTTCAGATCCCAATTGGAAAGAGAGGTGATAGTATGAAAAACCGAGCGAAGGCCCCAAAGGGCTTCGGCTGGACAATCAAAACTGAGCCAAAAGCGGTATCTGGTAGGGTTTGTTTCCAGACGCAATGTAGCTCCGGTGGTGGCGGCAATGGCAGGTGCGGTCAAAACTGCTCGTGACGTCGCTGAAAAAAGAGGGCGTGGCGCAATGCGCTGCGTCCTTATTTCTTTTTATAAAAGAAAACGGTGCGCGGATCAGTTTTTATAATTTTGATCCATGCGCTCTTTTTATGATTCTGACGGTATGCGGCGGCGGCGCGATAGCCGATTGAATATCCAGTCCAGCGGCGGAATTTTTTGCTTCCGAAAAAGACTGCGCGGTACAGATTTGCACTTGTGCTTTCGAGAGATCCCGTGAGTGCATTTTTTTGTCCCACCGTTTCGCGTTCTGAAAGTGCGAGCGACCATGGCGCGTGCCGTCCGCCAAGCAGCTCTTCGCGAAATATTTCCGCCAGTCCTTCAATAATCATCTGGTCGAGAAGCGTGCGTTTTGATTGGTCATGGTATCGGTAATATACGAGGTGATTCCACTCATGCGCCACGGTTTCCGCAATGGATCGTTGGGAGATTTGGTTAGGATCAATAAACAGGTGGAGTGTGTAATATGAAGCAAAGCCCGTTGCGCCGCCAAATTGCCTGCGCGTTTCGGAATCGGGAATCCATGGATATACAAAAATGAAAATCGGAGGATTCGGATGCGGCAAAGCCCCCTGGCATTTCCGGAGAGTTTCAAAGACGGTGGCTTGAATGGATTCCTTTTGCGCGGGGGTGATGCTGAGGTTTCGGCCGGGCTTTCCGCTGCCGAGGTACGCAAGAATATCGTGCTCCAGATTTTTTTCTTTCGCATAGCCGGCGTACTGCGTGTTCCCGTCTTTTTTCATGGTGTGCAGTATGGTTGCAACCAATTGTTTTTTGGTCGCAACGCGTTCGGAGGCGTTCGGGAAATAAAAATGTATTTTCGCGACTTTGGAAGTCATGCACCAATCTTAACAAAAACGGGACGGAAAGCGATGTGCTTTCCGTCCCGCTGATTTTATGCGAACGGGTGCGGGAATTTCGTGAGATCTCGGTATGAGATCCTCCGGTTCCCGAACGCCTCCGCAACATCATATAACCGTTTCATGCCGGCAGGTTCTTGGCGATAGCCGAACGTCATGGGAATCACGCCGGGAACAATGGAGCGGACAATAGTGAGGTCGCTGTTGCCGCCGTGCTTCGGGGCGAGCTGAAGTGGAATCGTGAACCGCTTCCATCCTTTTGCCTTGAAGCGTCGGAGCAGCTCGGGCCAGGAACGGACGGCGCCGCCCATTTCTTTGAATTGAATATTGCGCTGCGACCGCGTCAGGAAATCAGCCTGGCGGAAATAGCGGGGTCCGTCGTAGAGATTTCCATGGTCGAGCGGCATGCCGACGTTTTCCGGGGTTATGGGTTTTGGCGGTCCGTTCTGTATCCTGCCGAGCGCCGAAGCTTCTGCTTCCATGAGCGCGTGTCCGACTGCGCATTCAAGATCAAAGTTCGAGCTTGATGAACAGACGGTATACGCGAGCTCGGTGCTTTGCAGAATGACTGTGGCTACGGGAGCGAGATCGAGTGAATGGTCTTTTATCCAAGTCCTGAATCCCGCCCTCCGGAGGTCTTGCACGCGTTTCCGGATTGAATCCGGGATGGTTTCTTCGCGCACCGTGGGGAACGCGAGGCGGGTGAAATACGCGATCATGAACGCATCGCGTTCGACGAGCTCGAGCGTGCTGCTCTCGAGCGCCTGCTGCCGGTTCGGATGGGCGGCAACGCCGGACGAATTTGCGTAGGCGTAATACGGCGTTTTCGGAAAATACGGAAAGTATACGAGGTCAGCGAGCATGTGCGCGCGAGACCCCGTTTCTTCCTCGAATGATTCCGTCCACTCATAATCAGCGTTTTCGTCAAACGGCTTGAAGGGAAATCCTTTCACGCGGTATTGCGCTGGGTGAAATGCAATTACTGTTTCGGGGCGAATTGCATTTTCAAGTTCAGTGAACCGCGCTTTGACGAGCTTCGGAATGCCGCCGCACGCTGCCCATTCCCTTGCCTCGGCAACGGCTTTCATGTGCGCCACCGCGGGGGATTCGTCTCTGCCATGAGACCAATCGCGCCCCCGGGACACTCGCGCCGAAGCTATAGCAAATTGCGGGCGATAACAGTCATTCGCCGGAATATCCCAATTGATTTCGCATTGGTGATCGGGAGTGGCATCTTCGTTTTCGAAGAGCGGCGTCCCGAAGGCAATGGTGATGAGCGGATGATAGTGCTTAGGGAGCTGGATGGCTTCCGCGAGCAGTGAGTCCATGAATCCGCCGATTTCCACGCTTGCCACATTATGACAAACGGCGGCGAGGTGGACGTTTTGTGCGGCATGGCCCGCTTCGAGCGGAACATACAGCATGCTTCGGTTCCCGTATTTTTCGGCCGTGATGCGAAGAGATCCGCTGATTACGATCGATCCGTGCGCATGATTGAACATGAGCGGATCGAGAAATGCGCGTGAGAAACGATGGATATCGCGCGAGATCAATCGGAATCCCACTGTATGGGGTTGGCCGAGGTAGGCGGCGTAAACGCCCGGATCCAAATCACCACTCTTCTTGAATAAGGCGACATGGATCAGAAGGGGATACAGCGCTCCCGCAGATGGGGTCGTTTTCCGGATGTTGCCGCCGATTTCCGAACGCGTCGTTCCGTATGAGCTCCATACGAGATTCGATACGCATTCCAAGTCGAGAGGTACTCCTGAAAATGAGCGAATTGACCGCCGTTTTTCAAGGAGTCTTTCGAAACTGTCCATTCGAACCTCATAAACGCAGGCAGTCGGATTCGATTGGTGCCGTTTCTGTGCCTTGCGGACAAGTCGCACAACAGTGCGGGGCGTGACGTCGTTCGGGAATTGGGAGGGATTTTCTATGAGGCTCCATCCTGCTTCGCCGATGTGGCGGGCGTCCACAATGACATTTTTCCGGGAGAGCGCATGGATGAGTTCTTTCACCGCTGTGCCGCCCCCTTCGTCTTCGAAGTGTTTCGCTATCTCTTCAATGGTGCGTACGCCATCGCATAAAGCGATCAGCTGTTTGACTATTCCACCCGACATTTCGAGTACGACCTTCTCTTTTTTCGTATGAAATACCGTGGTACGGTCAGACGTTACGGATGGCACTGCAAGCAGCGGGAAAAAGCGTTTCATTTCGTCATCTCCTTGTATCTCCGGTTTACTTTTTGGGCAAAATTATAAAACTTGGTTGCTGGCATGGTTATACAATAAATTTATATTTCTGGCAATGATTTGAGAAGCCGTGTTTGCGGTATAATCAACATACATCGACTCGATTTCATATGAATAAACCACAGGCCAAAGAGCGCATAGAAAAACTGAAGCGTGAAATTAACCGCTATCGCGAAGCGCGCCTCACGGAAAACAAGGAACTTATTTCACCGGAAGCGGAAGACACATTGAAAAAGGAGCTTTTCGATCTCGAAACGGAGTTTCCGGATTTAATCACGCCTGATTCGCCGACGCAACGCGTGGCGGGGAAGCCACTCAAGGAATTCTCAAAAGTGAAGCATGAGGTGCGGATGACGTCGTTGAACGACGCCTTTTCCGAAGAAGACGTGAAAGCCTGGGTGGAACGCCTTGAAAATTTTTTGGGTCAGCCGCTCGCCGCGGCATCAGTTTCGAAAGAGCCGCTTTTTTATTGCGAGCTCAAAATCGACGGGCTTGCGGTCGAGCTCGAATACGAAAATGGCGTGTTCGTGCGCGGTTCGACGCGGGGTGACGGCTTGATCGGCGAAGACGTCACGCAGAATCTGAAGACAGTCGAAGCGATTCCCTTGAAACTTCTACCGCGCGAGGAAATCGAAAGAAATCTGAAGCGCGTCAAGCTTGACCCGCGCGCATATAACCTTAATGCGCGCCGGCTTGTCGTTCGCGGTGAAGTATTCCTTACTGTTAAGGAATTCAAGAATATTAACAAAGAGCAGATTAAAAAAGGATTAAAAGAGTATGCGAATCCCCGGAATGTGGCAGCGGGCTCAATTCGCCAGCTTGACCCCGCGATCACGGCGAGCCGCAATCTCCATTCGTTTCAATATGATCTTGTGACGGACATCGGGCAGGTTGCGCACGAAGAGGAGCATCTTTTGCTTGCGGCGATGGGTTTCAATATCAATCTTAATAATAAGCACGCGAAAGATCTCTGCGAGGTTTTTAGATTCCGGGATTATTGGGCCGAGCACCGCGAGAAGCTGGACTATGAAATCGACGGTACGGTGATTTTCCTGAATGACAACGCCACGTTTGAACGCGCGGGAATTATCGGGAAAGCGCCGCGCGCGGGCATCGCATACAAGTTCTCGCCGCGCGAAGCGACGACGATTGTGGAAGATATTAAAGTGCAAGTCGGACGCACGGGAGCTCTAACGCCGGTTGCCGTGATGCGGCCGGTGAATGTGGGCGGCGTTACGATCACGCACGCCTCGCTCCACAATGCGGATGAAATCGAGCGGCTCGGCTTGAAGATAGGGGACACGGTTGTCATATCGCGCGCGGGAGATGTGATCCCGCAAATCATGAAAGTATTGCCGGAACTCCGCACGGGAAAAGAGAAACCGTTTGCGATGCCGAACAAATGTCCGGTGGATGGATCGCCTGTCGTGCGCGACGGCGCAATCAGCCGCTGTTCGTCCAAAATGTGCGCGGCGCAGCATCGCGAAGCGCTCTATCATTTCGCTTCGCGAAGCGCATTCAATATTGAAGGCCTCGGTCCGAAGATCATCGACAAGTTCCTAGATGAGGGCTTGATAAGCGACGCCGCCGATATTTTCACGCTTGAAAAAGGGGATATCGCCGCGCTCCCGCGTTTCGGCGAAAAATCAGCGGAGAACATCGTGAACGAAGTGCATGAAAAAAAGAAAGTGACGCTCGCGCGCTTTCTCTATGGCTTGGGCGTTCTGCACGTAGGCGAAGAAACGGCAGCGCTTCTTGCGAAGCATTTTGAATTCCCGCACGCTGGGGGAAGGATAGCGATCAAAGATATCGCGAAAACATTCGAGAAGCTCTCGCTTGAACATTTGCAGGAAGTGCCGGATATCGGTCCGAAAGTCGCGCAGAGCATTTTCGATTGGTTTCACGCGGAGCGCAATAAGGACCTGCTGCACCGGCTCGAAAAAGCAGGCGTCGAGGTGGAAGCGCCGACGCGCGCGGCGGCCGGCGGCAAACTGGCCGGGAAGACATTTGTGCTGACGGGGAGTTTGGAATCAATGAGCCGCGAAGAGGCGAAAGAAAAGATCCGCGCGCAGGGCGGGGACGCATCCGAATCGGTAAGCAGGAAAACGGATTACGTGGTGGCCGGATCGGAGCCGGGATCGAAATATGAAAAAGCGCAGAAGCTTGGCGTGAAGATTATAGATGAAAAGGAGTTCTTGGCGTTATTAAAATAGTCGTCAAGTTTTGTTTAATAGAAATTTAATCTTGGCGGAATAGCATAAGGGGCATATCTCCATGCCCATCTATCGCGCGAAGTGTGAAAATTTTTTCAAAATATGGACATCGGAAATGGCATACGTTTTGGGGTTTTTCGCTGCAGATGGGAGTATGTATAAAACCAAGCGAGGGAGTTGTTATATAGAGTTTCAGATTACTGATGGGGATCTGTTGGATATTATACGCGATACGCTTGGGGCAGAAAATAAAATTTCTATCGTGAATAGGTTGTATGGGAGAAAGGCGCTTTATCGGCTGCAGATGGGGAGCCGTATTCTATTCGAAGATCTTTTGTCCTTAGGTATGACGCCGGATAAGAGTAAAAGATTAAGAATGCCCAATATTCCAAATGTATATTTCCCTGACTTTTTGCGGGGCTATTTTGATGGCGATGGGAATATTATAAGGACGACAAGAGGCATTATGCTCACCCGATTCACGTCTGGGAGTTTCATATTTCTCCAAGATCTTCAAATTATATTAGAGAATATTTCTATACGAGGATCTCTATACCCAAATGGCGCCAACTGGCAATTAGGCTATGCGAAAGGCGCTTCGCGGCAGTTATTTTCATTAATGTATTACGCTGACGTCAAATATTTGATTTATCTCCGGAGAAAATATATCATTTTTCATGATGCGTTTTGCATCGATGCGGCGGTAGTTCAGCCCGGTTAGAACGTCCCCCTGTCACGGGGAAGGCCGCCGGTTCAAATCCGGTCCGCCGCGCAATCTTGTCTTGTGCCCCATTCCTAATTGGGCCTCGTTTTTATTCCGTAACCCCATCAAGGAACTTACGTTATCTATAGTATGAAAAATCAGACACTGATAGCGGCTTTGATTGTAGTCGTTGTTTTAGGCCTCGGTTTATACGTCTTTACGATGAAAGAATCGGCTCCGGCGCAGCCCGCGCCTGCTACGCAAACCGGTGTGTCGTTCGATCCCGTGCAGGCGATGTATATGGTTGAGGGGCGGCAGGTTTCACTCACATCGAATATGATTTTCGGTCAGCCGACGATCGGTGACTTGAACGGCGACGGCATGCCGGACGCCGCGATGATCATTGTGCAACAGCCTGGCGGCAGTGGCACATTCTATTATGTCGTCGCGGCACTCGCGGGAAGCAATGGAACGGGACAGGGGACAAATGCGATTTTGCTCGGCGATCGCATTGCGCCGCAGAACGTGAGCATCGAAAATGGGGTGATCACGGTGAACTATGCCGATCGGAAACCCGGCGAACCTATGACGAATCAGCCTTCGGTTGGCGTGACGAAACAATTCGCAGTGAAACAGGGAACGCTCGTTGCATTGCCTCCGGTTGCGGGTCCCGGCGAGCGTTGCGGCGGCAACTTCACGCCGGCGCCTGTCTGCGGAACCGGTTATCATTGCGCGCCGGAACCTGGATCGCATCTTCCGTTCGGCGACGTCGGCGGCATCTGCGTTGCGAACTAAATCGCACGCGCGCAATTCATAGAAGTGCTCGAGATATCCCGCGTAAGCGGGATATTTTATTGTGAAACGGGCGGAAATTGCGCTGTGCATTTCTCTTCTATTGCAATCCTCAATTGTGCGTTAGAATTAAATTAATGATTCAGAATTCGCTCATTGATTACATCTCATCGCAGCTCAAACTCGGGATTTCGCGCGATACTATTAAAGCGTCTCTTTTGGGCGCCGGTTGGGCCGCGGCTGATGTTGATGACACATTGAAACAGGTTGAAGGAAATGCGCCGGCGGCGGCTGGTGCTGCGGCGAAGCCCGCCGCAATGCCGGCCACTGGCGCGAAGGCGTCTGCCGATGCGCAAACGATCCGCGTGAGCGATCTTATTTCGGCATCCGATTCCATTTCGATGTCCGCGAAACCGGCGGCACCGGCCGCAATGTCTTCTTCTGCAAAGCCGGCAGCTTCGGCGGCTTCTGCCGCTCCCGCGACAATGAAAGTTACATCGCCTGCGATTTCCATGCCGGTGACGCCATCAACGCCCGCGATTTCCCCAAAAGCAACTTCATCCTCAATAACTTCGTCGTCGCCTGGGATAATAATGAAGTCTTCCGACTCGCATAAAAAAGGAATTGTCATGGGGGTTCTGGGCGTTCTCGTGATTCTCGGCCTCGGCGGGTTCACCGGTTTTCTTTTCATGCAGAATAGCGCCTTGAACGGCACGATCGGGACGCTGAAAACGCAGAGCGCGGCCGTGACGGCGAATCTCCAGGCGCTTCAGGCAAGCATGAACTCCACTTCGACCGGCCTTGGCGCACAAGTTGCCGATCTCACGGCGCAAAATGAAGACCTCGTGACCGAGCTTTCGTTCTATGTCGCGCCGCTTTCGAACCCGCAAACCAAAGCGACGATCACAGGCACCATTTCCGGCGGCGGCAAAGTTCCGTTTACGATCACGACGAAGTATGGCGCAAAGATTATCGTTCAAAATTCGAAAGATGCGAAAGTTATGGCTTGGCTTACGCCGCTTGTCGGTACGGCAACGTCCGTCGCTGGGACCTATACGCCGGGGACTCCGCTCCTTGTTGTGATTCCGCCTGCGCCGCCCGCGCCTGCAACGTCAGCTACGACAACGAGCACCGCGCAAACCGCGCCGACCTCAACGGCAGCAGCAACGACGACCGCAAAGTAGCATCGCAATAAAAAATCCGGAGCGAGATGGCTCCGGATTTTTTATTGCACTATTTATTTCGCCGTTTGTTCTTCGTACATTCTGCCGAGCCCGAAAATATCAGCTTCGTGCCACCATTTGCCAATGAGGTGAAATCCGATGGGAAGCTCTTTCGGGGCGAGCGCTGCAATCGGTTTCGTGGGGATTGAAATGCCGGGAAGGCCGGCGAGGTTCGTCGGCCCCGTAAAGATATCCGAAAGATACATCGAAACCGGGTCATTGATTTTTTCTCCGATCTTGAACGCGGGCGTGGGCGCGACCGGCGTGAAGAGAACATCAACCGTTTTGAAAACTTCTTCAAAATCCCGTTTGATGAGCGTCCGTGCGCGCTGGGCTTTCTCGTAATATGCGTCGTAATAGCCGGACGAGAGCACGAACGTCCCCAAAATAATGCGGCGCTTCACCTCGGGGCCGAAGCCCGCACCGCGCTCACGGAAATAGCGCTCCACCAATGTTGCGCCATGGGTTATCGCGCCCGGAATGGCTGCATAACGGATGCCGTCGAAACGCGCAAGGTTCGAGCTCACTTCCGCGGGCATGCTCAAATAATATGCCGGGAGCGCATACTGCGTGTGCGGCAGGGAAACTTTTTTGAAATGCAGGCCGAGCGATGTGAATGTTTCGATCACGCGGTCCATTTCTTTCGAAACCGCGGGATCGATGCCGTCCACGAAGTATTCCTCGGGCAAGCCGATCGTGAGCTTCTTGAGGTGCGCATCATCTTTGTGGAGCGGATCTTTCCAGTTTTCGTTTGTGCTTGTCGCATCAAGAGGGTCGCGTCCGGCGATCGCTTTCAAAATGATTGCGGCGTCTTCAACTGTTTTTGCGAAGGGTCCGATTTGGTCCATGCTCGACGTCATGGCAATGAGGCCCGAGCGGGAAACCGCGCCGTAGGTGGGTTTCATGCCGACCACGCCGCAGTAGGAAGCGGGGAGCCGGACGGAGCCGAATGTGTCGGAGCCCAGTGCGCCGAGCGCCATATCGGCTGCAACGGCGGCGGCTGAACCGCCGGACGATCCGCCGGGAACGCGCGTATGATCATGCGGATTTTTGGTGATTTTGAAACCCGAATTTTCCGTGGAGGATCCCATCGCGAACTCGTCGAGATTCGTTTTGCCGAGAAATACGGCATGCTCATTTTTTAAATTCGCGATCGAAGTGGCGTCGTAGCTCGCGCGATAATGTTCGAGCATTTTCGATGCTGATGTCGCGGGCTGGCCTTTCACCAAAATGCAATCCTTGATGGCGAGCGGTGCGCCGGCGAGGTCGGGAATCGCTTCGCCGCGGGCGATCATTGCGTCGACGGCATCCGCTTCGGCTTCAGCCGACTCGTGCGCGAGCGAAAGGTATGCGCCGATCTCGTGATCGCGCTTTTTGATTTCGGCGAAATACGCTTTCGTGATTTCGGCCGCGGAAAATTCTTTTTCGGTGAGCCCTTCGTGGAGCTTTTTAATAGTGAGATCGCGGAGTTCCATGGGTGTTGTCCGATAATTATTCGAAAACCGGCGGGATTTTCAGGAATCCGTCTTTCGTTTCGGGAAACGCGTCAACGCCCGCGCCTTGATTCGTGTTTATGCGTTCTTCATCTTCCCGGAATACATTCATGAGATCCGTGCCGCCCGCCATGGGAATCACATCTTCCGTCGGCAGTTCTTCCAGAACTTTAAAATGATCCAAAATGTTGCTCAAGTCTTTGAGAAGTTTTTCTTCCTCTGCCTCATCGAGTTCGATGCGCGCAAGCTTGGCCAAATGTTCGAGATCCTTCTTGTTGATAGAGGATGACATTACGTCGATTGTATCCCGTTTTAGGGCTTATTTCAAACGCTGCACGATCGCGCGGAACTGGTCGCCCCGATCGTATTCGTTTGCGAAAATGCCGAAGCTCGTGGCTGCCGGAGAGAGCAGGATAATGCTGCCGGGATTTGCGAAGCCGAGTGCCGCAGTTACGGCATCGGGCATATGTGCGACGGTTTTTGAAGAAAAATCTTTTGGAAGGAGCGGCGTGAGTTTTTCGGTGGCGCTTCCTTTAAAGAAAACGGCCGCATGCACGGATGCCGCAATTTCTTTCGCGAGCGATTCGAATTGCAGTTCTTTATCGCTGCCGCCGGCGATGAGGATGATCGGTTTGTGTTTCGGTGCGAGCGCGGCGATGGCGGCGATTGCGGCGTCGGGCGTCGTCGAATTTGAATCGTTATAGAACTCGATGCCGTTCTTTTCGCCTAAAAACTCCAGACGTCCGGGCAGGCCGGCAAATGATTCGATTGCGGGCCGGATCACCTCATCCGAAACGTTAAGGCACCGTGCTGCGGCGCGGGCGAATGCGGCATTTGCCCGGTTGTGTCCGCCCGGAATGCCAACCTTCCAATCGGCAGGCAGTTCAGGGTTAAGAATCGTTTTCGCCGCAAGCGGCCCGAAGCGCGTTTCGATTTTTCCTTTAATATCGGAGCGCGTAATGAAAAAATCTCCGGGTTTTTGGAAGCGTGCGATCGCTGCTTTATCTTCGAAATAACGATCCATATCGTTTTTATAGTAATTCATATGATCGCGCATGAAGTTCGTCCAGACGGAAATATGCGGGCTGATTTTGCTTTCCATGAACCCCTGCAGCTGCCACGAATCAAGCTCAAGAATCACAAGGTCGTCCGGCTGGGTTTCGGGGAGAAGGGTGAGCGTTGCCGTGTCGCGCTCGTTGCCGCCGATGCGCGGATTTTTGCCGGCCGCCTGCGCGATTGCATATATAAAATGAGTAACGGTCGATTTGCCGCGCGTACCCGTGATGCCTACGATCATTGCGCCTGAAAGTTTTGCAAAAAGCGAGGCGTCCATTTCGATCGGGATCCCGTTTTTGCGCGCGTGCGCGAGAAAGGGGGAATCGAGCGGCGCGTTCGGCGCGCGAATGATCATGTCGCGGTTTTCAAAATCTTCAAGATGGTGGCCGCCGAGATGATAAACGATGTTCGGGAATCGCTTCAACCGTTCCAGCGAAGGGGCGAGTTCTGCTTCGGTCTTCATGTCGGTCACGATAAGCTCCGCGCCGGCGCCTGCGAGGAATGCCGCGTCGCCCGCGCCGCGCCCCAAAAGTCCGAGTCCCATGAGGGTTATTTTTTTACCGGAGAATATTGTGCGGATTTCTGCGTCGGTCATGAGGAGATTATAGGTTGGCTTTATCATGACATCGAACGATTTTTTTGACAATTTATATTGAACACTCCTATAATTCACAGGTTAAGCGCGCGGGAGGGTTGGGAATGGTCTTTTCCGGGCAGCCCCATAAGCTGCCGAAGCCGGTTCGATTCCGGCCCCCGCAACAGAAAGAGAAAGGGCACTCACGTGAGTGCCCTTTCTTGCGTCAGCTCATCCGCTGCGTCGTTGCTGTTTACCCTTTAATAGATGTCTTCGCGAGCGCGTTATTGATCTGCGTCACGATGGTGTTCACGTTGCCTGTCACCTCCCAGTGCATGAACGTTGTTTTCGGAGATTCAAGAATCATGTGATTGTGGATTCCCGTAATCGTCCAGTGATATTGCGTGAGGAGGTCAAGCACCGGATTCATTTCGGTTTCGAGGAGCGCGAAGTCTCCCATGACGAACGCCTGATCCGGCGTCGAGCTCGGCTTCATGAATTCAATGACGGAGTTCATCAAGGTGAATTTATTGAGGTTCATCCCGTTCATCACGATGATAGGCGCTTTCCGCACGACGACAACGTCACACACATCGCCGTTCGGTATGGCCAAACCCCCGATCTGTCCCGCGAGTCCGCTGCAATATTGCGCTGCCGGCAC
>Ga0070681_10000926_pt1 | contig 24766 bp, 24 predicted proteins | sample KBSC83BmetaG_FD_65650 | JGI IMG/M metagenome (GOLD analysis project Ga0070681, IMG submission 65650) | Corn rhizosphere microbial communities from Kellogg Biological Station, Michigan, USA - KBS C8-3B metaG | ecosystem: Host-associated > Plants > Roots > Rhizosphere | place: USA: Michigan...
GAGGGTGCGGCAGGCGGCGCCGCCGCCGCGGACTGAGCAGGGGCAGTTGCCGGCACGGCTTCGCGGCCGGCAGACTGCTGACTGCCAATAATCCAGCCGGCAATCAACCCGAAAACCACGCCGGCGACGCCGAAGGCGATCGCGTCAGATTTCATTGTGAAATTCTGATCATAGCGGATCGGACCCTCAGACCGTGGGATCCGGCTTTAGCCGGATTGTGGGCCCGCCAGGACATTCAGATACTCCCGGACGACCCGATCCAGGCCGACAAACAGCGCGCGCGACATGATCGCGTGGCCAATCGAGACTTCGTCGAGATGCGGAAGGTCGCGGAAGATCGTCAGGTTATCGAGATCCAGATCATGGCCCGCGTTGACGCCCAGGCCGAGCCGATGAGCCAGTTCGGCGGCACCGGTGTAAGTCGCGAACGAGGCGCGTGCGGCTTCCGGACCGTGCTCGAACGCCCGGGCGTAAGGTTCAGTGTAGAGCTCCACGCGGTCGGCACCGACGGACGCTGCGAGGTGAATGGCCTCTGGCGTCGGGTCGACAAAGACACTGATGCGCACACCGCGCGATTTCAGATCCGCGATGAGAGCCGGCAGCCGCGCCGTGTCGGAGCCGGCGGTCCAGCCTGCCTGACTCGTAATCTCTCCCGGTACTACGGGTACCAGCGTGCATTGATCCGGCCGAACTCTGCGAACAAGCTCGATGAGATCCGGCCGCGGATCGCCTTCGATGTTGAATTCGACCGCCGGCCTCTTGCCTTCAAGCGCACGCGCGATGTCGTCGACGTCCTGAGGTTTGATATGGCGCTGATCGGCTCGTGGATGAACCGTGATCCCGTGAACTCCTGCGCGCAAACAAACGTCGACTGCGTCGAGCACGCGGGGCTGGTCACCGCCGCGTGAATTGCGCAGGGTCGCGACTTTGTTGACGTTGACGGACAGGCGAATCATGAAATTTCAGCGACCACACTCACAGTACAAACGATCACCACGGACGACACTGAAGACGCGGAGAACTAATAGCTAGAAAGCGCCGGTGTCCTCAGTGCCCTCCGTGGTAACGCTTTTCAAGACAAGTGTCTCTTAACGACGTCCACGATCTCCTCGGCGAGAGCTCGTATTTCACCTTCATCTCGCCCCTCGAGCATCACGCGCAGCAGTGGCTCGGTGCCTGAGTAACGAACGAGCAGCCGGCCGTGATCGGCGACCTTCGCTTCCACGCGATTGAGCGTTTGCGCCACGGCGGGCACCGTTTGCAGGTCGATGCGCTCGCGGACCCGAACATTGACCAGCACCTGCGGATAGTTCACCAGATCGTCGGCGAGCTCGGCGAGCGAGCGGCCGCTCAGCGCCACGGTTCTGAGCACATTCAGCGCCGTGCACAGGCCGTCGCCCGTGAACAGGTAATCCGAAAAGATGATGTGACCCGACTGCTCGCCTCCGAGTGAGGCGCCAAGCGACTGCATTTCCTCCATCACGTACTTGTCGCCCACGGCCGTACGCACCATCGTGATGCCGATCGCGGCGAGCGCGACCTGCAGTCCGAGATTGCTCATCACTGTGGCCACGATCGTGTTTCGTTTCAGCCGTCCTTCTTTTTGCAGCTGACGGCCACACATCAGCAGCACGGCATCGCCATTCACGAGACGGCCGCGGTGGTCCACGAAAATCGCACGATCGCCGTCGCCATCGAATGCCACACCAATTTCGGCCCCAGCAGCCTTGACGGTCTCTATGAGCTGCTCCGGATGCGTCGATCCGCAATTCAGATTGATGTTCCGACCGTCGGGTTCATTCCCCATGACGATCGTCTTCAGTCCGAGACGGCTGAACAGTTCGGGAGCGACAGAGGTCATGGCCCCGTTCGCGCAATCGGCGACGAGGGTGATGCCGCTGAGCGCTGAGGCGTCCGGCCAGACGGTGATCAGGTGGTTCAGGTACAGCTCGACGAGGCTCGCACCGGCCACTTCACGTGCTGATCCGGTGGGAACGCGCCATGATTGATCGGCAACGATCTCTTCGACTTGCCGCTCTACGCGCTCGGTAAATTTTTCTCCCGTCCCGGAAAAGATCTTGATGCCGTTGTCCTGGTAAGGATTATGAGAAGCGGAGATCACTACGCCCGCGTCGTAACTGTCCGAGCGCGTCAGATAGGCGATCGCCGGCGTAGGAACGATCCCGGCGCTGGTGAGCTCGGCGCCTTCAGCACCGGCTCCGTGTGCGAATTCGGCTTCGATCCACTCGCCTGATTCACGAGTGTCTCGCCCAACGAGCAGTCGCGCGGCACGGCCCGAAGCGGGCAACGCGCGCACGAGCGCCGCACCGAGACGCCGGACGGTCCTTCGATCCAGCGGATAGTCGCCCGCAGTTCCGCGGACCCCATCCGTCCCAAACAGACGCGGAGCGGACTCGGTCATCGCTTCGGGTGCGTGTTGGCCTCAGGATTTGGCAGGGAGACAGTCACCTGCACGGTGGCTGGAATGATACGAGCGACGCCGGCGTCATGAGGTGCATCAACCTGAACCCCAAGTGAGTAGTCGCCGACGCCGAGACCGGAAAGGTCGACGTACGCCACGATGTTTTCGGCTTTGATTCGCGACAGCCCCTCCTTGCTTCCGCGCAAAATGATGCTGATACCCGAGGGCATCGCAGCTGCGATGAGACCGGGCCCGAGATTTCGAAGACGAACAGGCTGATCCACCAGCGTCCGCTCGACCGGACCGGGCAGGATCGGAACAGTGACTACCGCCTGCCGCGGCGTCTTAAGCCGGAGCGCCGGATCCTCGAACCCAATGTTGACTGTCTCGGTAATGTCCTGCTTGGCACCAGTCACTGATATGGGTTCCGTAAACGCCTCAGTCGCGCGCGTGACCGCATTTTCAGGTCCGACGACTTCTACCGTTGACGGATTTGCAAGCGGTTTACCGACGACAAATCCCGGCGCAGGAACGCCTTCGACAGCTGGAATCACAGGCAGTTGACGCGCGGCCGAATTCTCGAACGCGAGCGCGATGCTCGACGGGCTCACCTGAACGACTTCAACGCCAAACGGCGCACGCACCTGCTCAGGCGTCAGCTGAAAGAGCCGGCGGCCTGGCCGCACGGCCTTCAAGTCCAAAACCGCGACGATATCGCCGGGCCCCACTCGGCCGAGCGCGCTCGATTCGCCGCGAACACGCACATCAACAAGCGCCGGCGCGTCGCCCTGAAGTTCGAGACCGGGCGGAAATTGCTGAAGCTCCAGCGGGATGCGAAGGCCGCGCTCGACGCTCTCATCACCGGTCACGGCCAGCCACAGCGCCACGGCGAGCAGCGCCGACCACATCTTCAAGCCGAAGTGACGGAAGGGCCACATCGCCTTCATGCCGGCTGAACCTCCCGGCGAGCCGATGGCTGCAAAACAAGCGAGCGGAGACGCGCTCGCAAACCGTCCGCTGAAAGGCCGCGTTCGATCTCACCGTCGGCGACGATCGACAGGGCGCCCGTCTCCTCAGAGACTACGACAGCGACCGCGTCATTCTCTTCGGTGAGTCCGATGGCGGCTCGATGCCGCGACCCGAGTTCCTTGCTCAATCGCGGGTTGATCGTGAGTGGCAGGAAGCACGCGGCGGCGGCGATCCGATCTTCCTGGATGATGACCGCGCCGTCGTGAAGCGGCGAAGTCTTCTGGAAGATGCTCAGCAACAGGTCATACGTGAGCACAGCATCGAGCGGGATGCCGCCTTCCACGTAACTGCGAAGGCCGATCTGCCGCTCGATCGCAATGATGGCGCCGATGCGCTGCGCCGACAGCATACCGGCGGCGACCACGAGCTCCTCGATCGACTCCTCTTTGGACTCCGGTTTCGCGAGATATCGGAAGAACGGCGCTCGGCCCAGATGTGCCAGAGCGCGCCGGATATCGGACTGAAACAAGACGATCACCGCGATCACCACGTAACCGGCAAGATTACGGATGAGCCAGTTGACGGTCCCGAGATGTGACCACCGCGAGACGTAGAACAACGCTACGAACAGCCCGGCGCCGATCGCCATCTGCACTGCGCGCGTGCCGCGGATCAGCTTCAGCGTCTCATAGATGATCACCGACACCACGAGGATGTCGAGGATGTCCCACCATCCCATTCGCGGCCGGTGAGCAAGATTGCCGATCCAGTCCATATTTCATTAAAGGATTTCAGGAATTCAGGATTTTAGGATTTGTAGTGCTGAATTCCTGAAGTCCTCAATTCCTGAAATCCTGATTCCTCCGGATCTCCTCAGCCACCCGAACCACCTGCACCATCTCGGCGACCGCATGCACCCGCACGATGTGCGCCCCTCCAAGGACCGCTGCGGTGACAGCTGCCGCCGTTCCCCAGTCCCGGTCGACGGCGCGACGCCCGCCGAGCGCCTCGCTCATGAACGACTTGCGGGACGGGCCGACAAGCAGCGGACGGTCGACGCGCGCCGCGATTTCATGGAGTCGCGCCAGCACACCATAACTGTGGGCGGCACGTTTGGCAAACCCGATCCCCGGGTCGAGAATCAGCCGGTCGGTAGGGACGCCCGCCGCCAGCGCACGCTGCGCACTCTCCTCCAGTTCGCCTCCGACTTCGTCGATGACGTCCGCGTACGTCGCGTGGGCGTACATATCACCTGAGCGGCCGCGTGTGTGCGTCAGCACAAGACCCGCGCCTGTCTCCGCGACCACGCCTGCCAGCGTCTCGTCGAAGCGAAGGCCGCTGATGTCGTTCACGATTGCGGCTCCCTCCGCCACAGCGGCCCGGGCGACGGATGCCTTGTAGGTGTCTATTGAGATTGGAATGCGAAGCCGTCCGGCAAGGGCCTGGACGACCGGCAACACCCGAGCGAGCTCGTCGACCGCAGATACGGGCGTCGCGCCAGGGCGCGTGGACTCCCCGCCGATGTCGAGCAGATCGGCACCTTCGGCTTCCATTCCAAGAGCCGCATCGACGGCTGCACCGGTATCGAGAGCCTTCGGTTCGGCGAACGAATCAGGCGTGATGTTCAGAATGCCCATCACGAGCGTGCGCTCTCCGAGAGGAAGAACGCCGCCGTGAGCGAGGGGGACGGTGTAGGTGCGGCGAGGCGCGAACATGAAGTCGTCAGTCATCAGTCGTCAGTCATTAGTCAGTGCACGTGACTATCGACTGACGACTGTCGGCTGATGACTCTATTCCTGCGGTATCGGCTTGTTCAGCGCAGGAACGATGGGCGTTCGCTCCTTGCGCGCGCGCCCTTCGGTTTCATCCTGAACCGGTGGACGCGGCGAGACTGGCTGCGCGATTTCGAGCGGCAGGCCCGCTGCGAGACGGCGCACCTGTTCGGCGTCCAGCACTTCGTTCGCCAGCAACGCGTCGGCGATCTTGACCAGCTTGTCTTTGTGTTCGGTCAGCAGCTTGTGCGAGCGCTCGTAGTTCTGGGTAACGAACCGCTTCACTTCGTGATCGATCTTGAGCGCCGTGTCCTCGCTGTAGTCCTGATGCTGCGCGATCTCACGGCCGAGGAAGATCTGCTCTTCTTTCTTCCCGAACGTCAGCGGGCCCATCGAGTCGCTCATGCCCCACTCGCAGACCATCCGTCGCGCCAGTTCCGTAGCGCGCTCCAGATCGTTGCCGGCGCCGGTCGTGAGGCTGTCCATCGTGATCTCTTCGGCGATACGGCCGCCGAGGAGAATCGCGATCTGATCGTTGAGATAGTCGCGCGAGTAGTTGTGCTTTTCGTCGGTCGGCAGCTGCTGCGTGAGACCGAGCGCCATCCCGCGCGGGATGATCGTCACTTTGTGAATCGGATCCGCGTGCGGCAGCAGGACCGTCAACAGCGCGTGTCCCGCTTCGTGAATCGCGGTGACCTTCTTCTCCGCATCGCTGATGATCATCGAGCGACGCTCGGATCCCATCAGCACCTTGTCCTTGGCGAATTCGAAGTCGTGCATGCGCACGACCTTCTGGTTGTAACGCGCGGCATTGAGCGCCGCTTCGTTCACCAGGTTCGCCAGATCGGCACCCGAGAATCCTGCGGAGCCACGCGCCAGCACTGCCACATCCACATCATCGGCCATCGGAATCTTGCGCGTGTGCACCGCAAGAATGCCCTCGCGCCCTTTCACGTCGGGGCGATTGACGACGATGCGGCGATCGAAGCGACCGGGACGAAGCAGCGCCGGATCCAACACGTCAGGACGGTTCGTCGCCGCCACGAGGATGACGCCTTCGTTCGACTCGAAGCCATCCATTTCAACCAGCAGCTGATTGAGCGTCTGCTCGCGTTCGTCGTGTCCGCCGCCGAGCCCTGCACCGCGGTGACGTCCAACGGCATCGATTTCGTCGATGAACACGATGCAGGGCGCGTTCTTCTTGCCCTGCTCGAACAGGTCGCGCACGCGCGACGCACCGACGCCGACGAACATCTCAACGAAGTCTGAACCGCTGATCGAGAAGAACGGCACGTTCGCTTCGCCTGCGACCGCACGCGCGAGCAGGGTCTTGCCGGTTCCCGGAGGGCCCATCAACAGCACGCCCTTCGGAATGCGGCCGCCGAGCTTCTGGAACTTCTGGGGTTCTTTGAGGAACTCGATGATTTCCTGGAGTTCGTCTTTCGCCTCATCGACGCCGGCGACATCTTTGAACGTGACCTTCTTCTGCGAGCTCGATGAGAGCTTGGCTTTGCTCTTTCCAAATGAGAGCGCCTTGTTGCCGCCGCTCTGCATCTGTCGCATGAAGAAGACCCAGAATCCGATCATCACCAGGAAGGGCGCCCAGTTATACAAAAGCGACGCCCACGGGCTGGCGGTCGGCTCCTTAGCCTGGATGCGGACATCCTTCTTGTAGAGATCGTTCGCCAGACCTTCGTACTGACTCGGCACATACAGGCGGAAGATCTGATTGGGATTGTCTTTCGTCGAGCCGGTGATTTCCTGTCCGGTAATCGTCACCTGGGAGACGTTGCCGGCATCTACAGCGGCCATGAACTCGCTGAAGGTCAGGATGTGATCGCGGCTCTGATATTTGGTGGAGAAATTCCAGATGAGCACGCCGACGACCACGAGCACCATCCAGAACAGCAAGCTCTTCAAGGTCGAATTCAAAACGAGCCTCCCAACCCCTTAAGTCTCAAGATTAGCACGGCTTGCGCAGGGTCAGTCACACGAAAGTCTTCGCTGATCGAGTGTCCGGCAACCCACACGATACGGTCGCGGTCGTCGACGACAATGGGGACGAAATCGCGACGTTCGCGCGCGACCTTTCGGTCCACAAAGTAGTCCTGCAGTTTCTTACGACGCCCGAGCCCAAAAGGCTTAAAGCGGTCGCCGGGACGCCGGTTTCGAACGGCAAGGCTTCCCGTACTCTTATCGAGCCGGACCACGGCGACTCCATGCCCGGCGGTGAGCAAGTCAGGCTCGACCCGTTCTGCCACCTCGACCGACACCACACATCCTGCCTCGGGCACGCGAACCTCACCAGGAATAGACAGCTGATAACGAAATAAGTTCGGCCGGCTGCCCGGCTGCGAGGGCCTGCCGGTCGTTCCTGCCGGCCTACCCGTTAAGACGACGTTGTGGCCAAGGCGTTCCACTCGCTGGCCCGGCCCATCGAAGGAAGCGCCGTCCGAACGGGCCGTATCGAGCACGCGCTCCACGTCCTGGAACCGGATGGTTCGGCCCGTGGAGGCCTCGGTCATCGCACGGCGCACGATCAATCGCTGCAATGCGGCGGGACAACGTCGGAGCGCGAGCGAGTCGATGATGCGGCGGGAACCATCGGACGAAACCACCTGGTCGTAGCACTGGTCCGCTGCCGCTTCGAGCCACTGGTGGTCGTCGCGCGCCAGCTCCGCTTCCTCGGCCAGCACTTCGACAATCGAGGGGTTGAACCGCGCCTCGATTAAGGGCAGCAATTCGGCACGCACGCGATTGCGCGGCACGCTCACATCGTCATTCGATGCGTCATGGACGAAGGCAATGTTTCGCTGCGCCAGCCAGGCTTTCAATTCCGCGCGGCGACAGTCGATCAGCGGTCGAATCAACGCCTCGCGGCGGGGATGCATCGCGCCCAGGCCGCGTGAACCCGCGCCGCGCAGCAGCCGCAGGAGGAACGTCTCGGCTTGATCGTCGCGTGTGTGCCCCAGCGCCACGACATCGGCACCGAGGCCCACACGTGCCCGTTCCAGGAATGCATGGCGGGCGGTTCGAGCCGCGTCTTCAATCGACCGGTTCTCCCGGCGGGCCAGATCGCGGACGTCGGCGCGATCGGCAATCAGCGGCCGACCCAGGTCGTTTGCCAGTTGGACGCAAAACATTTCATCGCGGTCAGCTTCCGTTCTCAATTGATGGTTGAAATGTGCCAGGCCAATCAGGCGGCACACACCCGACCGATCGAGTTCGTCGAGGACGTAGGCCAGGGCGACGGAGTCGGATCCGCCCGATGTCGCCGCGACCACGGTGGCTTCCGGGGTGAGGAGACTATAGCGCCGGATCGTCTCTCGTACGCGATCCAGGAGATTCATACACGCTGGAGGGGCGGGAGGGGCTGGAAAGGCGGGAGAGACATCTGGGTCGCGTTTCGCGCGAATCACCTTCCTGCTCTCCTGCCCTCCCGCGCGAATTGGTGCCGGAGGACAGACTCGAACTGTCGACCCCGCGCTTATGAGACGCGTGCTCTCACCAACTGAGCTACTCCGGCAGGAACCCTTGATCGTAACACGAAGGTCCGGTTACCGATGGGTTCGAGGACAGGCCTTTGCGGTCGTCGTGTCCGGCTTTACCCGGCCGCTTCCCGTTCGATCAACGCAGCAGCAAGCAACGGGATCAACAACTCGTGATGGCCGACAAGTGAATACCCGCGACCAGTACCACCGGCAACCGGCCGGCGCACCACATTCGTTTCCGGGCGGTAACTACGGAGGAAGTCGAGATTCACCGTCGTGATGTGTTCGAGGTTCGCTCCGCGGTTGCGCGCGAGCGCGACCGCTTTCAGAAAGACTTCCGGCAACACCACTGCCGATCCGCAGTTCAGATACACACCGCTTTCGAGGCGGGCCACGTTGGCGACGAAGTATCGGAAGTCGCGGAGGCTGCCCTCGCCAAGAGCTGATCCGGATGCAGCCGGATGCATGTGGATGATGTCAGTGCCGATCGCAACGTGCACCGTCACGGGAATGCCGAGCCGCGCAGCCTCCGCCAGAACGCTGCTCTTCGCGTATTGCGGCTTTCGAGCGTGAAGGAACTGACCGACCGATTGTCCAAATCCCAGCCCGTTCGAAACGCCGTCATTGATGGCGCCATTCAAGAGCCGTCCGGTTTCGTCAGCCATTCCGAACTGACCGGGGCCGAGCGCTTCATCCACGTCCTCTGATGTCGTCCCGGCCAGTGCAATCTCGAAATCGTGAATCACGGCCGCACCGTTGGTCGCGATGGCGGATACGAACCCCCGTCGCATCAAATCGATGATCACCGGGCCGAGACCCGTTTTGATTACGTGCGCGCCCAGTCCCCACAAGATGCCCCCGTCGGAACGCTTCGCGTTCGCGAGGGCGCTCACGATGGCCCTGAAATCTGCGGCCGCGAGGATGTTGGGCAGCGCATCGACGAAGTCGCCGATGGTCGTCGCGCGACTGCCCGGACGCGCGAAATCCGACGCGGCGACTTTGCTCTTACGCGATTTCAGCGGATACGTCTTGATGCCAGAAAGATCGAATTCCTCGTATGGGAAGATCATGTCGGTCTCAATTCTCAGGCCAATGCAGAATTCTGAATTACAGGTCTTCAGACAACGAGCATCGCGTCGCCGTAGCTGTAGAAGCGGTAGTGTTCGTTCACCGCCTCGCGGTACGCGCTGAGCACCCGTTCGCGGCCGGCCAACGCGCACACGAGCATCAGCAGCGACGACTGTGGCAAATGAAAGTTGGTCAGCAACCCGCTGATCACTTTGAATTCATACCCTGGGTAGATGAACAGCCCTGTCGTGCCTGCGCCAGCGACGATTCGGCTGTTCTGCTCGCTGGCGGCGGATTCCAGCGTCCGCGTCGCGGTTGTCCCGACGGCAATCACCCGGCGCGACTGCTCGAGCGCTTGATTGATCGCGTTGGCGCTGACGTTGGAAATCTCATAGCGCTCGGCTTCGACGCGGTGCTCTTCAACGCGTTCGACACGCACTGGTTGAAAGGTCCCATAGCCGACATGCAGCGTGATATCCACCATCTCGACGCCGCGGTCGCGCAGGGCCGCAATAAGCGGCGCGCTGAAGTGCAGGCCGGCCGTCGGCGCGGCGATCGAACCGGAGCGCTGGGCGAAGACGGTCTGATACCGGTCGCGATCGGACGCGCGATCATCGCGCTTGATGTAGGGCGGGAGCGGCACGTGACCGATCTTCTCAATCGCCTCCTGCACCGGCGATCCATCATCGGTCCACAGCCGGATGGTCCGGCGGCCGAAGAAGCGCCGCTCCAGAATCTCACCATGCACGGTCACGGCGCCTTCGAAGACCACCTCGGACCCGGGTTTCAGCTTCTGTCCGGGATGGACCAGCGCTTCCCAGAGCTCCTCTGTTTCGGTGCGGCTGAAGGCGGACACGACATACTGATCGGTCTGCCTGGCGGCGGACACCACGTGCTCATTGGTCCGTCTGAAGCCGGACACGACGTCTGATAGGCGCGCCACCAACAGGCACTCGACGGCGCCGCCGCTCGGAACGCGATGGCCGAGGAGACGTGCCGGAAATACCCGCGTGTTATTGACGACCAGGAGATCGCCCGGTTGTAAGAGCGACGGCAATGCTTTGACGGTGGAGTGAACGAACGGTCCGGTCGTTCGCGGCAGCACCAGCAGCCGCGCTCCGCTTCTGTCGACGGTTGGCTCCTGCGCGATGAGCTCGTGAGGGAGATCGAAATCGAAATCGCGGACGAGCATGCGTCAGAGGTATTTCCGAAGGTCAAAACGGCCGCGTGTGGCGAGCAGGGGCTTCCAGAGGTCGCCAGTCTTCGCGACGCGTTTTGGAACATTCATCACGGTGAAGTCTTCAATGCGGATCCCGTTCTGGACTTCTTTCCAAGTCACCGGCATCGAGACGGTCGCTTCGGGCCGAGGGCGAACCGAGTAGACCGAGGCCAGCGTACGCCCCCAGGCGTTCTGGTTGTAATCGACCAGCACGTGGCCGTGGGGCCGCTTGGCGACCTTGTACTCCGCGGTGATCAGTTTCGGATTCCGAGCAGCCAGCTCTTGCGCGAGCGCCTTGGCAAATGTCCAGACATCCTTCTGCAGTGGACCTCTGACAATCGGGACGTACACATGAAGGCCCTTTGATCCGGTTGTCTTCACGAGCGATGGAATCTTCAGCGTGTCGAGCGCGTCGCGAACAACGAGCCCGGTCTCGCGTACCTGATCGAATGTTGCGGACCCCGGATCGAGATCGAAGTGGAGGTAATCCGGGCGATTGATGTCGTCGCACTTCGCGTACCACTGATTCAGATCGATGCATCCCAGATTGATGACCCACATCAGCGATGGCAGATCACTGATCATCGGGAAGTCAATGATGTTGCCGTTCCCGTGATCGATCGTGCAGAGCGGGATCCAGTCGGGTCGCGGGCTCGGTGCCCGTTTCATGAAGAAGAAGTCGCCGGCGGCGCCGTGAGGATAGCGTTTCATGACCATGGCGCGGTCTTCGATATGCGGCAGCAAGACTTCGGAGACGTTGGCGTAGTACTGAAGGAGATCACCTTTCGTCAGCCCGAGTTCAGACCAGAAGATTTTTCGGAGGTTCGTCAGCCGCACTTCGCGCTTGCCGACCGCCAGTAGCACATTGTCGCGATCGCGCGGGATGGTCAGCGACGTGGCGGGCATTGAGGAGCGAGCTTCGGCGGCCGTGGGCCGTGCCGCACCGCTCCGGCGACGGGCACGTATGGCAGTTCGACATTCGCGGCGGCGTGCCGCAGCAGCAGCCCGCCTCGGCTCATATCGCCGCGGCCCACAAAGTCTGCCGGAAACAGCAGACGAGGGCCAAAGATCTGGAGCAACGCATCGACATACTTCGGCGACGCGATGCTGCCGAGGAGCACGACCTCGCAGTCGCCGATTTCACGCCGCAGCGCCTTCGCGCTCTGCTCGAGCGGTCGCCGATACGCGCGGTTCTCGGGATCGATATCCTCCGCCGCAAACTGCCGGATTGCCGATCGGGTGACCCGCGTATCCGGACTCCGCAATCCGGCATTCGTCGTGATCACGTGCACACCGCTGCCGACGATCGGATTGTCGATCTCTGGAGGCGCGGCGAACCGCCTGGCATACGTCAGCTTCCCGCGGAAATACAGCTGGCTGACAAACGCAAACAACTCACCGAGGGAGATGCCGACCGACGAGTTCAGCCGTTGGGCGACTACAGACCGTGCTTTCGGAGAAAGCAGCTGCGCTCCGCGGCGGCCGTTGCAGTTTGCAGGAGAGAGGAGGAAAACGCGCGCAGACGGACCTGACATGACAGGTAATTGAGAATTAGGAATTACGAATTCAAAGGCCCGGCCTTCTCGCAGGTTTCGCCGTTCTCATTCTTCATTCTTCATTGTTGATTCCAAATTACAAGCCTCCTTCAGATGCCCCAGCGCAGCAAAACCGTCCCGACCGTGAACCCGGCGCCCACCGAAGCGAGCAGTACCAGATCCCCTTTTTTCAACCGGCCGCTGCACACCGCGTCGTTGAGCGCGAGTGGAATCGTGGCTGCCGTCGTATTGCCGAACCGCTCGATGTTGATGATCACCTTGTCGGGTTCCACGCCGAGCCTTTCAGTGGCCGACTGAATGATGCGGCGGTTCGCCTGGTGTGACACGAACAGGTTGAGATCAGCTGGCGTGAGCCCGTTCCGCTCCAGTATTCGCCGGGAAATCTCTTCGGTTTTCCGGACCGCGAACTTGAAAACGGTCGCGCCATCCTGCTTGACGTAGTGGAGCCGCTCGTCGACCGTGTCGTGTGACGAAGGACGCCGGCTGCCCCCCGCCGGCATGCACAGCGCTGGCCCACCAGACCCGTCAATCTCGTGTTCGAAGTCCAGAATGACACCGCTGGACTCATCGGTGGTTGCCGACACGACAACGGCGCCGGCCCCGTCGCCGAAGAGCACACAGGTCGCGCGATCTTTGTAATCGATGATGCTCGACATCACGTCGGCACCGACGACGAGCGCGTGTTCGGCTCCGCCGCTCGCCACGATCTGACTCGCGGTCGTGAGCGAGTAGGTGAAGGCTGAGCAGGCGGCACTGATGTCGAACCCCCAGGCGTGATGCGCGCCAATCTTCTCCTGCAGCAAGCACGCGGTGCTCGGAAACATCATGTCGGGTGTCACGGTCCCGACGACGATCACGCCAATGTCGCGCGGCGTGAGACCGGCGCGATGCAGTGCCGCGACCGCCGCTTCCTTCGCCAGATCCGATGTGGCCACGCCGGCATCGACGATGTGCCGCTCGCGGATTCCGGTTCGCTGCAGAATCCACTCGTCGCTCGTGTCGACCATCTTCTCGAGGTCGTGATTGGTGAGGAGACGTGGCGGGACATACGTCGCCAGCGCCGTAATTGTCGTCGCCCGTCCGCCGCAGTGCGTCCCGCGCGAAACAGGCCGTTGCCCCTGAGCTACCACAGTCGTGAATCCCTCCCCGGCGCGTCGAGGCCGAAGTAGCCATAGGCGCGCGGCGTCGCCATGCGCCCGCGCGGCGTCCGATCCAGAAATCCGATCTGGATCAGATACGGCTCGTAGATGTCTTCGATGGCGTCTTTTTCTTCGCTGATCGCGGCGGCGATCGTGTTCACGCCAACGGGGCCACCACCAAACTTGTCGATGATGGTCCGCAGGAGCTTTCGGTCGACCTCGTCGAACCCGTGTTCATCGACTTCGAGGAGTTTCAGCGCTCGCTGCGCAACGTCGAGCGAAATGGCCCCGTCCGCCCGTACTTGAGCATAGTCGCGCACCCGCCTGAGCAGTCGGTTGGCGACACGCGGCGTGCCGCGCGCGCGTCGGGCAATCTCGGCGGCGGCGGCCGTGTCAATGGGCACCGATAGAATTTTCGCGGATCGCCGCACGATCTCTTCGAGATCAACAGTCGTGTAGAACTCCAGCCGATGCACGATGCCGAATCGCGCCCGAAGCGGAGACGTCAGCAGTCCGGCCCGGGTGGTCGCGCCGATCAGCGTGAATTTCTGGAGCGGCACCTTCACCGATCGCGCGCCGGGACCCTGACCGATGACGATATCCAGCTCGTAATCTTCGAGAGCGGGATAGAGGATCTCTTCGATCGCCGGCGGCATCCGGTGGATCTCGTCGATGAAGAGGACTTCGTGCTCCGCCAGATTGGTGAGGATGGCCGCAAGGTCGCCCGGCTTTTCGAGCACGGGACCCGACGTGGCTCGAACCGGTGCGCCAAGCTCGTTCCCGATCACGTACGCCAGCGTCGTTTTTCCGAGACCGGGAGGACCGTAAAGCAGCACGTGATCGAGCGCTTCGGACCGCTGGCGTGCGGCCGCGATCGACACTTGCAGGTTCTCGCGCACGCGATCCTGACCAATGTAGTCGTCGAGCACGCGCGGCCGCAGCCCGGCTTCGTATTGCGCGTCCTCGTCGACGCGTGCGGCGGTTACGATCCGATCATCAGTCACAGCAAGATTGCTGGCTTATCGCGCCAATTCGCGCAGCGCTTGCTTTAGCGTACGCTCGAAATCGCCATCAGGCACGGTCTTGATGGCAGAATCCACCGATTTTTCCGCAAGCGGGCGATGATACCCCAGGTTCATCAGCGCCGAGAGCACATCATCCCGCAGCGCAGACGGCCGACCACCTTGTTCTTCAACCGCCGTTGGCGTCTGCACTTTAGGCAGCCGATCCTTCATCTCGAGCACGAGTCGCTCCGAGGTTTTCTTCCCGATGCCCGGAATCGCGGTCAGGCGCGCCAGATCGCCGCGTTCGATCGCGTGAATGAGCTCCGGCGGCTCAATTCCGGACAAGACGGCCAGCGCGACCTTCGGTCCGATGCCGCTGATGGCAATGAGCCGCTCGAACAGGTCCTGTTCGAGCTTCGTCGCGAATCCGTAAAGCGCCAGCGCATCCTCGCGGACGTGTGTATGAATTCGCAGCGCGATGTCGCTGCCGGCGTCGCCCAGTCCATAAAACGTCGAGAGCGGAACTGAGACGTCGTAGCCCACGCCGGCCACATCGACGACAATCCGGTTCGGTTGTTTTTCGAGAATTCGGCCGTGAAGGTACGCGATCACGTCCGCGCAGGCCTGTAGTGACGCCAGCTTTTCGGTGTCGAACCTTGCACCACCGCGTCCACGTTCGTGCGATGGCGCTGCAGAAGGTCGACGCGTCTCATCGCGTGAGAGTGACAAATGGCAATGGCGAGCGCATCGGCCGCGTCGTGCGGCGTCGGTAGTGTCGGCAATCCGAGCAGCAGTTTGACCATCTGCTGTACCTGGTGCTTCTCTGCCCGGCCGTATCCGACCACCGCCCGTTTGACCTCCGCGGGCGTGTATTCGGCGATAGGCAGACCGGCCTCGGCCGCCGCCAGCATCGCGACGCCGCGTGCGTGGCCCAGTTTGAGCGCGCTTCTCGCGTTCGTCGAGTAAAAGAGATTTTCGATCGCCACACAGTCTGGTCGGCATTCCGCCAGGAGGACGGCCAGGCCACTGTGAATCTTGAGCAGCTTTTCGGGGAATGACGCGCCACCACCGCTGATGGCGCCACTGATGATGATGCGATGGCGCGGACCATCCGACTCGACGCAGCCGTAACCGGTGCGATCGGAGCCGGGGTCGATGCCAAAAATCTTCACGCGAGCGAAGCCTCGATCTCCTTCTCTTCGATATCGAAGTTCGACCACACATGCCGAATGTCGTCGTGTTCGTCGAGCGCTTCCATCAGTTTGACCATCTGTTGCGCCGCTTTACCTTCGAGCTTCAGATAGTTCTGCGGAACCATTGAAATCTCAGCCGCGTCGGGTTCGATGTTGAGCTTCTTCACCGCGTCGAGAACCGCCGGGAACGCTTCGACCGAAGAGAACACTTCCCAATTGTCTTCATCGTCCCGCAGATCGTCACCGCCGGCATCGAGGACGGCGGACATCAACGTTTCTTCATCGGCTTTGCTCTTGGGAACGACGATGTAGCCCTTCTTCGTGAACATCCAGGCGACGGCGTTTGTTTCCGCGAGGTTGCCGCCATGCTTGGTGAGCAGGTGCCGCAGTTCACCGACGGTGCGATTCTTGTTGTCCGTCAGGACATCCATGATGACGGCCGCCCCACCGGGCCCGTACGCTTCGTACTGGGCTTCTTCGTACGAGACGCCCGGCTCCTCGCCTGTTCCGCGCCGAATTGCGCGCTTGATGTTGTCCGAAGGCATGTTCTGTGCCTTCGCATCCGCGATGATCGTCCGCAGTCGAGGGTTCGTGTCCGGGTCGCCGCCGCCGGCACGGGCGGCGACGGTCAATTCTTTGATGATGCGCGTGAAGACCTTCCCGCGCTTGGCGTCGGCTGCGCCCTTCTTATGCTTGATGGTGTGCCACTTTGAATGGCCTGACATCTCAAAACTCCAGTGAAATCAACAAAATGCGACTGAAATACTATCACACGGAAAGGTGCGGCCAACGAGGCTGAAGATCGCCCAAGTGGTGCGGACCTTCAGGTGCGCCGGGCCAGAATAATCCAGACGTCCGCCCGCTCGTCCCAGGGCTTCCCACGATAATCGCCCAGGGCAGCCTCAATCGAAAACCCCGCCCGGGCCAATCGTTGCGCCATCAGCGGAATCGGCAGCGTCCGGAACGTGAGATCGAAACGGTGCTCCCTCGTCTCACGGCCTCGCCGCTCCCGATACACCTGCTCGAAAATCGTCAACCGTTTCCGCCGGTCATGACGGACCGATTCGACCAACGTCAGGTGCGCGCCGCCTGCAGCCTTGCCTTTCATCTGAACCTTCTCGCGGTACTCGCGCCACTTCGGGACGTCGGGGACCAGATCAAGTCCGAACAGCCCACCGGGCTTGAGCACACGCGCGACCGACTCCAGGGCCGCCGCCAAATCCGAGTCGCGAATCAGCGATTGCAGGATGCCGTACGGCGCGAGCACCGCTGAAAACCGCTCGGAGCGAAAGGGCAGCGCGCGAATGTCGGCGCGGACGAGCCGCAGGCGTGGACCCCGCTTTTTCCTATCGAGCGCCCTGGCGCGACGAGCGGCGCGGTCGAGCATCGCCGCCGATCGATCGACACCAACCAGCCGCACGCCTGCTCGCGCAAGCGGAAGAGAAATCCGGCCGGTGCCGCATCCAAGTTCGAGCACCTGTCCTCTGATCTGTGACGCCACGCCGCGCCAGAACGGCACATCTTTGCGGCCAAGAGTACGTGCATTCTCCCAGTCGTAAAACGGCGCGTAGGCATCCCAACCTGCCCAACCTTCACGTCCCATCGCGCGAAAATCATACAAGGTCGACAGCTCATGTCACCTTCACAGAGAATGGCGAAGTCCGCGGAATGACGTTTGACGATCCCGTTTTCTTATTGGAATTTCTGCCCGCCTTCCTCGCGTTGTATTACGCCGCCATCGCGGTGGAAGGACTCCATCCTCGATTTGCGGGTCACGGCGCGAAAGCCGCGTTGATCGTGCTGCTCGGCGGCAGCCTGTGGTTCCTCGCTCAGGGTCCCGTAGCGGGGCTGCTGATCGGCAGCGCATTCATCACGATCCTGCTGACTGCGGTCGGCGAGCAGACACAAGCGAGCAATCCTATCCTCTCTCGATCCGCGTTGGCCCTTGCCATGACGTTGACGGTAGCGATGTTCGCGATCGCCCGCTCAACGGTGCATGGTTCCGCGTTCGAACTGGCGGGCATCGCCGTGCTGACCTGCCACGCGTTGGCGTTCATCCTCGACGTCCACGCCGGCCGCGCAACCACCGCCAATCCTGTGACCGCCTGGTTGTACCTCGTCCAGTTTCCGGTCCTGCCCGCAGGCCCCGTCGTCCGCTTCCAGGATATCGATCGGCGGTGGCACAAATTGAGCGAGACGATCAGCCTTGGTGCGTTCACTTATGGGACGCGCCGGCTGATTACCGGGCTCGTCAAAGTGATCGGCATCGCAGCAACGCTTGCCGTGCCGGTGGACGCCATCTACAGACTGCCTCCGTCACGCTTGACCCTCGATGCGGCATGGTTTGCGGCCTTCTGCTTTGCGCTGCAGCTCTATTTCCTGTTTTCGGGTTACGCCGACATGGCGATCGGCCTCGGCCGCATGCTCGGCCTGAGGTATCCAGAAAACTTTCATCGTCCGTACCTCGCGGATTCCGTGCGCGAGTTCTGGCGCCGGTGGCATGTAACGTCGATTACGTGGTTGCGCGACTACCTCGCATTCCCAATGGCCGGTCGCGATTCGCCGACGTGGGCGTTGTTACCGAGCATTCTCACCGGCTTCGCGTTGCTGGGTTTTTGGTACGGCGGAGGCTGGACGGTGCCGATCTGGGCGGCCTACTCGAGTGCGTTTCTCGCGTTCGAGGCCGTGGGCTTCGGCCGGCGGATTGCGTTCTGGCCAGCGCCGCTACGACATTTCTATGTGCTGATTGTCGTCATGGTCAGCTGGGCGATTCTGCGTTCGGAGACCGTTGGCACGGCTGCAACGATGGTCGCGACGCTGTTCGGACTACGTGGGCTCGGCCACTTGACGATCACGAACTACCTGACGTGGCCGGTATGGATTGCGTTGGTCGTCGCCATCATCGGCGCAGGTCCGTTGATTCCGTGGTTGAGCCGCTGGCGTGTTTCGGTCGACGCGCTGACCGCATCGCTCGTCATGATGGGAACGTCAGTATTCGTGTTCGTCTGGCGCGGCGCAATGGCGCTGCTGCGATTCTTCCCATCGGAGAGACGTGGCAAGTCTGGCTGAAGCTTGACAGTAGGTGCACGGTCCGGCTAAAGCCGGACACTACGTACTGCGCGACGTCAGTTGGGATTCGATGTAGGCGAGCTTGTCAGGATTCCGAATGATGCGGAGTCCTGAAATGAGCTGGTCTTCTATCGACACGACGTAGACTGAATCGAGATGCTTCCCAACTCGCGCGAGAAACGCCGGCTCCCCGTTCACCTCGGTCAGCTCGAGCGATCCGCTCGGGCCGATGCGCGAAAACGCCGTTCGATAGAGTCCGATCAGGAACTTCGCCACCTCGTCTCGACCAAGAAGCGGACGGCGTGCCGCCAGGACTTTTCCGCCGCCGTCGCTCCACAAGCCGACATCCGCCGTCAGCATGTCTTTCAGTCGATCGCTGTCGCCGGATAACAGCGCGCGCGCAAACTGGCTGGCTACATCCCGCCGCGACGACGAGGTGCCTGTCAGCCGTGATCGACCGGCGGTGACGCGTTGCTTCGCGCGATGGAGCAGCTGGCGTGAACTCTCGACCGAGATTCCGAGCGTGGTCGCAATTTCCGCGTGATCGCAATCGCAGGCTTCCTTCAGGATGAAGACGGCGCGCTCCTGGGGGGATAACGTTTCGAGGAGTACCAGAAACGCGAGCGTCACCGATTCGGCGCGTTCGACGGTTTCATCCGGTGCTTCGAGATCCGATGTCAGCACCGGCTCGGGCAGCCAGGGTCCAATGTATTCCTCGCGTGTCGCACGAGCGGACTTCAGCCGATCGAGACAGAGACGGGTGACGATCGTGGTGGCAAACGATTTTGGCGAGCGAATGGAGGCAGGATCGGCGCTCGTATAACGCATCCACGCATCCTGCACGACGTCTTCTGCATCCGATGCGCTGCCCAGCATCCGATAGGCGATCGAAAACAGCAGCGGACGATTATCGTCGAAAAACTCTGTCGACGTCATCTCATGCGGCCCGCGAAAACGTCTTGACGAACCCTTCGCGCATGGTTGGATAAGTTGGTTGCCACATCAGTTCGGCGCGTGCTTTCGTGTTGGAAAGCGGCAGCCGTGTCGAAAGCACGCGTGCCCGATACGGGCTGATCAGCCGGAACAGCCACGCCGGAATGCTTCGCGGCGTGGGAGCGCCGATGTGCTCGGCCATGATTCGCACGGCATCGCTGAAGCTCAGCGCCTTGTCGTCAACGATGTCGTAGACACTTCCCGGGATTCCGCGATCCAGCGCCGCTATCGTCGCACCGACGACATCATCGATGTGGATGAAGGGCAGCAGACCGCGGTCGCCACGAACCGTTGGCAGCCGGCGCTTGCGTACCATCTCAACCATCTTGATCGTGCCAGGATTTGTCGGACCGTAGAAGAGCCCGTATCGCAATACGATTCCTTCGATCTGCTTCGAGCGGTTCGCGCTCAGAATTTGCGACTCCATCGAGCGGGTTGCGCCAGCCGCCTCGTTGGCGAAGGCGGCAGCAATTTCGGTTTCCGCCCCTGGCAGCAATGCGAATGACCCGCCGATGAACCGCCGGGCGCCAGCTCGAATCGCCGCGTCGAGCAGATTACGTGTACCGTCGATCCGCAGTCGGTTGGTCGCGACGAGATCACTCTCGCTGCTCGGTCCTTCCTTCGGTAGTGCCGTCAACTGATGAATCACGTGCGACGGCGTGGCCGCGAGCACGACGGTCCGCAGGGCTTGCGCGTCGAGCGCGTCGGCCAGCGCCGGCGTCGCGCCGATACGACGGAGTTCGTCCTGTTTCTCAGGCGACCGCGTCAACCCGGTCACCTCATGACCGGCCGCAACCAGTGCTCGTACGAGCGGAACACCAACGGTGCCCGAAGCACCGGCAACAAAGACTTTCATCGCACCCTCGCATGCGCGGCGCGCCAGAATGCCAGGCCGCTGCCAAGTGCTTCGGTCAGCGCGACCAGAACCGCCGTCGCCGTGAACAGCCCCTTCCAGTCGCTGGCAATGCGGGCGACATGGTCCGGACTTTCCAGGATGAAGTGATTGACGACCCCGAACATGAAGGACGCACCCAGGCTGAGCGCGAGCAGCCATGCCCCCGCCTGAGTTGAAAAGAACCAGAGCACGACAGCTCCCAGCAGGGGCGCGACGACAATCACGGTGATGATAAAGAGATTGGCCGCCGTTGACATTGGCACCGCGGCTCCTGCATGCGCCCGGCCGTGAAGGACGGTGACGCCAAGGTGGGTCAGGACGATCAGAATCAGCAGACCGTCGAGCCGCCGGTTTCTCTCACCCATGCTTAGTAGACGAGCGAGGTCGGCGAAACGTTACGGGCCGGCGGGCGGCCTCGGTCCAACTAAAGCCGGATACTCCGACTGTCAGTCGGAAACCGCGAGTTCGCCTGGGACGATGGGCCGGGTCCGCGGAAGGCGGCCCAAACGGGCCAGATTTCCGACAAATGCGAGGATTCCGACGAAAACGACGAGCTTGAGCACGTCATACTCAGTCGTTCGAGGAAGCACCTTCCAGAGCAGCCACAGGACTGGCTGGGCAAAACAGACCGCCCACACGGAGCCGTAGAAGTACCGTCGCTCGTGACCCTCGCCCTTCGTTGAACGCTTCACACGCGGAAGTTGACCCAACGCGCCGAGCAGCCAGATGGTGCCAGCGATCGGGAAGTACGCGGATTGATAAATCTGCTTTAAATACCAGTGGCCTGAGGCGATTGCGCCGATAGCGCCGACGATATTGAGAACCGCGAACGTCACCACTTCGCTCCACGCGAAGGTGTAGCAGATGCGCCGGTACAACGGATTGGGCCGATCTTCAGTGAAACGGATGATGTAAGGCCTGGGCTCGACGCCCGGAAGTGCGCCGCGCAGACCCGCTATGCCCGTGCCGATCAACACCGCGGCAAGCCACAGCGCCATCCGTTGATCGAAACCGCGTTCGAAAAGATCGAATGTCAGCGGACCTGGTGCAATAAAGAAGACGAAAATCCAGATCGGCCAGTGGTTGAATCGATAATAAAGCTTGTTGCGCTCACGGATCTTTCGCTCGGACGCGTACTCAACTGGAATGGCGGGCACGGATCGTTACTTTTATCAGAGACGACCCGTCTCGCTCAATCGCGACAGTGCGATGCCGCAAGCGACCGCAAGGTTGAGCGAATCAACCAAGCCGCTCGTCGGAATCCTGATCGACAAATCCGCCGCCGACATTGCCGCGTCGCTGAGGCCATCGCCCTCTGTCCCGAGGAGCAGCGCCATCCGCGCCGGCCTCTCCGACTCCGCAAACTGCTCGAGCGTGGTCGACGAGTGCCGAGGACTCAAGGCGACGAGGGTGAATCCCGTTGCCCGCACATCGGCAAGGCCCGTCGGCCAGTCGGTGAGCCGGGCAAATGGAACCCGCATGGTCGCACCCATCGACGTGCGAATCGCTTTGCGATAGAGAGGATCGCAGCAGCCTGGACTCAACAACACACCGTCGACGCCGAATGCCGCTGCGTTGCGAAAGATGCCCCCGACGTTGTCAGCGTTCGTCGCGCCCTCGAGCACCACGAGCGTGCGAGAGTTTCGGAGAATCTCGCACGCCGCTACTGCGGCCGGCCGTTCGACCAGTGCCAGGCAGCCGCGATGAAGATTGAACCCCGTGATCTCCTGGAAATCGTGAGTGTCGCAGACGAACACCGGCACATCCGCCAACACGGCAGCAAGCGTGTCAGCCAGCGCCCGATAGTTTGTCTCGTTAATCAGAACCGAGTGCAGCGTGAAACGGTCGTCGATCGCACGTCGAACGACCATACGGCCTTCTGCTGCGAACAGACCGTGACGGCGAAGGAGTTCGGCATCCGAGACGCTCCGATAGGTGGCGATACGAGGGTCAGCGGCCCCATCGATGTGAATCAGCGGCATCGTAGGATCAGGATCGGTGCAACCGGATACGCTACCATTGACGCTCCGGACCATGCAGCGATTCGTGCTTGCGGCAGCATTGGCGGCGTTGTTCGTTCATGCCACCCCTGCGTCTGCGCACCCGGTGCCTTTCAGCTATCTGGATCTGCATCTGCAACCCGGCAGCCTCGATCTGTCGATTGTGGTGCACATGTTCGACGTCGGTCACGATCTGCAAGTCGATCCCGCCGACCGGCTTCTCGACGGCGTGTTTCTTGCCACGAAACAAGATGCGCTCGTCGCTCTCCTGGCGCCGCGGATCCACCTGACTGCTGACGGAAAGGCGTTGGCGCCGGCATCGTGGTCGGCCGCTGAACCACTGCCCGAGCGCCAATCAATGCGCATTCGCGCCAGATATGACGTTGCCGGCGCGCCCGGAACATATACGCTCGACACCCGCATGTTTCCGTACGACACCGCACATCAGACATTCGTGAACGTGTATGAAGGCGATCTGCTGACGCTCCAGGCGATTCTGGATATTGGCAAGACGCGGCTCGACTACTACTCAGGTTCACGTGAAGGGGTGGCCGCCGTGGCGCGGCGATTTTTTCCAGCCGGACTCCGGCATGTGTGGCTTGGCCTGGATCACGTGATGTTCTTGCTCGGCGTGCTGCTCCTGGGAGGGGCCATCCGGCAACTCGCGTCGTTGGCGGTCGGCTTCGCTGCGGGCAACGTTGCCGCATTCGTCTTCATATTGCTGAGCCTTCTTCGTCCCGCACCGCGGCTCATCGAACCAGCCATTGCTCTCAGTCTTGTTTACATTGGTGCAGACAACCTGATGGTCCGAGGCGGGCGCGACATGCGAGTGTGGATTGCGGCCGCTTTTGGTCTCATTCACGGGTTCTGGTTTGCAAACGGACTTCGCGAAATGGACCTGCCCGCGCGAGCCTTCGCCTGGTCGCTCGCGTCATTTGATATGGGGGTTGAAGTCGCCCAAATCCTGACTATCCTTACCCTCGGCGTGGGGATTGCTTGGCTTAAACGCCGATCTCCGGACGCCGCGCGTCGCCTGGCGTACGTCGGCTCCGCCGTCGTCATCGTGGCGGGCATTTACCTCTTCGTCCAACGCGTGTTCTTTCCGGGAGGGATCGTATGAAGCGAAGCCTCTTTTTGACGGGGCTCCTCGGCGCTGCGGCGCTCTCGATGAGCGTGGCGGCCTACCAGCAGCCGCCACAGCCGCAGCCGCTTGAAGCGCAGAAAGTCCGCGACAATTTCTACATGCTCGTGGGCGGCGGCGGCAACACTGGTGTGTTCATCGGGGCGAACGGCGTGACGGTGATCGATACCAAGAACCCGGGCTACGGAGCCCCGATTCTCGCAAAGATCAAGGAGATCACGCCAAAACCGGTGACGATGATCATCAACACGCACACGCATGGTGATCACGTCAGCGGCAACGTCGAATTTCCTGCAACCGTCGACGTGGTGACGCAGGAGAACACCGCCGCGAACATGAAGAAGATGGCGCCGGTGACGGGCCTTCCCCAAAACGGACCTCCCACGAATATCTTCGAGCAGAACGGCGGGCGCAACCTCGCCAAACGGACATTCAAGGATCGGATGACGATTGGAAGCGGGGCCGAGCGCATCGAGTTGTATTACTTTGGCCGGGCGCACACGAACGGCGACGCCTGGATCGTGTTTCCGGCTCTTCGTCTCCTGCATGCTGGCGATGCATTCGCGTTCAAGCAGCCGCCCATCATGGACGCGAACAACGGCGGCAGCGGCGTCGACTATCCAGAGACGCTCGCGAAGGCCTACGCAAGCATCAAGAACGTCGACACGATCATCAACGGCCACATGCCGGCGCCGACGACTCCGGCCGATCTCAAGGAATACGAGGAGTACGTCCGCGACTTCGTGACCTACGCTCAAAATCAGAAGAAGGCAGGAAAGAGCGTCGATGAGGCCGCAGCCGGATACAAAGTTCCTGATCGATTCAAGGGCTACAC